>JAABUK010005333.1_pt1 | contig 20136 bp, 25 predicted proteins | sample 5559141 | NCBI WGS metagenome assembly JAABUK01 (sample SAMN10711869, study PRJNA513367) | rock metagenome | isolation source: Antarctica rocks | place: Antarctica: Victoria Land, Pudding Butte nord | collected 2016-01-03 | reverse complement strand
AGCAATTAGATTGAAATATATATTCATCGACCAAATGATGGCCGACGGCTTGACCAAGCCCCTGGAGCCAGGCAAATTCCTAGGGTTCAGGTCAGTGATGGGACTAGCTTCGGGCAATGAGGCTGTCGCCGCTGAGCATGGCGTCGGCGAGTAAAAGAGCATGGATATACAGTCAGTAGGGGGTCTGGATAGCTTCAATATGGAGCTTCAATTCCTAAGAGGGAGTGTTGGAAACAGGGAACAGTACTGCTACCCCTGTGGTTAGTAATCTCCGCTCCGAGCCCTATAAAGCTGACGCTAGGGGGTTCAGAGTTTTCACCTTCTTCCTCCCTCCGTAGTTCCTACTTTCTATAGAGTAGTTCAATCAATACATGCACATACTCCTTCTGACCCTCATATACCAACAAAGTCGTCTCACGTACGGATTTACCGCAAGTTTGCGCGAATCGGAAGTTTTTCTGAAACTGGATAAGGGCCAGAACTTTCACGCATTGGGGAGATGGTAGCAGCAAGCGGATTAGCTTAAGGTGCTGTCTCTTCTTCCGTCGACACCTGGGACGAGGGCGGGGGAGGATGCAAACTCAACAGCTACAGGGCGGTCGTAGGATTTTACATAAACGACGAGGTTGCGCTAGTCGTCTATCGATTAGATCCAGCCTAGCGTAAAAATGCTTTTCCGATTTTTCTATGACCTAATAACCTGAGACTCTTACCTCATTGACCTATTTATCGAATCGTATTAGCACTCAGGATGGCCTTGGTTCAGTGCACCCAATTCCATTGTCTACCACTGCAATTGGCCTGCCTGTGGAAAATTATGTAAAGGTATGAGGGTCAGAAGAAGCATATATGCATGTGTATGTATATGATTGAACTACAGTAGAAAGCTACGAAGATAGAAAGAAGGTGAAAACTCTGAATTCTCTAGCGCCAGCTTTATAGGGCTCGGAGCGAAGATTACTAACCACAGAGGTAGCAGTACTGTTCCAACATAGAACTGGCCTAGAAATCAGGGTTGCTAATTATATAAATTTAGTTTTTATACTTTATAAAGAATGGCTTTATAGCTTCGTATTCCTTTATAATGACATCTTTATGCGTGTCAGATCGTGGTGTAAACAAGATAGGAAACTTCTCTGGTGCAATCAGAAATCCATCCGAGTAGGCTGTTTTAATGTCAACATTGACAGCCCCCAAGCCAGGAGAAAGTTCGAAGCCCCAAGCTATCTTAGCCATATTCACCATCTCCAGTCTCCTATTAGCAATAGGTCTCCACAGTTCAGACAAGCGACTTACTAATGAATTCTTTGCTAACCGCTGCCCTGGACACACTCGTCTTCCCGCACCAAATCCATATGAGGTTCTCCGATGATCCTCCGTGCTCTCGTCAACAGGATTGCGGGTCCCAAATTTGTTGTTTAAGAAACGGTCAGGTATAAACTCTCCTGGCTGGTCGTACTCGGTCTCGTCATGGTGGATTGCCCAGGTGTTAGCAAGGAAGATGGTGCCTTTAGGTAGAAAATATCCTTGGTAGGTATCATCCTGCGTAAGCATGTGGGGAATTCCACCGGCTGCTACTGGACGCCATCTGAGAGTCTGAAAGGTCACGTCAGAGTTGAACGGGGAGCTCAAGATAGTAATTACCTCGTCCATGCACGCTCTGATAAAAGGCAGACGACTTATATCATCTGATGTTGGAGATCTCAATGAGCCACACACTTGATCAACCTCCCTTTGCGCCTTCTTGAATTCTTCCGGATGTTTGATCATTGCCAGAAGAAATGACAATAACGTAGAAGAAGTGGTGTCTGAGCCAGCTTCCATCTGTAGATGTCAGAAAACAGACTTGAACTTCTAAAATTAGGGGTTTGGTATACCAGATTTCCAGCCAGATATGCAATGTGCTCATCATCCATGTCATTCTTCTCTTGATCTTGTAGCATCAGATGCAAGAAGCACGCGGGGCCCTTCCCTGCTTCCATTCGCTCTCTGGTCTCTCGTAAGAGCGCTAAATACAAACTCTTCTGCTCCTCGCGAACAGCCTTGGCCCTCGTTTTCCACGGAGTCATGAACTCCGGCACCATCTTCAAGAACGGAAATGCATCGACCGGTGGGGTCGCTCCTTGCTCTAAGATTGCTGTGAATTGATCTTGAGCATGATAGAGAGCCTGCACGTTTGGGGAATCGAAGCGCGCCCCACGCTGGCCATAAACAGATGCCAGGATAACAGCAGTGGTATATCGGCGGATGTGATCATAATAGCCTTGAGGATCTTGTAGGAGCTGGAACATGGTCTGTGTTGCTTCGGCGTTTTGAATGGGAAGTACATTGTCCACGGCGTTCACGTTCAGGAGCGATTGCACAATCTTGCGTTGCTTTCGCCATTCTTTACCGTACTGAAGGAGCAGAAGGTGGATCTCGTTTGGACAAACGACTTCATTGGCGATGTAGCTGTTTGGGCGGCTGGAGTAGATAGAACCCCTCTTATCGAAAAGCCTTGGACCCTTTCAGCTCCTGCACTAAACCCATGGTATACTGGAATCTTGCTTACGCCCTTACGTGCTTATAGCTATTCAGGACCACAACACTCTGAGAACCCAGTTTCAGGCCAACAATTGAGCCGTAATCAGCCCTGAATTCATGGAATCTAGTTGTTGTTATTGCGAGTACCGAGAGCTTAGGTAATATAGCAGATACATACTTTAGGAAGGCTTTTACTCTAGGAACTTGGCTAATGTTCCCAATAAAAGGAATTGTCGGGGGGCCAGGCGGAAAATTCCGAGGTCGGCAGCTTGCAAGAAAGTATCTAGAGAAGACAGCCATGACCAGAGCTATCGGAAGGCATAGACCAACGATTGAAAGACTCATTGTGCCTGCGAGTTCCATTTTGTTGTAAAGAAGATTATATCGTGTCTTTGCAGTAAGATAAACCCCATTTGAATCCACGGAGGACACGGAGTTGGGAATAATAAGGATCTAACCCTAGTAAAACCCGTCGCGAAAGGCCACCAAGAATTACCCACCTAATTAAGGGCCTGTTGACAATCGAGTTGAGCCTTAATATCAATATCGTCCCAATCAGGCCATTCTCCGTCATATTGTAAACAGGCCACATATTGGGGAGCACGGGGGGTAATCGTGGCCACCACTATGCGACGTGAGGCCTTCTAGTGACCATCGGCTCAATGACGACCTCGACTCATCAACATGAAAATCAATCATTAATTCAATTAAACTTCGAAACTGTGCAAGCAACTTTTGGAACCCGTTCGAGCCAAGGCAGAGATATTTGCTCGGAGGATTGTGGATCGAGGAAGCCATTAATGTACTTCCAAAACTAACGGCGCGATATACAGACCACTGCTATCGAGCTATCAAACAACCTTCTATCCAAAGACCTACCAGTAAACCACACATCCCACCTGCTCGACTCTTCTGATCTCCGATCGCATTCTCCCGCGACATTCGCATGTCGTTCCCCGTAATAGCCTTAGATGAGCCACATAAGCTAGAAGGTCTCAAACGTTCAATCTGTACCACGCAGCACCATGAATTATGTAGACGAGCACGCGTCCGTTTGCCAGCTCTGCGGCGTTAGTTTCGACATCTCGCGAATTCGACAACCCGACGAACCGGAATCGGCTTCTTGGTGCTCCGATAATACACATGTAGATGAGCCGCACGGTTTCATTCCTCTCTACCTCTTGGATCTCCGAGATTGTGGCTCCGAGACCTCTGGCTGCCAAGGCCGTTTCTCGAGGCCCTTTCCTGAGAACGGCGTCTGGACTAGTCTTCCTGGCAATATTTTGTGCGACATTGAATCTATCCCTGGTTCCGGTTGCTCGGGAAAGCATGGGTATCCCGGATATCTGATTAGTGTCGAGGAAATGAAGGGCTGTAGAGCGGTGCAGTGCCTGTTGAAGAAAACTGATGACGAGGTTTGGAAACCCGAAGACGATGATCAATATTTTGAACTCGGGGGTTGAGAATCGTTGTTTCTTGTCTGGTGTCGCAGATGGCAGCAGATGGCCCGGCCAAGATCCACCGCAGCAGGAAATTGGGCCATTCAATGAAATGGGAAGATTTGGTCGACACATGCCTTATGTCAGACACGCTGCGGAAGGGTTTTATAAAAGCAACAGTTCAGAAGATGTGAGTTTGTTGGAAGTTTGGTTGCATGATGAGGATAGTGCTAATGAGGACATACGATCATGGTCTGCCGTTCCATCCCCCTTGCTTTGAGATCTTCAACTGGGTATCGAGGGAACGCTTCGGTAGAGTTGATGCCCATGGATTTTGGTGCTGGCGCGAGGTAGGTCTTGAATTTCTAATTGCAAACTCCCTAGCCGAGTGAAAAGTTTGACTGTCAGCGTTCCCTTCGAGCAAGTATTGACATCTTGACCTCCGATCTCAGTTGGGTAAATGACTCTTGCTTACCTCCCATTTTCATAGCTCGAGTTCGACAACGGCTACTGGTTTCACGATTTTCCTCTTTGCAACACCGTCAAACACTGCCGAGACAGTGCATCCTACCAAAGCTGGGACTGTGAGCATGGAACCGAATACCTCGTTGCAAACCCCATAGATATTCCCGGTCTCGCAGCTCTTTTTTGGGCGCTACTCTGAAGCCTGGATGCATTCTTTCAAGCTCGATGGTGGAGCCTTTACCTTAAACGGCCATGACCCAGCATCTGATGCATTTCATCCCATTCATCGAACCCCTGAACTTCCATCGCGCGATCCATTCTCCGTTAAGGACAGCGATAAAAAACTCACTCCCAAACTAGGTCCTCGAAAAAATCCTCGATTACCTCAGTTCCAAAGATTTTGCGAATCTGAGGCTCGTCTCGAGACGATTCAGACAGTTTCCGCATCACCGGTTCTGGACCTTTGTAGCGCAAGAGTTTCCTTGGCTTTGGGAGCGGAGGGAGCCGGAGGGCAAGAATGGGATTCATAACGAGAGGGATTGGTTTGGTTTTTATCGGCAGATATAGTTTGCTTGGCAGGATATCGAGGGACTGAGTAATCGACGAAGGATTTGGAGGGATATAAAGGAGATTATGAACAACGATTGAGAAGCATAGGGAGGAAGGGAGGATTGTGGACTTGTGAGATCCTTAGGGTCGTAAGTTAAGTTCTACTGGATCTTAAACGTCTAACTAGATTTAAGAATGAAGTCATTACGTGGCGCAGTTGGAACTGTACTAGCCACCACCTCGTTCTTCTCATCTTCTCCTTCTCATCCCCGAACCTGCTCATCCTCAGCCTTATCCTTCTCGCCCCAAAAGGACTTGATATCGAAGTTTGAAAGTGGAATGACGTAAGAAATTGAATCGAATGTATGCATGATCAGGTGAAAGCTAAATACCCAGCCGATTCCCGAAAAGGGAAACGGAAACGGAAACGGAAAGAATTCCATTACCTTGTGATCAAAAACCCTCACACATGTCCCAAAACAGACCAAATCGAGTCTCTGCATCAGCTCTCAAATCATACGCTTCTCCCTGCCAACTCCTCGATATTCTTTATTATCACGCCCACTGGATCATACGTCGCTATCTCGGCCTGTATCTCCAAAACCCTGGTCTTGTATTTCTTATTCGAAAGAATCTCATCGACAGCTTGTTGCAGCTGCTCAGTCGAGGGGTTACTTGTTCGGAGATTCACAGCCACGCCTGCCCATTCAGCCCTCGCAGCTGTCTCCGGCTTTTCTTCCGTCGTAGCACCCATTACCAAAGGGGTACCGTTGCTGAGCGCGCGTTGGAAAGCTCCGTAGCCCCCAGTCGTGACGAAGACGTCACAGTACGGGAGCAGATCGTCGTAAGGGATGTAATCTGCCACTTTGGAATTTGACGGGACAGGAACATCTGCTGGCAACGCGGCGCCCTTCTTTCCTAATGCGACGACGACGATAATGTCTGAGTGCTCCTTGAATGCATTCATGGTAGGGACGATCAGTTGATTGATATCCGTAGCAACGGTTCCTTGACAGACAAAGATAATCTTCCTGGTATTGTTGCTGGTGACTTCATGCCACCATGCCGGTCTCGTGGGATTTAAGTCTCGAGAAGCCTTAGGATAACCACCCGAAAATCGCAGGGTTTTTGGAGCATCGCTTCGAGGGTATTCTGCGCTGGGTGTGCACATTTGTATGAAACGGTCCGGTAGAACATAGAGCGCGTCGAGCAAGAAAATCTCTGGCTTCTTAGCTCCCACGCTCATGAGTGCTTCCCCGTATGCCGTTTGAGCTAGGGCAAAAACCTGCTTCTGGATTTTATTCGCAGACTTATTTCGCTCTTGGCCCTCCGGAGAGCTGTCTGGCGGCAAACCGGGACCAAAAGGTGGATGGTCGATACTGGTCAGCAGAATAGGGTTGAGGCCAACGGCTATAAATCCTTTAGGGCGGATTCCCGGAGCGCCGTGGGTGATAGGCAAAGCTCCAAAATTTAAGCTCTCGGTCATGAGAATGATGGGCCTGTCTGGATGCTTGTCGCTGAGCATTTTCAGGGCTCTTTGTAGAGTCTCATGTTGTGAGGGCAGTGATTTACAAAATATATGCACCAAGTCGCGGTTGAAATGGTCTGGTCCTTGCAGAGTCTTCTGGAGGATGGGCCCTTTAGGTGAGGATCTCGGAGTCAGTTTACTTGATCAGGAAAATTTTATGGAGTTCGGAAACGATTCATGCGCCATCTTGAAAGGAAACACTTGTCTCAATTCCGTGGAATTTCTAAAAGGGGCAATAAAACAACGAGAAACGCATACAACGGGGATCGAGGTCTCGTGCCCTGAGGTCGTGGAAGTCGCCATATCCTTCGACCGGGACAAATGACGCGCCGATAGCTTCAATCTGTTGGCGATAGCCCGAGCCAGATACAAAGCAGACATCATAGCCCCGGGCGACGAGATGTTTTGCAATTGTTTGCATGGGTATAATATGTCCAGATACTGGCGTGCTGCATACAAGCACGAACGGTTTGATTGATGTCGCCATGATGATGAATTAGGAAAGTATGAATAGGTATTTTTAAAGGGACAAGAGAAAATGTCAACAGGAAAAGACGAATAATGGGAAATAGGAAGCGTAGCATTCATTATATACGAGAAAGCAAATTCTGTAAGCAAGGCGGGGCTGAGCCTTGCACTAAGGAATAACGAGTCAGCTCACCGACTCAAATGCAGTCATTAGCTTAAATATTCTAAATATTGATTTTTGCTATTCTATCTTTTATTTTTCGACATCTTCATTCTTACAATGTTTATTTTCTATCAATTAACAACAAATTGAATGAAATATGTATTACAAGTTTAATTTAATTTGAAATACGTTACTAACGTGACATTAACAATTTTAGCTCAAGCTTTTCACATAAATTTATGTACATTTTAAAAATTTTTAAAAAGACATTATAAATTTTTTAAATTTTTCTTTCTCTTTTTTATATAAAATTTTATTCAATATTTCAACATTTAAAATTAATTAAGATTTAAGTTTTATTATAAAATTAATTTTGATAATTTATTTTCATTAATATTATATTTTCTTCTAAATATTCAAAATAATATATTAACGCAAAATGAAAACCCTAGCCCGAGAATTTTCTGGGCTACCTGAGCCGGGCTGGGCCAATCTGCCTATGTTCAGCCCTTGCGCTAGCTGATCTACCAGGGCCATTAATCAACATATCTAAGCCAGCTTAAGACATTGTCGTGGGGCGAAGCCTCACATCTTGAGGGCTCGCGGAACAGTATTGATCCGGCCGCACCTTCAGGGTCCATGGGGATATTGGCTACTACTGATAGGGGTTTCCCGAGCGGTTTTTCCTTTACCTTCTACATCTACTTCTACAGAGGCATCTACTATTCTACCTATCCTTTACCTTCTTCTACTATCTACCTACTTACCTACCTGTATCTAGCCTACCTTCTAGATCTACCTATCTACTAGAGCGATCGTTGCACGTGTTCGTTGTTTGCCCACCCTGTTGCTTCTACAGCTCCCTATACCGCACCTGTATTCTATCCCTCGACAACATTCAAGTATTTACATTGTGAGCACGGGATTATCAAATCACTAGAAACATCGGCAAATTCGGTTAGAATTATACAATTTAGCATCAAATATTGAATTAACAACTAGTTATTGCGATCGTATAATAGATCAATTAACAATCAATTTAATAAACTAAGAAGCAAATAGGGAAGCACATAGGGAAGGTAATGGGTAAACTAATGGGGAAGTCAATGGGGAAGCCAATGGGGAAGCCAATGGGGGAGCCAATGGGGAAGCCAATGGGGAAGCCAATGGGGAAGCCAATGGGATGTAGGGGACCCGTTATCGTTATTCCAAGCTCTTCTTCATAACAATAGTTGATGTAGTTCTTCCTTCTATGCGAAACAGGTAAGGCGAAGGACTCGATGAAGCTTTGCGATGGGTAAGCAAACGGGGGTGTAAATAGGAAACGCAACGAAGAAGTTAATGGGGTAGGAAGCCATGTAGGGAGCCATGAAGGGTGTTTGGTAGGGAGTCATGGAGGGAACCATGAAGGGAGCCATGGAGGGAGCCATGTAGAAAACCATGTAGGAAGCATTGTTTGAAGCACTGTTTGACGCATGTTATGCGCCCGACCGACGCGTATTTTGAAGCATGTAGGGAGTTTGGTAGGGAGCCATGGAGGGAGCCATGAAGGGTGTTTGGTAGGGAGTTTGGTATGGAGCCATGAAGGGTGCTGGGTGCTTTCTATTGAGCTAATTAGCATGTGCTATGAAGCATGTATGAAGCATACTATGAAGTAGAGCATGAAGTAGGGCATGAAGCGAATGACGAGTGTTCGAACACGTCGCATGAAGCATGTTTTGAAGCGAGTAGGCTGGTGAGTAGGCGAACGAGAAGATAGCTGAGTTGGTAGCTGAACATGTAGTGGGTAGGGTGGTGGCCGAGCCGGCTGCCAAGATTTTGGGCAAAATTTCAAGCAAGATTCGAATGTGACTTCTTACCAGCTCGAAGCCAGCCCGAGGCCAGCCCGGGGCCACATTAGCAGAAGAAGCAAGTCAATATTGGCGGGCCGAGTTCTCGAATTGCCGATGTTATATCAGAAATCTTATTAACTTAAATCTTAAGTGAAACAAAGCATTCTAGTAATAGTCGTTATATCAGAAATCTTACTCACTCAATGTATCGACACGCTTTCCAAAGCTGAGCTGCAGTTTCACCAATCTAGAATGAGTAAGTACTAAAAAACAGAGATGTGATGTATCGAATAGATAGTGAACTTACGTTTTTCTGTGAGAAGGCCTCGAAATGGTTTCCAGAGATTGGCAGAACCTTGACATAACCACCGATCAATTCTTCCCAGGCGACGATAGCAGCAGCTCGAGCATCCTGGTTACTGAGCCAGTCATAGCGAACCCCGCAAAGACTTTCAGTATCGAAGACGTTCTGACTTCTCAACATGACCGTCTTCAGTCTCAGTCTATTCGTTTTGGAAAAGGATACTGCCTTGTAACTTCCTAGTAGAGATGCGTGAAATTGAAATTCTTCCCTTAGTGCAGCATTGTTGTTCAACGCATGAGTCTGACCGCTCGATTTGATAATGTTGACAATGACTTCATTCGGAAGAGGTTCGTGATCAATGGAATTTGAAGAGTCGATCAATATGAGGCTCTTTACCTCGAATTCATTGGCCATGAGCTGTTGAGTCGCCTCGAAGGTCACTATTTCGCCAAAAGACCAACCTTAAATCATCAGTCAGGTTCAAAAGAAGACGAGCGTCAAACTTATCACTCACTATCAAGAGAGATAGTTTAGATCTTGAGAGAAGCGAGACATAGTACTCGGTCATCTGATTTATGCTGCTGTGAGGTCGCTTGTCACTTTCAAAATGCGGGTCGAAGAAGGCGTATGCACTGCGGTCGTGATCACGCAGTCGTGCATACATGCTGATCTGCCCACTATCGTCATGAAATAGGCAGAGCGGTGCTATCTCTTCGTGTGAAACATGTAGCGCTACTGAATTCTTCTGCATGTCATCAGATGAAGAAAAGTCTGAGGGAACAAGAGTAGACTGACGTGAATCTCGCTGACTGGCGGATATGAGAGTCTCAACAAGCGAAGTGATTTCCATCGAGAATTGCAGAATGGATGCCAGAGTGCTTTTCAAGGACTCGAGAGTTTCGCATTCTGACAAAGCATAATGGTTCAGCCCAGCTTGATCGGGAAATGTGCGTATCAGTTTCGAGATAATCTCAATTTGCATAAGAGAATGAATCCCAAGTTCATCTAGTGAATTCGTGTAATTCATATCTTGCTCGGAGAAACCATCAAATTTCATGACGATATTCTTCAGTGCTATTCTTACGTCATGAGAAAGACTATCACGAGACTCGATGAAAGTATCTATGATCTCGCCACTTGTGGGAGGAGTGTTCAAACCAGTTGATAGCTGCGGTTTCTTTTGCTTCACAGGAAAATTTCGAGGCTCAATGACAGTGAACTTGCGAGACAACACTTGCTGAAAAGCAGACAATTGAAGTCTTTTAAATTTCATGTCCCGAACGACGGCGACGACTTTCCCGAAAGCATTCAAGGCAATTGCGTCTGCTAGAATTGCATCTTTGATTTCGAGCAAGCTGCAGTAAACTGTGAAAGAATTCGCGTAATCGATATCACGGTAAGATATCTCGACCGACTCGACGCGGGCGCAAATGCCTATTTCGTCGGATCTTACAGCAAGATTTGCAATGAAACCTGCAGCATGCAGAAGTGTGTCTGTAAAGACAGGGGATGCAAGGTAACCGATCTGAGAACTAGACGGTAGTTTGAACGAGTCAATACCTTCGAGATTGGAGTTGGTCACACTCAAATACACCAAGCTTTGGTACTCTGGGGAATACCTGACAACACGTGTAAAGATAGCCTCATAAAGAACTTTAGTTCGGAAAGTACTGATGTAACTTTTCCCGACATCAGAGAAGTAATGACTTTGCCTCGTCACAATTGCCGCATCCTTTATCCAGTGGGATGCGTTGATCTGGAAATTTTGCAGGGAGACATTACCGGTACAGTGTATATTCTCCGTAAGATCTTTGGTCGAGCATGAGGTAATTTTAAAGTCTGCCCCGGAAGCTAAATCATATTTTGTGATGTACACAGTCACAACATCTGCTTCCTGTGACGGTACATATATTAGCGGACTGGTAAAGCTCATCTCGATGACGATCAATAGTTGGCCCTCGTGAGGTTCAAGCATAGTGTGTGCTTCTTCCAAGGCGAGCTCATGGAATACTGACGCTGAGCAGATGGAAGTCCCGCCAACGTCATGCTCTGTGATCAATGGCTCAAGAATTGCTAATGTTGTCTCAAGCACAAATTTCTCGTTCGAAGACGTCTGAGTCTTCAGCCATGGTAGCAGATTAAACTCGGTCCTGGTGCGAAGCTTCACCGAATACTGCTCAAGGGAATTGACAACCTGACGAGGTTCCTGATAAGGTATCATATAGGTCGAGCTCTTCAATAGATGGCCTGGTAAGCCTATCACTTTCGCAGACGTCTCAATAAAAACCTCGCGTCAGTTGACTGAAAATTTGAGCAATGATATCGCGACCAGCGCTAAACTAATCGAGGTCCATGCATCTTGGTCCTTTTGTAAGGTACTAAGGTAGGTACAAGAGTCTGAATGAATCGAGCTTCGTAGCATTGGTATTGTTGTAGGTTGTGAGCCTATCTCAAGGAAGACAGCATCGTCGAGCAGTTCTCTTGATTGTAAATTAAGCAGACATTCGGTAAAGCGCACTGGCTGCCTCGCGTGAAGCGCAAAGTAGTCACTAGAAAAGTCTTCCTCTTCAAATAATCGTTCAAACACATTGAAGATGACGAAAATCGTAGGTCGTGCGAACCTGATTGAGCGCCTCAGGGCTTGCAGAGGTTTCAGGATTGAATCCATAGCTGGTGAGTGGAAGGCGTAGGCGACGTTCATCAACTTCACCTTGACCTTCCGGGTCTTGCAATCCTTCTGAAATATATCGATTTGGCTCAGCGATCCATCAATGACACAGTCATCAATGCCATTCAGGCATGCCACGGTCAGCTGGGACACGCCCGGGTTTTCCAATATCAATTCCTCGGCCTTTTCGGGGGATAACTTGCACGCCAGCATCCCAGACGCGTTAGCCACACAATTGTCGATCATCATCTTCGCTCGGGATGTCACAACACGTAATGTATCCTCTAATGTCAGCGCACCCGAGAAGCATAGAGCAGCGTATTCGTCGAGACTGTTAAGATAAGCGTGTTAGTAGATGAAGATCTCTGGGATGCTGAAGTACCTATGACCCATAACATATTCGAGCATAATCCCTCACAACATGAACATTTTCGCGAGCGCATATTCTAGTGCGACGCACGCACATTGTGATGCGATAAACTGCTCAGCGTCGTCTAATGCCTTTACTCCGCCTCGATCTTTGCATAAGATACTGAGAATGCTTGGGTATTTCAATCCTTGAATGATGCCATCGCAACTCATGATAACCTCTTTGAAAAGAGGGAATGTGTACATTAATTCTTCTCTCATACCGTGATACAAACCGCCTTGTTCAGAGAAGACAAAAACAGTGGCTGAGATACTCTGAGCGAAAATGAAGTTGACAGCTTTGCAATGTTCTAACCTTGTCCGTAGATCATCAATAGAGGTGCATACCACGAAGATGCGATGATCATGAATCTGACGCCGCGCAGTTGCGGTATAACAGATGTCTTTCAACGATGGCCGACGTTCTACTTTCCCCAGAAATCGAAGGTGTCGATGTACAGCCGTTTGCAATGCAGTTTTTGATTTTGCAGAAAGTGCAAAGACATACGCTGATCGCTTCTGATGCTTGAGCTGGGTATTTGATGACTCAACCCACTCTTCTAGGAGGAGAGACGTATTTGAGTCAGCAGTTCCGAAATTATTCAGCATAGCTCTTCTTGAGACTCTTTGCGAGTGAATTCATGCTGTAGTCTGCCTTGGTATAATGAAGCCAGAGCTTTTCAGGTTCGCGAAACGTGAATTGACGTTCTTAAATTCGACTTGTACTGGGATTTTTTTCTCGTGAAGCATGAGCAATAATTTAGCCAAATCAGCTGCTTCAGACGCGGATTCACAATGGCCTATGTTACTCTTGATAGAACTAATCACAAGAGGGTTCATCATTGAGTGATGTGGGTCAAAGATAGTTTGCAAACTTTCAATTTCGCGTGCATCTTCGGCCTATCAAGCAAGTACAAAGTTAGCGATACCTCAATACTAATAAGTCTAGCAAATCAGAGTGAAGGGTAGAAACCTGTGTGCCTGTCTCGTGTGCTTCTATGACACTAATGAATTCAGAATCGACATTCGTTTGTTCGAGCAGTCGCTGAAACAGGTCAATTTGTGTAATAGAATGAGCATTGTCGCTTTGATTTATCATTACGTTCCTGTAACGTCGTGTATGTGATCGTTTTTCGCGATAGCATCAGACAATCGTTTGAGAACAAAGAGAACACACCTCTCAGCTCGACAATATTCGTCAGCAGCTGCATCGAAGGGTTTGCAGCCTTCGGTTGGACTGAGGAAGTGGCCTCGGGCTAATCTCAGGTACATCTAGTATTTGTCAGCAAATGCATTTCCATTTCTGAAATCGGCGCGACGAAGATACTGACATCGGGGCTGGAAATCACATTGGCGTCGCCCGCGATAGCTGCTGTGCAATCGCCACGTTGTAGGGCTCGGCACGCCTGGTACACGAAGACAATTGAGGACGAACATGCAGTATCAGTCACAATGGATGGGTCACTGAGCTCATAAAAGTAAGATATTCTTTCACTATGAAATGCTCGTAGTGTCTCGGGGGGGTAGAAGACATCAATATCATTGCGAAGGTTGTCTGTGTAATTCTCAGTAGCAAGGTCAATGTAGCATCCGATGGAAGCTCTTTGAAAAGATGGTGATGAATTCTCTACATAGTCAGCATCTTCAAAGGCTTCCTGGGCTGCATGCAATAAAATTCGCTGCTGAGAATTCATAGATTTTGCTTCTCGAGGGGAAATATTGAAATAGGCATTATCAAAGCTGCAGGATCTCGGGGTTAGTTTTCTCGATCAGTTAGGATTTAGAAGTTTTGAGACATCGATGCAGGAGTTCATAGTATGCTCAAAAAGAATGAGTCAAGAGTTGAGACATGCCTAAACTTCTGATAATAGCTGAAAGAGAGAAATATACTCGAAGAAGCTGAAGACTTACGAGAAGGGATCGTTCAGGAATGCGTCGTGCTTTGTGGGCATCGAGCGCGGCTTATGCGAATTCTTCTCTGAATAATAGTTCGAGACTTTGAACCTGAATTCAGGGATCTCTTGCACGGCATTCAACCCTTGGGACAGCGTTTCCCATAGCTCTTCGGTGCCATTCCCTTTGGGAAGATGCACGCTCAGCTCAACAATGGCGATGCTATTCTGGTGGTCACAAGACAATCGAGATTTCCTGCTAGCTCTAAATGGCGAGAGATTCAGAAGTTCTATTCTAGGATCAAGAGGCTGAAAGTTTGGGAATAGGGAGCCGAAGCCTGGTTCGAAGGAAAGGAGCTTCACGACTGTTGCGGGCTTTCGTTTCAATAACGCTCTAACACTTGCTGCGATCTCATGAGCTGTGTCGCTTCAATTTACACAGTATAGCAACAAGTGTCGAACTAACCACCCAAGCAACTCTGGAGCATCGGTGTTTGAAGCATCGAATAACGTGTCGTTCAAGGTTGAACGAATGAGTTTTGTAAGCGTGGAGAAAGAGGGGAAGGAGACGGCCCGACGCCGCGAATCTTCAAGAACTTCGTGGACAACACCTTCAAGTTGATCTTCTCCACGATATCATTCATGTACATGCGCGAAGGTTGTTGCAAGATCGGGGACAGCCTGCACTCTGAACGCACTGAGATTCACTCTAGGGCCAGATACAGACACAACACTAGAATTGAAGATGGTAGATACCTGGAGTCGTCGAGGCGGTTGCTGGGATAATGGGCTCGTCCCCTGCGCCGCGAAGTGCTGTAATAATCTCTCTTCGACCTGGCTTGGGGAAAGATCACGAATCACAAGGGACGATGTCGCTTCTGAGTCGACGCCATCGCCAACGGGGTCGCTTGCATTGGGGTTGAGGCTTCAGAAGAGACTGCGACATGCAATTTAAAAGGCAAGGCGAAATCCTTCGATTTCAGATGTCACAAAGTCGTTCAAGCTGCGCGAGCGTGCAACTATCGTAGTCGGGAGCAAGCCCGAAGAGAAGCCCGCTGTCTCTCGAAGTCGGTCAAACGAGTTCTCGAATGGTTCGTCGACACGTTGTGTCTCAGCCAGATAATGTAGCAGCTGGCAGAGATAAATGGTGGTCGCCTGAAGCACTGCGTGTGTGTGATATTGTGCGATCGGCTTGAGCAAGTCACGTGGAAAGGAGAACAGGGCGGGATCGATGGCGAGAAGATGTTGCGAGCGGGCGTCTAGACTCGCTATCTCTTGCAAGAAAGCCGCATGGCACCTCGACAGAAGAATGCTGTCGGCACTCGCTGATCGAGCATCTTTCTCTGCAGTCGCAGCCGCACTAGGCGAGAAAATGAACGACGATTTCTGACCTTCAAACAACATCAGACAGTGTTCTGTCAACGCGAGCATGACTGTGCTTAGTATTGTTCTGACATCAAGGGTTTGATGTACTAGTGATCTTTCATGAGACTGGTATGTGTATGTGAAGTTTGAATGAATTCAATCACTGAACTAAAAAGAGTGATTGAGAGAATGATTGCTTCAATGATTCAAGGCACGTTTAATTGAGAGTCGTAAAGTTCTTGTAAGTTGAGTTCAACTTCGACTTTCTCTTTGTAAGACAGTTGAGTCAGCACTAGAGTAGTTTTGATTAGTTGTTTCATGATTAATATGTTGAAGTCTAATTGAAGCTTGACGCTAACTTTTTGCATCGTGTTCTTTGAGACTTGACGTTGGCTTTTTCATTATGTTCTTATCAATTTGCTGACAACAATATCTTCGTGAAAATATATCACTCGAAGGCAAACAGTTTCTCACTATGACATCAAATCTGATCTAATCAGTGACGTGATTTATGATAGTGAGTCTGTTGATTCTGAGATAGCTAAAGCTGCTGACTGTAGTTCTCGTCTTGTTCAAGCAATATGTTTGAACATTGATTGCTTTGACATTTCTAAAGTTTATCGAAACAGTAGTGAATGAAAACGAAGTAGTACACTATCTATGTTGAATGCTCTTTGTGAACACTTATTGAAAAAGTCTGAGCTGTATTGAATCAAGAGTTCAAAATGATAGTTTTTTTATTGAGATAAATTCAAGATCATAACAACTTTTAGTATAAAAAAAGCGCTAGTAGTTTATAAATTATAAACATTGAACTAACTTAGAAAACAATTCACAAAGTAGCAAACAAATGAAATACAAATAACAGATCTGCAAGAATTGTACTTGCATAACTTGTTGAATTTTTGTTCTTATTATCTTGTAAGTTCTATCAATAAATTTGACTACATTGAGTTTAAATGAATTCTTTTGATGTAATTTCAATTTAAATTATCTAGTTTTAGCGAGCTAACAACGAGATTCATCTGTACATGATGTCAACTATGAATCTTTTGATTCTATTCTGTATTTGAATAGAAGTCAGAAGAGTTAAGAGATTTCAATTTAATGCAATTCAAACGATGTTAGAACGTTGTGTAAGTGAGAAAGTTGATCGTGCAGAGTTTTCACCTACGCGACAGCATTTTCTCTAACAGTCACAATCAATCTACGAAGAAGATTAATGACATGTCGATGTCAGTAAGAGATGAAAAGATATCTAGTGAAAAAGTCGGCCTCAGTATGAAAGTCATGACTACAAGTGGTCGAAGAATTTGCGACTCGTTGATCGCATCGATATACTGAAACGTCTTCATCACATTGACAGTGTCATCGAGTAATTGATGAAAAGATATCAGATAGAATAGTCGATCTCAGTCTGAGAGTCGTGACTACAGTGCTCGAAGAAGTAGTGACTCGTTGATCACGCTGATATACTGAGAGAGCTTGAGCTCATCTTCTTTACTTGACGTCAAGTCATACATCTATCTACGTGGAAAATCGAGAGCGCAGAAGAACGATCAGAATGCATTCTCTTCTATTGATCAGAGTCAATCATTGAACGATTGCGATCGCACGTCTATACTAACAATTCATTCAACGTCTACGTGACACAAGTCAAATCAAGAGAAGGAAAGAGTTATTCAGTACAATCACACTCTATCTTCTCATCATGCGCGTCTCTCTTTCACCACGTATTTCTCTGCTCAATGAATGACAATCATTGAGCAAGAGAACGCAGTTTTCAACACTACAATCACAAGCATCACGAGTGCAACGAAATCGACTTCGCGATCGAAGATCGAAGATCGAAGCATCGTTGTATAGAATATCATCAATGAAGAGCAGAGCAAGAACGATGCGTCATAATCAAGCAACACAAACACTCATCAAGAGTTTACTTGAGCATCACGCGCTGAATAAAAGCTATAGATGCAAACTTGATACATAGTCTCATGATCATTGTTTCGACGACGCGAAGTCGTCATATAGACGACGAGTGATTTTCTTTCTCAGAGAGTTTTGTTCACTCGATATAAATAGCATAAAGTTTCTCATGAGTCAAGTCTAAATCGATGTCACAAGAATGTATGAATTCAAATCAAATCAAATCAAATCAAATCAAACCTAGTTTTAGCATAAGAAGCAATTTAAATACTATTACTAGCTATGACAAATTATTTTACGCAAATCATTAATGTTATGAGTCTGCATAGAGCAAATCATATGAGTGTATTCTAACTAGAAGTTCAAAGCTAAAGAAGAAAGAAGATGAAACATGTCAAGTGTGAGATGATGAGATTTCTTTACGTGAAACTGTGTAGTAGAAGATAATAAGATAGCACTCTATTGATGATAAAACTAATTGCTAAGAAATAAAAGCAAAAGCTCGCAGAGTTTTCATCTTCTGTCAAGTCATTATTTCTATTCACTCGTTAGTCTCTTTGATCTAATCTCGCGAGCTAGTCTTGCAAACATGCATCATTCATAGTCGATGAGATGTGTTTTCACAACTGCATTTCTTCTTAAAGACTCAATCTCTAAGTCTTCATAGCATCATATTGTCTTCTTGTAGCTGATAGTGTAGTCAGAACTTCTTCAGCATTCTAGCATTCATGTATAAGTGTTGTGAATTGATCATGCTAATGAGCATAAACAGAGTTAGTATGAGATTGTTGATATCAATTTCTTCATCTTTGCTTTTTTTTCTTCTTTTCTTCTTCTTCTTGTTTCATCTCAGCATATTCTTCTGTGAGTATTGCTCTTTTGAATCTGACAAGACATGAAATCTGCTATGCATATTTTGCGTAACTTCATCTGCAATTTGTAAAGAGTGACAGAGACAGATTTTAGCGCTTTTAGCGACCAATATCTCAAATATTCATTTAATCTCATATCTCAGATTTGCGTCACTTTTAGCTGATGCATATTCATAAAAGCGTCAATATTCTCAACATTTCTAGCATCTTTAGCATTCTCATGAGCGCAGTATGCATCTTTATCATTTGATTCAATAAACACGACTATTTTGACATTTATAGCATTGATACGTAGTTGCAACGTTGAATAATTAATGGTTGATTTGACTATCTAAATAATAGCTATTTAATATATGCGTCGGGAAAGTCAATGAGAAAGTCAATGAGAAAGTTAATGAGAAAGTTAATGGGTAAACTAGAGGGGTAGAGAGTCATGTAGAATGGTTGGTAGGGTCGTGTTTGAAGCTTGATAGGGAACAAATTTGATCCTTGATTGCGAAGCAATTCGAAGCTTGGTGGAAAGCCATGTAGAAAGTCATGAAGAAAGCCATGTAGAAAGTCATGTAGGGAGCCATGTAGTAAAAAGGTCAGTAGATGACTCGATCGAAAGGTCAGTAGAAAGCTTACTAGTAGAAAGATCAATAGAAAGCTTACTAGTAGAAAGATCAATAGAAAGGTCGGTCGGAAGGTCAGTAGGAAGCTCACTAGATGACTTGGTCGAAAGGTCAGTAGAAAGGTCAGCGGGGATGCTTGATAGGGAAACATGAAGGGTGCTTGGTAGAGAGTCATGAAGGGTGCTTGGTAGGAAGTCATGTAGAAAGTCATGAAGAAAGCCATGTAGAAAGTCATGTAGAAAGCCATGTAGTAAAAAGGTCAGTAAATGACTCGATCGAAAGGTCAGTAGAAAGCTTACTAGTAGAAAGATCAATAGAAAGGTCGGTCGGAAGGTCAGTAGGAAGCTCACTAGATGACTTGGTCGAAAGGTCAGTAGAAAGGTCAGCGAGGGTGCTTGATAGGGAAACATGAAGGGTGCTTGGTAAAGAGTCATGGAGGGTGCTTGGTAGAAAGTCATGTAGAAAGCCATGTAGAAAGCATTGTTTGATTCGTGTTATGCGCCCGATCGACGCGTATTTTGAAGCATGTAGAATGTTTGGTAGAACGTTTGATAGAAAGCTCAGTCGGTAGCTCAATAGGTAGCTCAGTAGGAAGGTCGATAGAAAGGTTGATAGAAAGGTTGATAGAAAGGTTGGTAGGAAAGTCGGTAGAAAGGTTGGTAGGAAGGTCAATAGAAAGGTTGGTAGGAAGGTCGGTTGAAAGGTCAGTAGAAAGCTCACTAGATGACTCGATCGGAAGGTCAGTAGAAAGCTCACTAGTAGAAAGATCAATAGAAAGGTCGGTCGGAAGGTCAGTAGAAAGGTCAGTGAAAAGCTCAGTAGAAAGCATTGTTTGAAGCACTGTTTGACGTGTTTTGTGCGCTTGACCGACGCATTTGATAGAGCGTTTGGTAGAGCATTTGGTAGGGAGTTCGATAGAGAGTAGGGTGGCGAGTAGGTGAGCAAGTAGGTAGGCGAGTAGGGTGAAGAGTAGGTGGGCGAGTAGGGTGGAGAGTAGGTGGGCGAGTAGGGTGAAGAGTAGGTGGGCGAGTAGGGTGGCGAGTAGGTGGGCGAGTAGGGTGGCGAGTAGGTGGGCGAGTAGCTAGGCGAGTAGGGTGGAGAGTAGGTGGGCGAGTAGGGT
>JAABUK010005332.1_pt1 | contig 20140 bp, 21 predicted proteins | sample 5559141 | NCBI WGS metagenome assembly JAABUK01 (sample SAMN10711869, study PRJNA513367) | rock metagenome | isolation source: Antarctica rocks | place: Antarctica: Victoria Land, Pudding Butte nord | collected 2016-01-03 | reverse complement strand
GCAGGCATGAGCGACAGAAGACTCTTGTAAAAAGTACAGTACTGTACTTTATTTCTTATTTTATGTTTTCATAAAATCAAAACATGGCATCAGTTGATTCTGTCTTTGGCAAGATGTGTCTGTTTTTTGCATTCTTCACGCTTCAATCTCGTATAAGATTCTTATCCGGACGTACCTAGCTCATCATGAGCTGGAAAGCGTTGTTATTTTTATTATTATTTTCATAACGTTCTTACAGCATTGGGAATGTGCAGGGCATGGAGAAGGACATCATTCTGCTGGCCACAACCATCACGCATGCCGGCAACTTTGCCACAGATGCACAGCGTGTGAACGTGGCATTCACCAGGGCCAAGCACCACTTGGTAGTGCTGGGCAGCAGCCCTGTGCTGCGCAGCTGCTCCCCAGCTTTCAGGCTGTTGCTGGCAGGCTGCCAGATGCTGCCTGCTGGTGCTAGTCTCACACTGCAGTCCACTCCTCCTGAGGCAATTGGCACCAAGCCACCACCCAGCAGCAGCACCCCTCCCAGTGCTACGTCTCCTTATGTTGCCAGTCTGGCTGCCAGTCACGCTCAGGCACTTGGCAATTGTCTGCCATCCATGACTCCCGCCCTTCCTGCTAGCAGTCCTGCCTACAGTGCACTTCAAGCCAATTTGCCTATCAGTAGTGGTGCACCATCAAGTGTTGGTCTCAGCTTCAGTAATGTCAGTGCAGATGGCATGCATTCCCAGCGTACAGGTAGTGGTGATGCTGGTACATTGCTGAACAGCAGCATCAAGGGTTCACATGCTGAGTGTCCTTCTGAAAGTGGGCAATTGTCTGCTGATGGTCAGAGTGTGCAGGGCACAGCACAGCCTGCTACCAATGAGCAGTCCCTCAGAGCTGTTCCATGTCAGAAAGCTCATGAGGCTGTTGTCTCTGATGCTGCAACATCAGACGAGGAGCCATCACAGAAATTCCTCTTTGACATTTAAGCATGCTGCAGCAACAGCATGCTGGCAGATGTTACTCGCGAGCTCTGTTATCAAAACAGCTGCTGCATGTTTCACAATGTTCAGTGAGGGAGGCCAATGTTCTTGGGGCCCATCTGGGCACACCAGTGGCCTTGCCATGGATATATTGCCTAGGCATGTATCATGGCCTGTCTCAGATATCTCCAGATTGTTTTGCACAGCAGCAGGATGTGTTTGTTACTGATTGTAGGCAGTATTCAGCAACTATAATGCTTGGTTATCTGAGCATCTGCTGGTGTTCTTGCAGAGTGATATGAATGAAGCAGGTACTTGGCATCATTACAGCTCAAAGCCTGTATCATGGTGTTAGTAGCACTAGTAGTGTGTGCTGCACCGAACACCACAATAACAGTGTCCGTGAAATCTCTCTTCAGCGTACGAGCATGCTTGTGGCGTATGGATCCCACTTGCCTCACTGTAACGATTCAGACACTCACATTCTATGACTGCTTTGCATAGCTGTGTGCTTCTGTACAATGCACTGATATCCCAGCACTAGCACATGCAGTTCCTGCACCATCATGAGAAGGTCATTGCCTTGTCTGATATACTACTGGTAGGGCAGCTTGCTCTGTGGAAGATTCAACAGTGCATGCATGATCGTCTGCTTGAGAGTTGTGCACAATACGGAAATTATTACCTCAACAAACACATGAAGAAAGGCATCAATGGCCTTCTTGGGTGTTTGTTCAACAGGTACCTGAGTGACTTGGTGCCACTCATAATCTGCAACACAGCTTTGGCTTGCAAATAATTTTGATGCAGCAGGTTAACACAGCTGTGGAGATCAGCGCACCATCCAGGATCATGATGCCGCCTTCATTCAATAACTTCCAAGCCATGACTGCATCTGTTAGCACATCTTGAGGATAGTGTGATCCATCAATGTAGACAATCTGCAGACTACCAGCGTGCTTTGTACAATTTATTTCGCCCATGAAAACAGCGATGCAGCTGACACTTTGTGGAGTAAGGAGACATCTTGACACAGTCAGGAAGAGGATTGCTGCTGGTCAGAAGCAGCACCAACAACTTGCAATGATTTTGACTTGTCTAGACTGTCTTGCTTGGCTTACATCAAATGCATTCAGGTGAGTGCTGAAAAGGCCTGCCAGGGCTGTCAATGACGACTGCTGCAGCACTACAACCCTGTCTTTAGCCCTAGCGGTTAAGAGGTTGTCTTGAAACCTCTGCAGCACTCTGCTGCCTTCATGCGTTACACTGGAGAGGCACCAATCCTGCAGCATAACACGGTTGCGTGCACGCTGGGGAAGGGCGCAATAGCTTCAAACTGCCAACTACCTGTGCAGCCGTGCCGTACTGCTGCGCGCCCGCCCAAGTATCGATACATACCATGCGGGAGTCCAAATTGCAGCACACGTTGTCCAAAAGCCAGCAGGCTGATTGGCCCTCCCAAGTCCCGATCTGTTGCCACGAAACGCGTGATCAGCTTCATACTGCAACATGAGCATGACGCTACATTGCCATACTTCAAGGGCGTGCAAGACACGATCTGATTTCAGCCATCCGAGGCTGTCGAAGACATGGGTCCAGCTGGGTATGTTGTGTGAAAACCAGTCAACGGTAAAAGTATACATGCATGCTTGAGCTTGCTCGTCAGCAAAAGTACGATTGCGCTTCCACAATCTGCGGTGACCTGCGGTTGGCTCCCACACCAAGCCACTGATGTACTCGAGTTCTGCACGCTGCGCCGCTTGCATATCACCGTTGGCTCAGCTTTTGACCTAACCAGCGCGGGGGCGCAACACCGGGGCCACGCCCCATTCGCCCCTTGAAGCTGCCCTGGCACCTTTGAACGATGCAACATGTTGTCATTCGGATGCACGAGGCGCGCGGTCATCCTGCAGCGCCACAGCTCCCATCAATCACCCGCGTCAATAAGTGCACCGTAATCGGCGCCAGGCTTGTGTCTCTGTGCCCGAATCTACACGACTGCACGTTGATCGTCGGAAGTACTGCCTACTTTGAAAGGAAGGTTCAGGAACCAGGAAGGTGAGGTGTGCTACTCAACATGATACTATCCCTATCACAACGTCTTGGATGCCGGCAACTGCATCACACCTCGTTTCTCTGTGCGGTCACCCGTTGACTTTGAGACTGCTGTGACTGACTAGATGACTGCTTTGCCGTGTTCAGGCTCTTACCAGATACAGGACTGTCATGGGATATGCTGGATACACTGCTGCCAAGCTACCTCCTCTTAAGGCTAGTGCTTTGCAAGCTGCCTTGTGGAGCGTTGACAACATGGAGTGCTTGGAGGTATGCACCTCAAACCCTATGAGCTTTGGAGATGTCATACGCTATGATGTATGCATTGTATCATGTGTCATAATGCGCCTTTCATACTCTCATCTGTCAAGGCTAGATGTGTCTGTACAGGTGATGAGCAAACTGGTCAGGAACACTGCTGTGTCTCCCTCAGAAGACAAGTTCAAACGCATCAAGTTAACCAACAGCAAAGTAAAGACCACTATTGTGGACACAACAGGTGGTGTTCCTTCGTTGCTAGCTATGGGTTGGGTGTATGACGAGGCAGACAAAGAGTTCCTGATGCTGCCCAAAGGCGTTCAGATGACTATGAAAGAGGTAGGCAGATGCTGCTGTAAACCAACAGGGTGCACGTATCACAAATCACTCTCTGCAGCTGGCACGTGTGGCAACGTTCAGTATTGATCACTTGTTGTCTTCAGGTGCGAGCCATTGAGGACACCAAGGATCGCTTGAAGAAGCAAGTAGCATACCAATCCCGCATGTCAAAGGCATCAGCATTGCCAGGCAATGCAGACAAGAGCGCAATCAGAAGTGCTATGGAAGCTGACAGGCTGGAACGGTCGTCTAGAGGACCTGTCACTCAGGGCAGCACTGCACAGGCACTACCTGGCGGTGCAAACATTACTACAGCTGGAGACATGGGGCTCAACTCTGGGGGTTGCTGCTAGTACTTCTTTTGCTTGCAAGTCACATGTATACTGTCAGTGTGTACCATAGCTATTTACCTATACAAGCCATTTTGGCTGCTGAATGAATCTGCAACATTCTTTGCACTTCATTAGTGCTGTTCATTCCTTGTAGTGCAGTAAACATGACTTCTGCCAGCTGTAAGTGGCAGTCTCATGGCATGCCACTTTTCCTCTTCAGTTTGTGATTTCTTTTGCGCAATGCAAACTTACAACAGACATCCGTCGCTTTATCCTCTTGCAGGCTATCATAGCACTGTAGCGGTGCATGAGTTGAACCTGATTACAGCAGCGACACTAGGCTGTAGTTAACAGATGCATCATATGTGACAGCTCGCTTGACAGACAAACACACATGCTTGCATCAAAAATGCCTAAAGCATCAACATATGTCTTGCAGTAGTCGGCTCTAAGTGAATCAGTGCAGGATCAACTGCTGCTGCTTTTGTCCTCACTATCTGGCAGTCATTTCCCCAGAAGTCAGCAGACATCAAGGCCGGCACTTCCCAGATAAGTTGCGCTCGACTCTTGGTGTCATACATTACCGCCGCTAAGGATGAAGCAGTGTGATGTTGTGCTTATGATACAGCCTGGACCTGACGGCGCGGAGCTAAAGTCGACCAGTGTAACAAACCAGCAAATGCCGGCAGCTGTACAACGCCAATTTTGCTGCTTGTGCATATTGGTATTTGTTACCGGAAGAAGGCAGTCATCAAGAAGTTGCACAAGGTTGTGCCGACGCACAGCAACACTTTCTGCAGTAAAACAGCAGAGCATTGGGCAACTGCCATATCACACTTGTCATGAGCGCAATTGGCACTGGTGTAGAGCATGCACTTTTAGCCTTACCTCATTTGCGTAGAACCAGTAAGGCAGCTGCTTGTTCAGCTTTGATGCAATCAGATCAGGGAGGGTGAAGAACAAAAAGCATCCAGCAAATGTTGCCAGAAATGCCAACAGGCAGCCACGCAGAATGTTCTTCAACCCTGCATGACAAACGCACAAAGAGTTAAAGTCACTGAGCTGATTTGATGCATGTTGGTGCAATCTGTCTTCCAAATTGGCGTTTGCAGATTCATATTAAACTACACCTTTTTTCTTTTCATCCTCAGAGGCTGTGCTGCTAGTACTAGTTGGGAAGACCTGGTTGAGCTTCCACACATTGCCAACCCCTCCAACAACAGCAGCTGCATGCATCCCAGTGAGTCAGCTGAAGATGAGGATGACACTACACTCAGCAGACTGCCCTGTCTGATCATTGCCATTGCACCATTGGAAACAGTTGCTTCAACTTTGCAGTACAAATTGCAGAAAAGTCCTGCCATGACCACAGACAAAATCTGCAGCACAAAGCTTGCCATAACTTACATGCAACAACTGGTTGTGTGCCAGCTGTGACGGACAGCAGTAAGGCCCATGCAGCTAGCAAAGCTTGAACGATCCCGCTGTACAGGAGTAACTTGTTGTCTGCTCTGTAAGCCCTGCCCAAGTACATCAACACGTGTGTCAGCTTTTCTCACAAAACTGCTGAACATGGACAAAGCTGCTTGTGTCATGGCAACATGACATTACCTGGGACGCCAAGGCAGGTACTGCGCCTTGTCAGCGTATTTCACTTCCTTTGCCACTGAAACACCACCCTGTAGATGTGAGCTGTTGAGATCAGTAAGACAAGAGTGACCAAACAACAAATGTTGGGCGTTGAAATGATGATCATGCCTGCATCCTTGCTGTCAAGTTGCGCATCATCAAGCTTGAATGCGCATTCTCAATTTTAGTAATGGCTTCTTCGTCCCCTCTCTTTTCTCGCTTGAGTTTGTTGTACTGCCTTTGTACAGCCTCAGAGTCAGCCCCTTGATGCAAACCCAAGATCTGCATCAGACACAAGAGGGCAGCTAGACAGTGCAGTGTCACTTCCTCTTGGACAAAAGAAACGTGACTGCGACTTGGAGTGTGCGGTAGGCAAGCACACTACCTTATAAGGGTCGTCGGGAGAAAAGCTCGCAGCAGCCGCCTGCACAACCTGTTGCTGACGGGACCTCCCAGTCGTCCTGTTACGACGTGAGGCTTGCAGCATGGGCAGGCTGCGGCCTCGCAATCTGTGACCACACGCGAGCGGTATGCATGGCGACGCGCGAACGCCCGACAACATAATGCCAGTCATGCGCACAGTCACCTCTGGCTGCAGCTGTCGCGAGCGCAATCCAAGCGAAGTCTGTAAGACCTCGTTCGTATCGGGTCAGGGCAAGCGCCCCTGCTGCAGAGGGCGCATTGCACTCAGAGCAAGCTGTGCAAGTCAAACACTTGTAAGGGCTGGGAATTGTTGTCAAGCTTGTACTCGCGTGTGGCACCGTCATTTGCGGCATGGACGATGAGAAGAAGCCACTGCGATCGCCCGCGATGCAGATCGCCGTGAGTCGCACGCCGGTCGAAAATCCAGATCGATCACTGCTGAGAGTGTTTCCTAAGTGGCTCAAGGTTGCGAAGCTATGGTTTCAACGTAAGTAATCTTTTCCTTCGGCTTGCATCGAAGTCGCAATCCAATGCGAACGTACAGCTGTACTGCAGGAGAGGACAAGCGCAAGGCACAGGCGTTTTCCTTTGCTGCAGTGCTATTGGCAGCAGCAACCACATACCTGCTTCTTCGCATATCTTACGCTCAGGCTGCATTTCAAACCACCATGTCGAAACGTGACGAAGGTATTGTGACCTGTCAAGTAGCTGTGGCGGGTGTGCATCAAGGCCTGGATCGACCGTGCATACGCCCTGCTGGTAAGCAGAAGAGCTTGACAAGGGGTGCCAACTGCAGAGGGCTTCATGAAAGCTGTCAAAAGATTCGTGCTCATCATCGTCATGGCCTGCCCACTTTTTGCCACAGCAGACTGGGTGGAGCAGCGACTGACTCTGGAGTGGCGTAACTGGCTGACGAGCTATCTGTTGCGGGCCTACTTTGCTGACAGAGCCTTCTTCAAGCTTAAGCAACAAGCAGGCAGTCTTGATAACCCAGATCAGGTGCAGTGTGAGTCCAGGTGCAAAAGTATTGGTCAGTATGCTTCAATACTTCAGAATTGTAGCTGAGCCATAACTGCAGTAGTTTGGGTTGCAGCACGCAGACCTGCTTTCCCCAGACAGCCACATGTGCTGTCGCTGATTCTCTAAGTTTGTACACAAAAGAAGGTCCTGCATTCTGCACACAACAATGCTGATGCTACATGGCATGTGTCTGCAGCGTATTTGCGATGATGTGCCAGCTTTCACTGACGCCAGCACCAAGCTTATCATGTCTGCTGCGCGTCAACTGCTCAATTGCGTAGTCTTTGCAGGTATGCAACCCCTTGCTGCTGCCAAGCCGTACCCACTTTCTGCTTTGTTCTTTGCTGCTGCAAGTCATGCTTGCTTCCTGCTTCTTCCAACAAACGACTGCAACTTATACCACAGCCTGAAGATACGCTGAGCTGTGCTACACAGGTCTACTTTGGACTGTGACGCCCAAATTGGTTTGGTTCCTGTTTGTCTATGCGGGTGTGGGCACATATGTCACGACATCAGCTTTTGGCAAGCGCTTGATGCAGTTGCACTTTGCCACAGTTCAGAGGGAAGGAGATCTGCGTTTTGACATGGTCAGGACACGTGAGAATGCAGGTACAGTCACCAGGTACTGCTATTTAGGCTGATCGCTATACATACCACGGCTTATAAATTACAGCTTCTATTGAGCTAGTCAGTGAGGGTTGCCAGACCCTTCACAAGGCTGCTTGTGTCATACCTCGTTGCGTCTTTAGCATGTACACTCCATGCATGTGGTTACATACAGCACAAGTCAAAGCACCAGGTGACTCCAGTCAGAATTACCTCATCTGAACACGCACTGCTGTAGTTTCTGGTCCCATCATTCTGCGGCATTTTACTGCTGTGGACATGATTGCCTAGACTCATACCGACGTCGTCAGCTCACCTGCTGCCTACCTCACCTGACTGTGACGCGCGATTTCATCAAAGGTGGCCAAAGCCTCAGGCAGGGCTTTTTGCCCAGATGCGTAAATTTCGAACTCCCAGAAGGTGATGTCTACCATAACAAACAGACACCTTGTAACGGGTGCACAACAAACATTTGATACAAAATAAAGTCTTCACCTCCTCATGTCAACCTGTCTTCCTGCAGAGTCTATTGCCTTTTACAATGGAGAGGTGAGAGAGGTGGGTGTGGCCACACGCTGCCTGCACAACCTGGTCAGCATTGCCAGACTCAGGATCAACTGGTCAGCCTGTCTCTCCCTCTGGACCAACTGCTACAGCTACGCAACCATCCTGGCGCCTGCCTTCATCACTGCTCCAATGTACTTTCGTGGAGAGATTGAGTTTGGCATCATTTCACAGGTGAAACATGCACGTTTCAGGTGACAGATCACAGTGAGAGTGAAGATGTGTGCACTTGTGGGTTGAGTACATGCTATTGGGTCTTCCATGGAGTGGCAATGGCAAAAGAATGCAGCTGATATATGTCCTGCACCCATGGAGGCTGTTGCCCTAAGTGATGTTGCAGCCGGGGTCTCCACATTGAAGTGCTGTGTAAGCAAGAGCATAGTTGACTGTCATTTACCTGCAGGTTGGTTTTGCATTCCGGAGCGTAGAGAACGCACTGACGCTGATTGTCAGGAACCTGGAGAGCTTTAGTGGGCTGGCAGCAGAAACAGAGAGACTGGATGCATTAGCAGCAGGTGCATTATGTTGCTGTTTCAACGGCCTTATTTGGTTGACGCCTGTAGCAATGTATAGCATTGCACTGCAGTCAAGTCACGCAGGCAATGTACCAGCTTTGGCAGGTAGTCACAAATGCTGGCAAGCCTGTTTTGACGTCATCTGTAAATGCATGCATGGACATGGCATGAATGCATTGTACAGAACAGAACGTGACTTTACAAATCCAGTCATAGGTGTAGGTGCAACTCTGCCCGCAGTCACTGTGACCTGCAGAGTCACAAAGCTTGTCTTACATATATGCGCATAAAAATTGACAGTACAGTTCGTTCTCTGCAGCGCTGACTGAGAGGCAGCCAAAGTCTTCACAGATTATGCGCACCCACTGGAGGCAAGCAGGACTCACGCTGAGAGCACTCAACGTCTTCACTCCCAACCAGTCTCTGCATCTGTGTCGCGATCTGACCATGTCTTTACAGGCTGGCAACTCCTTGCTCATAGTTGGTCCCTCTGGCTGTGGCAAATCCAGCATGCTGCGAGCTATAGCAGGTTTCTCCTTGCCTCTGGCAACAAAGCTCTTGTTGTCATCATGAAGAACAGCATCTGCAAGGACTGTTTGAGTGGTACGGGTGCTTGACAATATACTGCTGCGTCACCGGGTTCTGACCTCTCCCTTGTACCTTTTCACCTCCGACATCATTAGCCGCAAGCTTTCCCGCACATTGTTCCATATTGGGTATCACACATGACCTTGATTTCACAACTTTTGTGTGTGGCAATCGGCAGCGTCTGCATTCTTGTAATCAGCATCGCATGAGCACAGTACCACATGCTGACAAAAAATGGATGTCAATTGGTGTCCTGACCCCACAGCTCCAATAGTATATCAAACATGTCAGTCACAGCTGCCATGCTGCTCAAAGAGTCCACTGCACTGCAGGGCTCTGGACAATAGGCACTGGGGAGATAGAGTGCCCGCCAGCTGAGGACATGTTCTTCCTGCCTCAGCAGCCCTTCATGCCTCTTGGCACTCTGCGTCAGCAACTGCTCTTCCCCTCAGGTGCTGGCAATTGTCAGATGACACCTACAAGGCTTTGCATTTATCGTTCTTACATGCTAGGCTTAGAGTCAACATGCTTGCAAAAACCCACTGCGTACTGCATCATTGGTAGCACATTGCCCCAAATCTGCCTGGTCTGGCACCTGCAGCTGCACGCTTGTTTAATGCAGCTAGTGCTCTGCTGCTGCTGCTGCAAGGGCAACCTCAAGTAGCATGCTGCATGCACCTTCTAATTTGATCAAAGGCTGGCTCATGACAAACGAACGTTGATCATATGTGTTCCAGGAGAAGGCAGCGCATGGAGCATGCGCACACATCCTCCGACAGATGCTGATCTTAGATCACTACTAGACAGAGTGCAGCTACCAGGTACAAACCCACTGCATTACTTTACAAGCTGCATTTCCCTGCTGGTTACACTTGCCACACAGGCTTGTCATCTGATGCTGCAGATCTGGCTGACACAGTAGGGGGCCTGGACACTGAATTGGAGTGGTCACATGTACTCAGTCTAGGAGAACAGCAACGATTAGCTTTTCTGCGACTGCTGCTTCATGAGCCTGCTTTGGCATTCCTAGATGAAGCTACAGGAGCTTTGGATAGCGCTACAGAGGCCAGTTGCTACAAAGCATTGCAAAAACACAGCACTAGCTTTGTATCAGTGGGTAAGTCACCGGCATAAGATAACAAAGCCAGACATGACTTGGTGCATAGCCACCTTGTAGCTCTGGTGCTGAACACAGTCAATGCATGATACTGATGAATGTGATCTTGCCTGCATTGTCAGCATGCTACAGCTCAAGGTATGCACAGCATCCAAGTGTGTCATGTTGCTGAGTGGGATTGCATTGCATGCCATCAGCAGTCCCAATCCAATAGTCCCAATCAGCAGTCATAATGGTGACACAGCCTTTGCAAGGGGATCATATGTGCCTGCAGGCCACCGGATGCAGCTTTTAGATTATCATACAGATGTGTTGCATCATGTGGGCAATGGTCAATGGCAGCACCACACCAGTGAACAATTTAAGCGGCAGCTTAGCTTGCAAAACTCTGCTGGAGACCTTTTTTCCTGATGTATCTCATTTGACACCAAGCTTGTTGGTGGCATGTGGTCCTTGTTGACTTTTGATATAGTTGCTTGTTTCACCTTGCAGCCTATCTTAAAACTATTTTGATGTTTCTCAAGCTTGAGCTTGCAGGTCCCCTGGCCCTTGGCTCCAATGCTGCTGTACTCTCAGCAGACCTTGCATCAATAGTTCACGTTGATCAGGCCTGCTGGGGTTTGCTAGCAGCGTTGTGTGCGCAAATTGCGCGGTACCAAAGGGTACTCCCAAAATCGATCATGATCATGTGAGAATGATCGTGTGGTCCCCATGATCACCAATGTGAGAATGATCATGTGAGAATGATCATATGATCATTCAGTCTAGTTGGCATAAATTCTGATCAAACGACTGTAATGTTGCCTAGTGTTGAAAGAGGCACGTTATCATTGTGGCCGATTGGTGAGTGGGGGAAACCTTGGAAACGCTGATGCTGCCGCCAGCAACAACGCAGGAATCTGGGATTTTGACGCTGTTGACAATGACGATGTAGCAGATCAAGTGCATCGCAAGGGCTCGATTAGTCAGTATTCCTCGGAAACTGTGGTGTTGTAGAGTCGGCAGCCCTATATGCAGCTCATCTCCGTCGATCATCCGCGATTCAGTTGATGGATCTTCGTGAGAGCCTCGGAGCGCGTGACAAAGTGTGTCCTTCCTCATGGCAGAGGGCCCAAAAAGGTGGCTCTTGGGGGTACTTAGCCAAAGTTAGGTACTCAACAATCCTGAGTGTTGTGTCAGCAGACCTTGTTGGTGAGTGGGAAAAGCCTCTTTGCTCAGCGCAGTTAGTCACAAACGCCAAAGCCACAAAGCAGCTTTCGGGTAAGGACTTGTGCAACTTGCTGTGACACGCTAGAAAGTCAAGGTAGCACAGCGTTTGACGTGCATAGCTGACCGTACCTACCCCAGGCCTGTGTTGCTTCAGGTCGGCATGAAGTTGCAAGCTTGCCGGACCGCGTGCCTTGTGGCGCTGCTTGTGCTGCTGTTGGCTCATGCGCATCCGGCCAACGCCGCCATAAACTTCCCAGGTACGTTGGGCCCTCATAGGTGCCACCGCTGTCAGTACGTAGCTGGCAACCTCAGGCTGGCCCACACTGCAGCCTGCTGTCCTGAAACTTTGCCAGCTCCTGTTAGGGTCGTGAACACGCTGAACTCTAAGGCATGCGCAAGGCGCATGCATACCCGAGTCTAGACTGAGAACGCGCGACGTGTTCCTAAAAAGAAGTCACATGCATGAAGGAGCATGCACAGCTCAAACAAGCACAAACTGCACAAATTTGTTTAAGTTTAAACCTTGTACACACACAACCATATTTACCCACAAAGTCATTGGCACTTCTCATCTTCAGATTAATAATATGCCGATGCGCATGCTTTCAATGCCAACTGTTTGACAGCTCTTCTTTTAGACAGTTCCGAACGTTCTTCAGCGGTTGTGCCTGCATGTCTTGCCGTCTGTTAAGACTAATGACTACGTGTCTTCTGTTTGAGAGACAAGGTCTGCCATGTTCACACAGGCAATGAAGGTGCTCTGTCATTTCCAGCTGATTTTGAGACCCACCTCCCCCAGAGGCAGCTGCTGAAGACCATCAGCACAAACAGCAAGACTGGTGATGCAGATGCCAGCTCGTCTGCGTCAGGCCAAAACGCTGCTGTAGCTACATCTGCATCCTCAAACGGTAGGGAGTGCATGGCATTTTGCAACCGATCTGGACATGAAAAGTCAGTCCAGCATACATGCACTGCGCAGCAAGCTTGTACAAAGGGACAGGAACTACATGCTAGCTTGAAAGCAAGCTGAAGGCCTTGTTGCACACTGGGACTAACAAGCAAGATATGTAGAGCAACAAGGTAGTTGCCTTGACAGCATACTACGTGACCTGGTGTGATGTGCTATTCCATGCTCAGAGCAAATAAGAGTCTCATTCACTTACAAGCCTGCCTTTCTCCTCAGCTTTCATGCTTGCATGATGCAACATGCACTATGCCAACAGGCATTCTTTCACAAACCTGCTTTTTGGTAAAAGCAGTTGCTGCGTATTGATTGCAGGAAAGGAGACTTCAAGCAAGAAAACAACCGGCTCTGGTACCACCCGGTGGAATGGCCGGCTAAAACACATTGAAATTGGTTGATTACCTTTAGACCTTCCCCGTTCCTGGTGGCCTTGCATTCTTGTGTACATTGAATTTGGTACATTAGCAAACAGCAAAAAAAATGCACTGGTTGCTTGCTGCTTGCTGGGTAATCAGTCTGTCATTTCCTCACCATACAAACTACAGTTTGACTGCTGCCTTATGTATCAACCTTTGCTTTTTTAAAAACTCAAGGCTTTACAAGCATATTTTAAAATTTTTAAAGCAGATGTGATGACTGCGTTGGAATGCATCTAGACCACATCTGTGTCTGTCTTTGCGACCTACTGGTCGCTGTATAATATGAGCAGTCATATTATGTGAGGATGATCACTTTCACGGCTCAACAAACAATTTTGAGCACAATTCCTTATTATGTAGCAGTAACTGCTGCTACTGTTGCAAGGTCCAGATGCAAGCTTACTCATACCACAACATGTCATCGTTGATCGGATTCATACTGTGACATTGCGTTTGTGTGCTCTGCCGTTAACTGCGACATTTGCACATGTGCTTGAGGACTGATAGTATCAGCAGATTTCAAAAATTCTGCATGTTCATGGGACGTTCCGTGATGCAATCCCAGTTTCACGGTGACTGTGAACAGCACTTGCGGCCTTGTGCATTGCACACCTCATGAAACAGACCATATCCTCGACTAGATGTCAATGTACTTGTTGTCACTCATGTAAGCAACGTGCATGAATACTCTCAGTGGATCTCAAGACCACAGCAATCTCAGACACGACCATTCATAAACCTATAAAGCGTACAATTGTCTTACTAGCTACAAGCTAACAACAAATAAATGAACCAGATAATGCCTGTGACTTGACTTGCAACGCTCGTGCCAAACAAGGCAATGGCAACACCTGTACAAGAATGACTCAAGACAAGGGTTGCTTCAGTTTCTTGGCCTTTGCCTGCAGACTTTGTGCACGCTGCCGCTTCTTGCTGAGCCCCCGTTGCATGGCATTGTATAAGCCACGCTGCTTGCGAGTCATCATGACCGTTGCCTCTGGATCCAGATCAGGAACCTCAGCAATGGCACCTGCCTCCTGAGCTGTAGGCTCTGCTGTATCTGTCTGCTCCTCGTCCTCGGATCCAGCCTGCTCAAACAGTATAGCAGAGATTTTCAATGCTAATGCATATGCCACCTGTGAGCCTCAAGTTGATCGAAAGTAACAGCGAGACCATTGTGATAGCAGCAGCAACAGGATCTGAGCAACGCAATGACAAGTATCACAGCATACAGTTTGACAATGATCATCCAGCTGGCTTGAAAACCCCCTAAATCTTATCAGCATGCAGCCCTTGCATGTAGGACATCATTTATTGCATCACAGGAAATGACACATGACAGTTTTCATGCATGGAGCAGTTACCTGCATCTCCTGTGCTAGCTCGTTCTTGTACAGCTGCTCGGCCGAGACAGTTTGCACTGCAGGGGCACTGTCTATCTGATCTGCAGCTGTGCTGTCTTCTGCAATAAAGGTGTACTCGTCCATTGTGCCGGCAGCCCTCTTACGTGCTGCCTGAGCTTGCTCCTGCATTGCAGAAAGCTATTCAACAGCAAACCAGGGGCATGCAATTCTTGCAAGCAGAACCAGAATTTTGGTTGGTATGCAAACTTGTGTAGGATGACACATCAGTAGTCCCATCAGTCAACTTGAAAGAGCAGTCATGTCGGTTGAAGCACCACTATGCACATGACGTAACATACAATGCTGTGGCATACAAACCCAAAACAACTTAACGATATCATACAGATGCTACAACCATGTCAACCCACATCTCAATAGGTAAGTAAAACAGCTGGGCAGACTTCTGCATGAATTGCGTCAAGGTCAAAGACACAATGTCAGTTGTGGGTGCTTCACCTGCAGCTTCAGCATGGTTTGCAAGTAGTCTGGCACATAGCCTTCGTCCTCAGTTTGCACAAAGGGTGACAGGTGAGGCGGAGGGACTGTGCCCACAGCGTACAGCTCTGCCTTGGCCAGCACACGGAAGTTGGTGCTGTCAAAGACCCACTGGGGCTGCACGTACTGGCGGGAAAGAAACTTATGCCCCTGGGTTGGCCTGTCCACAATCTGCATTCAGACCCAAGCTTGACACACTCTCTCCACAAGGTGCAGAAGTTTGAGCAGGGCTTGATTACATCACTTGGCCAGCTAGTCACCTCCAGAAAGTTGCATGATGAATGTGTGGGCTTTTGAACAAACAGGCTGTCACATATATTGCGCCAAAGTCAGCAGTGCTGTATGCAAAACATGCACTGAACATGATTTACAACTTGGAGGCCTGATTGACTGTAATGCAGGACGTTTCATGGCATGGTGAAAACAAGCCAACAGGGCCTCCACATATCACAGCTGTCTGACCTGATGTGTGATGCGCTCGTCGCTCTCGTCCATGGGGGAGCCCTCCCCCTGCCATGCCACAACCCCCCCAAAAGCCCTGATAACAAACAGCAGCTGTTCCCTGGGCACCTCACGCCCTAGGAAAAACACTAGGCCCTTGAACAGCCGCTCACAGATGCCTGCTTCGTCATCATCTTGTACACGCAGAGCACCGCCTGCTATGCTATCAACAACAGCATTGCTGGGCTCTGCTGCTGGACTCATGCTGCGGCTTGCTGGGTCTGCAACATCTGTCTGCTGGCCGGCAGCAGCTGTGCCTTTATCTGCACCCATAAACAAAACCTTAAGAACAGCTTACAATGAATTCGCCAAGGTTTTGGTTCACCAAAATGAACCGGAACTGAAGTAGAAATGGGTCAAGGAACAATGTTGCTGTGAAGAAAGGCACTTCACATTTGTACTTTTGCATGCATTCAGTGTGACGTGATGCACTAAATAAAATCTGCAGGGTAGGCATGACAGCCTTGGTAGAATTCATGCAGCATGCTGCCTTTGCCTGACTCAAGCTCCGCTGCATTCTGCTCACCTTCTGCTATGCTGCCGTTTGCACCTTGTGCAGCAGCGTCCTCATCTGAAGCCGATGCATCGTCATCATCCTCATCACCAGAATCAATCTCCCCCACATCCTCTTCCGCGTCGTCATCAGATCCATCTGCTGACGTCACAGCTGGAGTAGCTCCTGATGCAGCAGCTGCCTGACTGGCAGTGAGTCCATCCAGAACTACAGTGGGAAGAGTCTGCATGTCTGCCATGACTGGCCCAGCTGTGTTGTTGTCAGAAGAGCCTGTCAGTGCACCGCCTGCCTTGTGTGGCTGATGCTGGGCTATGTCTTGCATGATGGCTGCCAAGCCTGCTGCAGCTTCTTCTAGTTTGCTGTCCAGCACTGGAGGGTAGTGCACTGACAGGCTGTGATACAGCTTGAAGTTGACAAACTGCAGCAGGGTCTGGTAGAACTCCAGGAACGTCAGCATGACTCTGTAGTCCACATCTGCTGGCAATACCTGTGAAACGAGTCTGTGCTCACCAGATGGAAAATGCACAGCAAAGCGAATTATGTGGATGCCGAGCAGTCAGGCACTGACATGACAATACACTAGCTGGGAAACGCAGGTAAGGCTTTGCAGCAGCTTTGCAGCTTGCTGCCTGTCTTCAAATTTTGCTGGGCGCTAATCTAACACTAGTACCAATAGGATCATACAGCAGCAACGCGCTATTTTGTAGAAACAGGTAAAGTGTTTTGATGACACTACAAGATGAGACACCAAAGCTGCATCTGATTGCCAACCTGTGCAAGGTTGTGAGGCACGAGCCATGTGACAGCCTGGCCCTGGATGTCTGCCTGGTAGTAGAACCCCTTGACTGACACAAACACTTTGCGCAGCGCATGTGCCCGCACAACGTAGGCCTGGAACTCCATGGACAGTCGCCTGGCATTGGCAACCACCTTGGCCGGAATGTCATGAGTTGACTCAGCTGGCAGGGTGGCAAAGAGGTGAGTCATGGTCAAGGGATCATCTAGATCTCTCAGAGCATCTACAAAGGCTGGATACCTGCAGCAGCAGTCAGGCACTGAATGTCATATGTGCATAATTGAGCAATCGGGGAGACTTGAAGCAGGCATTGTCTAGGAACTGACAGTCCATGTGCAGAACTCTGGTGTTGCACCTGTGAATGGTCCATGACAGAGACACTTGCAAAAAGTCAGTGCCAGAAGTTCACCACAAATTGATGGGCAGGTGGCCGGTTATACCTCTCTTTAACAAGGTGGTCTATTCTGTAGCTTGGCCTGCGCTGTGCAAGGCTGTCAGCCAAGCTTCTGTTCTTCTTGGCACGTGCTTTCTTGATCTTCTTCTCAAAGCTCCACTGATCCCTGCAGTGCACAGATTCAATGTCAGTGACCAGCCTTGAGCCTGACCTTGCATGGTAGACAGATTGCAGCCTCACAATACGATGATGGTGGCCAACTTACTTGGCACTGAGCTCATGTATTGTTGCATACCTGTAAAGCTTGCTTGACAGCTGGAAAGCATGACAACTGCAGGACGTTGTGCAGATGTTTTGTTATGACTGCACAACTGTGGTATCACCTGAACTTGCTGAGCAATGGGTCATGGGCTAAGAAGCTAATGTCCTTGGTGTGGTAGTATGTTTTGTTCTGGCCCTGGCTCTTCTTCTTGGGCTCTCTTGGGTGAATGCCTTTGAGGATGCACAAGCGCCTGGGGAGTCACAGCAAGAGTTTGGCAAGAGTGATAAGCGCCTCGATATTGAGTTGCAAAACAGTTGTTTAGGCAAGCAGTCTGGTGAACTGCTCCGGTAGATAGCTGGAGCACTGACCTGAAAACTGATAGCTTGACTTGCAGCTTGCGCATTGCCTGTGTCCTTGTCATGTATTGGACAGCATTGCCGGCCTGACCCTACAGCAGAAAAGCCAAGAGTTAAAAACAAGTCGACGGTGCTCAACATCTTCGCAAATACGCTGTCCACGAGCACTCACCCGCTTGAGCTTCTTCCCCATGATTGCGGATGGTGAGGCGGTGCGGTAAGCACAGGTCGAGCTTGCTAATTGGGTACGACTCAAAGCACAGCTGCAACGCCAAAGAACGCTTCGAGCGTTTCATCGCCTCCAGCCGGCTAGGTTATCGATGTGACTCATGATCTGGCGTTACAAAAATCATGCCAGCTTGTTTGTATAAGAAATACCCCTCTCAAATCATCAGCTTCAATTCGAGCTTTGAAGTCAATTCAACTCAGTTCTGATAATGCTAGGCTGGGTCAATTAGCATAACGCAGTCATGTCAATGTCCAGGCATTTGTTGGATTGCACCCGTAGTCTCTGTGCAATGGGCAACAAGTATGTGAAAAGCTTGTAGCATCATCTATCTCATGCCGGGATTTTAGAATCCCGGCATGCTCCTTGGCCACACTTTGTCCTTGATCCACATGTATACAGGTAGCACAAAGTAGTAAAACCCTGCTGTTGATCCCAACAACAGTCTGAGTACAAACAGCAAGGGATTGCTGCGGCTCTTGCCGCTAGTTTCTAGTGGTTTGGGTGGTAGTTGTAGTGGAGAGTCCCCAGCCTGAAAATGAGCAAGCATGTTAACTTTTTGACTGCAAGAGCACTGTAAGAAGGACAGCTCTATATGGCTGACCTACAACTTCTCGGAAAGCAGACATATGCATACGAATGCTGAGCACAAGCCATGTCAGGATCAAGAACTGATGGCATTGGAACTCATGATGCTCATGAGCACATCATGCATGCTTTTTGCCTTCTGGCATCAAAATATGCCAGATCTGATGTATCCTGCATGAGCGACAAGCAGTGTAGTCAACGTCAGCAGCTGTCATGTGGATACAGTCCAGAGCTTACACACCTTTGTCTTCCTTCCAGTGACAGAGCAACCCATGATGAGGCCATGACGCCGCACTCCCCTGTACCATTTGGGCCCTATCCTCTTGATCTGAACGTCTTCAAAGCCTGCCTTGGTGAACCACTGCAGCACATCAAACTCCTGTTTTGGTCCCCACAATCTTGCATTCACACTACAATGGTTTGGCCAATATCTGAAGGCATTGACGCATGTGTCATTGCATTCAGCATTTTTCTTGATAGCTCCAATCTCAAATACGCATACCTAACAATGTACCGATGTGCAAAGCCAGGTGACATGTTTGGATGACAGAGGTATTGCATCAGATAGAGTATGCACACATTCACGCAAGGTTGTGTTGGGTTGCACAATGTACAGAGCGTTCTGTGCCGTTTTAAACCGGCATGAAGCTGTTGGACATTGGGTCTGACACTGATGGAAAGTGGGCATACATGCAGATTCTGAAGCATTTAGGGACTGACCTCCTTGTATTCAGCTTCTGTAGGGAAAAGCATCCAGACGTCTGCAAAGAACCTGGATAACCAGAAGGTGGGGTGCACAGGCCCTATAAGGCAGGCTAAACCACCGCTCTTCACCACACGGTAAGCTTCTCTAATTCCTCGCTGTGGATCTGGCCAGTACTCAATGCTACCAGCTGATACGTATCTGTCAAAGCCATCAGTTGGCAGCGGCAGGTCCTCAGCATCGCCCTACAGCACATGACTGAGTGGCTGCAGATAACTAAGTGTAAAGGGCACAAAATCCTGCAGGCAATGTGTAAATCGAGTGTGCAGGTGAAAAGTGCTGGTAGCCTTGGGTGGAATAGCAAAGCTGCCCTTCACTTTGCGCTGTTTTTGTTGTAGCTGAGGTCTGAATTGCACTCCAGCGGTCTGACTCTTCCAAAAGTGATGCATGAATGAGTATCTGTAACTGAAGAACACCAAAGCACACCTCTTTGATGGTCACACGTTGCAGTGCTGGCTTGGCTTTAGCTTTGCTGAGCTGATGAGGCGACTGATCAACCAGTGTTACGTTCTCAGGCTTCACAGTCTCCACAACTCCAAGAGTACAGAAGCCTGTCCCCCCTCCAACATCACAAACCTGCGGCGCACACCGTTGCAAATGGTTGGATGCAAACAGTGGCAAAGATCATCTGAACCAGCAGGACTTCCAGGCCATGCTCATATAGTACTGGAAACCTAAAGATGGTCTGACCTTCAGGTTTGCGTCGTTGAGTTCTGCAACTGTCAGAGCGTCAGTCCTCATGTCCTCCGTCCAGTGCCCAGGGTTAACGATTGTATCATAGAAAATACTGAGGAATCTGTAAAACCAAAAGGCTTCTTCCTTGTGCTGAATGAGGC
>JAABUK010005331.1_pt1 | contig 20141 bp, 13 predicted proteins | sample 5559141 | NCBI WGS metagenome assembly JAABUK01 (sample SAMN10711869, study PRJNA513367) | rock metagenome | isolation source: Antarctica rocks | place: Antarctica: Victoria Land, Pudding Butte nord | collected 2016-01-03 | reverse complement strand
CAGTCCGCAGCGTGCGAGCGGTGTGTCAGGATGTCGAGAGGCTGAAGACGATCTGCAACGCCGAATATCTCAAGCAAAGGGCATGAACTTTTCGGAAAGCGTATCACTCCGGTTTTTCGGGCCGGTAGGCCCCGATGCGGAGCGGCCCGAGGTCGATCGCGCCGGGGACCTCGGGCCGGGCGAGGCCGGTCGGGAGGTAGGTCCCTCCTCGTTCGACGGAAATCTCGTAAGGCTGGCCGACGACCAGCGCGGGGAGGGTGAACTGGCCGTTGGCGTCGGTCTTGACCTCCGGGGCGAAGGCGAGGGTCGAGAGCCGCCGCTTGTCGTCGAGGAAGACGCGGCGGCCCCAGGCGAGCTTCTGGTTCGGGACCGGGTCGCCCCGATCGTCGACGAGCAGTCCGTTGGCCGAGGCCGTCGGCGCGAGGGCGATGACGACTTCCGCGTCGTCAATCCCGACCTCGACGATCGCGCCGAGCGACCCGTCGGCGTTGCCGGCGCGGATCAGGAGCGGGTCGAGGTCGCGGGTCGCGGCGAACCGACCGTCGGCGTCGGCGGTCGTCTTGAACGGGATCGAATGAGGGTTGATGGCGAAAATTTCCACCTTCGCCCCGGCGACCCCCCGGCCGGTCGCCGGGTCGACGACCCGGCCGGCGATCGGGCCCCTTGCCGGCCTCGGCATGCGGAAGTCGCGGACGATCTCGGGCTCGTCGCCGACGACGATCGACTGGCTGGTCGTCCTGGGTGGGCCGTGGAGGGTGTAGGTGCCCGGCCCGACCCGGATCGCGTAGCGCCCCTGGGCGTCGGTCCTCGAGCCGAATTGCCGGCGGACCTCCCGCGAGATCCTGTTGCCCGGCTCGCGGACCTCCGCCGGGGCCTGGACGCCGGCGGACTCGTCGACCCGGACGGCCTGGTCGGGGGCCGGGCGGCCGGCGGGCCCGACCGTGACCGTCCCCCGGATCATCGTCCCTCGCGAGAGCTTGAAGTCGACGCCGTCGACCGGCCGGTTCGCCAAAAGCACGACGTCGAGCCGGCTCGGCGCGGCCCAGGCTTCTTCGTCGACGTAGACCGCGTACGCCTCGTCCAGGGCGACGTTCATCTCGTAAGCTCCCCCGGCGTCGGTCCTGGCACTCCCCCGGCCGTTGTCGGACCTCCGGCCGGTGCCGTTGGCCTGAACCAGGATGCCGGGGGCGGGCGAGCCGTCGGGAAGGGTGACGCGGCCCCGGATCGTCTCGTTCTTCGAGAGCGTGGTCGCGACCAGGCCGGTCGCCCCTTCCTCGATCACCCGGCGATGGGCGTAGGCGTCGGTCCACGGCCAGAACTGGAGCAAGCCCCGGGCCGACGGGAGGTAGTCGAAGGTCGCCACGCCGTCGGACCCGGTCGAGGCGCCGAAGGTCCGGTAGGAGCCCAGCATGAGCTGGCTCCGCCGCCCTTCTTTCTGGATCAGCGAGGGGCCGAAGCCGATCCCGGCCAGGGGGTTCCCCTCGTCGTCGACCGCCCGGATCTTCGCGGTCCGGGCGCCGTCGAGGGTCAGGGCGACGGTCGTCGGGACCTCGGAGGGCTTGACTCCGCCCTCCCAGTTACCCTGCTCGTCGATCACGCCGAACTCGGCGTAGTCCAGCCCCCGGCCGGACTTCAGGGCGACCACCGATTCGACCCACGCGGCCGGGTCGTCCGGGAGCGCTAGACTGGCCAGGCCGTCGGGGCCGGTCGCGGCTTCGGCGAGGACCAGGAACTCGCCGATCGCGACGACCTTCGCGCCCTCGACGGGAGCTTTGGCCGCGTCGACGACGCTGGCGGAGATGGCCCGGCCCGGCTTCAGGGTCATTCGGACCGGTGCCTCGGCCTGCGCCGGGGATCGGATGATGGGGATGATGGGGTAGCGGAAGAAGGCGAGCCGCCGGCCGTCGGGCGATCGTGCGAGCAGCGGGGTGCTCTCCAGCCGGTCGAAGCGGATCGGGAAGGCGAACGAGCCGTCGGGGCCGGAGACACCTCGTGCCTCGTGATCGGTGAAGGCGGAGGCGAGGACCTCGGCGCCGGGGACGGGGCGGCCCGCCTCGTCGACGATGACCCCCCGGGCGATGACCTGGCCCGGGGCCTCGTCGGCGGCCTCGGCGGGCCGATCGGCCTCGGGGGCTGCCGGGGGGGCGGTGATCGGCGGTGCCGGTTCGGGTCGCTTCGGGGCAACGGCCCAGGCGAGGCCCGAGGCGAGGCCGATGGCCGCCAGGGCGGCCGTCGACAGGAGCAGCTTCATCGAGGTCGACATGGTCAGCACTCCGTCGGCGAGGGAGGAGACGGCCGCCGGGATCGTCCCGGTCGACTGGGAGAGGGCGACCCGCGCCGTCAGGCCGGCGAGCTTCGCCGCGATCGGCGGGGCGGTCGCGCCGCGTTCGAGGATGGCCAAGGGCCCGGCGCCCGGGGCGACCCCCCGGCGGGCGAGGTTCTCGCGGAGCCGGGCCCTGGCCCGGAGCAGGCGGCTCTGGAGGGTCCGCAAGGGGCAGCCGAGCCGGTGCGCGGCCTCCTCGTGCGAGAGCCCTTCGAGGTGGCAGAGGACGACGGCCGATCGGTAGGATTCCGGCAGGCGAGCGAGTTCCTCGTGGAGTTCTTCCCACGACTCGGCGCGGGGCGAGCCGGCCGGGGGTCGGCTCGCCAGGTCGTCCAGGAGCTTCCGGCGGCGTGCGGCGTCCTTCCGGGCCCTGGCCGAGACGACCCGGGCCACCCCGAAGAGCCAGCCGGCGGCCGACTCGCGGCGGCGGATCGACCGGGCCTTGCGGGCCAGGACGAGGAAGACGGCCTGGAAGGCGTCCTCGGCCTCGTGGGGGTCGCCGATCGAGTCGCGGCAGACCCGGAGGACCATCGGCCCGTGCCGCTCCACCAGCGCCGCGAAGGCGGACTCGGCCGGCTCGCCCCGGCCCTCGTCGACCCGGTCGAGGAGCTGGCCGTCGCTCAAGGGGCCCGAGGCCCCTTGCCGGAGCATCGCGTCGAGCCGGCCGAGGATCGGCCCGGGGATCTTGTTCATCGAGGGGACCTCCCATCGTCGGATCGCCGATGTAGGAGGAGTGTCCCCCGGCGGCCGATCCTGCTGCAACTTTTTCCCGGAGGGCGCGAGTCCGGTCGAAACGCCGGCCCCTGGGACTTGGGCCCTTGATCCGAAGCCCCCGGCGGATTCCAATCGTCGACGGGTCCGCTCGGGGCGCCGCCGTCGAGGGGCCCCGCGCGACGGCCCGACGAAGGATGGACCTCGATGACGAACCGGCTCGCTTTGCTGCTCGCGCTCTCGCTCGCCTGGGCCATCCCGACCCGGGCCGCCGAGCCTCGGAGGCCGAACATCCTCGTCGTCCTCGCCGACGACGTCGGCTGGAACGAGTTCGGCTTCCGGGGGAAGCAGGACATCCCCACGCCCCGGATCGACTCGATCGCCCGCGAAGGCGTCCGGTTCACCCAGTGGTACGTCTCCGGCCCGTATTGCAGCCCGACCCGCGCGGGGTTCCTCACCGGCCGCTATCAGACCCGGTTCGGCCACGAGAACAACCGCGTGCCCGCCGTCAGTGGCTTGCCGTTGACCGAGACCACGATCGCCGACCGGCTCCGGACGCTCGGCTACGCCACCAACGCCATCGGCAAGTGGCACCTGGGGAGCAAGCCCGAGTTCCGCCCGACCCGCCGGGGGTTCGACGAGTTCTTCGGGACCCTGGCCAACACCCCGTATTACCACCCGACCCAGTTCGTCGACTCGCGCGAGTCGGCCGACCCCCACCCGGTCGCCGACGACGACTTCTACACGACCGACCGGTACGCCGCGAGGGCGGTCGACTGGCTGGAGCGGGTCAAGGACAAGCCCTGGTTCCTCTATCTCCCCTTCAACGCCCAGCACGCGCCCTTGCAGGCCCCGAAGAAGTACCTCGACCGCTTCCCGGAGATCGCCGACCCGACGCGCAAGTCGTTCGCCGCGTGCATGTCGGCCATGGACGACGCGGTCGGCGCGGTCCTCGACAAGGTCCACGCGCTCGGCCAGGACGAAGACACGCTGGTCGTCTTCTTCTCCGACAACGGCGGGCCGACCCGGCAGACGACTTCGAGCAACCTCCCGCTCCGGGGGTTCAAGGCGACGACCTGGGAAGGCGGCGTCCGGGTCCCGGCCTGCCTCCGCTGGAAGGGGACGATCCCCGCCGGCCAGACCTACGAGAACCCGGTGATCCAGCTTGACATCCTGCCGACCGCCCTCGCCGCCGCCGGGGCGACGATCGACCCGGCCTGGAAGCTCGACGGCGTCGACCTCAAGCCTTACCTGACCGGTCAGAACACCGGGAAGCCGCATGAGACGCTTTACTGGCGGTTCGGCCAGCAATGGGCGATCCGCAAGGGGGACTGGAAGCTGGTCGTCGCCAACGGCGGCGGGGGGAAGCCGGAGCTGTACAACCTCGCCGAAGACCTCGGCGAGAAGACCGACCTCGCCGCGAGCCGGCCCGAGAAGCTCCGCGAGCTTCGCGACGACTACGACCGCTGGAACGCCGAGCAGGCCGCGCCGCTCGCGCCGATGGAGGCCCCCGGCGGGGGGGCCGCGGCCAAGAAGAAGGCGGCCCGGAAGAAGGCGGCGGCCCCCTGATCCGCCGCCCGGCGCTCAGCGTCGGCGGAGCAGGCGGAGCGCGTTGGCCGTGACCAGGAGGCTGACGCCGACGTCGGCGAGGATCGCCATCCAGAGCGTCGCCAGGCCGAAGACGGCCAGGGCCAGGACCAGCGCCTTCGAACCGAGGGCCAGGGCGATGTTCTGGCGGATCCGGGAGAGGGTCTCGCGGCCGAGCCGGACGAGCCAGGGGAGGGCGGCCAGGTCGTCGGCCATCAGGAGGACGTCGGCGGTCTCCAGGGCCGAGGCGCTGGAGATCCCGCCCATCGCGAAGCTGACCCGCGCCGCGGCCAGGGCCGGGGCGTCGTTCACGCCGTCGCCGACCATCCCCGTGGCCCCTCGGGCGGCGTTCAGCTCGGCGATGGCGCGGGCCTTGTCCTCGGGGAGGAGCCCGGAGCGATGCTCGGCGATCCCCAGTTCCCGGGCCATCGACTCGGCGGTCGTCCGGTTGTCGCCGGTCAGCATCACCGCCTCGACGCCGAGCGCCTTCAGCTCGGCGATGACGGCGGCGGCCTCGGGCCTCGGCCGGTCGGCCAGGCGGATCCAGCCGATCGCCCCGCCGGCGGTCGTCAGGGCCACCGAGGTCCCGACGTCCCCCTCGGCCCGGCCGAGCCTGGCGTGGAAGTCGGGCGGGCAGAGGCCCGACTCGTCGAGGAACCGGTGGCTGCCGATGTGGTACTCCACCGAGTCGACTTGCCCCGAGGCCCCCAGGCCCGGCACCGCGTTGTAGGCCTGGGCCTGCGGGACCTCCAGCCGGAGCCCTCGGGCGTGCCGCGAGATCGCCCGGCCGAGGACGTGGCCCCCCTGGTCGCCCAACGCCGCGGCGATCCGCAAGACGTCGGAGTCGAGCCGGCCGTCGGTCGGCACCACCTCCACGACCTCGGGCTCGCCCCTGGTCAAGGTGCCGGTCTTGTCGAAGGCCAGGACCCGGAGCCGGCCGACCTCCTCCAGGAACTGCCCCCCCTTGAGCAGGATCCCCCGCCTGGCCGCCGCCGCCAGGGCCGAGGCCAGGGCCACCGGCGTGGCGATCACCAGGGCGCAAGGGCAGGCGATCACCAGGACCACCAGGCCCCGGGCGAACCACGTCGCCCAGTCGGCCGGCACGCCCGCCGCCAGGTGCGCCAGCGGCGGGGCGACCATCACCAGGAGCGAGGCGAGCACCACCAGCGGCGTGTAGACCGACGCGAACCGCTCGACCAGCCGCTCGACCGGAGCCCGGGCCGCCTGGGCTTGGCGGACCCGATCGGCGACCCGCGCGATCAGCGAGTCGTCCAGCGTCGCCGAGGCCACGACCTCCAGCGCCCCCTCGCCGTTGACCGTCCCGGCGAAGACCGGGTCGCCGACCTCGCGGAGGACCGGCAACGACTCCCCGGTGATCGCCCGCTGGTCGACGCTCGACCGGCCGAGGACTACCGAGCCGTCGACCGGGACCCGCTCGCCCGAGCGGACCCGGACCCGGTCCCCCTCGACGATCTCCGAGGCCGCGACCGTCGCCACCGAGCCATCGGCCTCGACCCGCTCGGCCCGCTCCGGCGCGACCTCCATCAGGGCCCGGACGGCCTTGCGGGCCCTGGCCACGCTCAGGGCCTCCAGCGACTCGGAGAGGCCGAAGAGGAAGGCGACCGTCGCCGCCTCGTCCCACTGCCCCAGCGCGATCGCCCCGAGGACCGCCGCCCCCATCAAGACGTGGATGTCCAGCCGGAGCCCCCGGAGGCTCCGGGCCGCCCGAGGGGCCAGGTCGGCCCCGCCCGCGAGGACCGCCAGCGCGTAGAAGGCCGTCGACGCGGCGTGGGAGCCGCCGAGGTGGTCGACGACCACCCCGACGAGCAGCGTCAGGCCCGATCCGGCCGTCGAGGCCCAGCGGCCATGCCGGGCCCACCAGCCGACCCGGTCGACCTCGGGCTCGCCGACCTGCCTGGCCCGGAGGCCGGCCTTCGCGGCGACCCGCCGGGCCAGCGCGGCCGGGTCGGTCGACTCCGGGTCGTAGTCGACCGTCATCGTCCCGTGGATCAGGTCGAACCCGAGGGTGCCGACGCCAGGGACGCCCCCCAGGGCCGAGCGGAGCGCCGCGACCTCCACGGCGCAGTCGAGCCCCCGGACCTCCAGCGTGCAGCGTGCCCGACCCATGACGCGCATCCCCCCGGCCCCGCGAGGCCATCGACCCGGCCCGGATCCTCCCGCCCGGCTCGAATTATAGGGCGGAGCGGCGGGCGCGCGAACCGGGGGCCGATTGGTTTCCGGGTGGGCCGCCTTGCGGCGTCGCCCGGTCCCTCCCTACACTGAGGTTGGGCGAGACTCCAGGAGCGAGCCGGCAAGATGGGACCATTCTACCTGATCAGCTACGGCATGGCCCGGTCACTCGGCCGGTTCGAATGGCCCGAGGCCCCGCTGGCCCGGGGCCAGGTCGTCGTGATCCGCACCCATCGCGGGACCGAGCTGGGCGCGGTCCTCGCCGAGGCCCCCGCCTCGCCGGGCCCTGGGGCCGAGGACGCCCCGATCCTCCGGGTCGCCACCGCCGCCGACCTCGAACGCGCCAGGGCCGCCGGCCTGGAACGCGACGCCCATTTCGAGGCCTGCCGGGCCGTCTTCGAGGGCGGGACCTGGCCCCTGGAGCTGATCGACGCCGAGCCCCTGCTCGACCCGGGGCGGACGGTCCTCCATTACCTCGGCCCGCACCAGCTCGACGCTTCGGGCCTGGTCGCCGCCTTCCGCGAGCGATGCGGCCTCCAGGTCGTCCTGGAACCGGTCGGCCGCGACGTCGAGGAACGGCCCGAGCCGGAGGAGGCCTCCGGGGGCTGCGGCTCCTGCGGCTCCGACGGGGGCTGCTCCTCGGGCGACTGCTCCTCGGGCGGCGGCTGCGCCGTCAAGTCAATGGTCGCCGCCCGCCGCCGTGTCGCCGTCGACGCTTGATCGCGGCCGGGCTTTGATTTCAGGGAGATTCGAAGGTCCGATCCTCGAGGCCCCGGGGAGGCTTGCCGTCCCCGCCGGGGTCGTTTCGCTCGCACTTGGGATGGTCTGTTCGTTCGTGTTGTTTCGCAAACGTAAGATGATTGCGTTTGCGTCGGAGATTGCGTCGTTGGGTTTTTTCGAGGAAACGGGAATTATTCGCGAATAGGCTGTTCGAAAGGGTCAAAAGTTAAGGAATGTATGTTCGAGCGGCGGAAATGAACCTTGGAAATGAAAACTGGAGACTGCAAAATGCGTCGTTTTCGCAATCCTGTTTACGCAATCGAATCCCTGGAACGCAAATTGAGCCCGACCGGCATCTCCCCCGTCGCGGCCGCCATCTACGTCGCGACCACCCCGACCCCGACCCCGACCCCGACCCCGGTCCCCTCGATCCCCGACGGCAGCGGCGACCCGCCGACCTCGACGCCGACGATCCCGGGCGGCCCGGCCATGCCGGCCTGAGGTCCCCGGAGTTCGCGCAAGGGTGAAGGGCCCGCCGGGTCGCACGACCCGGCGGGCCTCATCGTTTCGAAGCCGGAGACGAACCTCGGCGGGGCGGAGGCCCGGCCTTCAGCGGTCGACCGGCCCGACCTGGAGCCGCCGCGCGAGCTCGTCGCGGAGGCCGTCGAACCGCGGATCCCTGGCGAACCAGCGGTCGCGGAAATCCGAGTCGATCGCGAAACAACGGCCGAGGTTGTCGGCGACCAGGTCGACCCCACCGGCCTCCGCCTTGGCCTGGGCAGCGTGGATCCGCGCCAGGAGGTAATGCGTCTCGCCCTTCGGCGAGTAGCTGATCTGGACCCCGGGGTTCCTGCTGGAGTGCGTCCGGGCATCGCCGAGCGTCCGCGTCGTGTTGATCAGGTCGAGGCTGCGGCGGGCGAGCGCCAGCGACTCGGGGATCTGGCCTCGCTTCAGGAGGTCGGTCGCCAGGTAGTGGAAGGCCCGGAACGCCTGGGGTTCCTCGACGAGCAACTCTTGGAAGCGGGGGTCCTCGATGAGGATGGCGAATTCGGCGAGGCCCTTGCGAGATTCGAGCTGATGGAGCAGGTTCGCCCGCTGGTAGCGGGCCCGAAGGTGCCCCGGATCGGCTTCGAGGACGCGATCGAACTCGGCCAGGGCCTCGTCGGGCTGGGAGTGGAGGAGCATCGCTGCCAGGGTCGTCCGGGCCGCCAGGTTTCGGGGCTCGTGGGCGAGGGCCTTGCGGGCGTCGGCGTGCAGGAGCGGCGACCGATCGGCGTGGTCGGGCCCTGGGCGGAAGTTCAAGGACAGGCCGAGGTCCAGGACCGAGCCCGGGCCGCCGCGGGTCGTCAGCGCGGCGAGGCGCGAGAGGTCGGCCTTAGCGTCGTCGGCCCGGCCCGAGGCCTGGCGGACCGAGGCGCGGATGTGATAGGCCATCGCGTAGTCCGGGTCGAGCTCGACGGCCCGGTCGCACTCGACGAGGGCTTCGGTGACCAGGGCGGTCTCCTGAAACCCGGGCGTCTCGGCCTCCAGGTAGCAGAGCGCGGAGGCGAGGTGCAGGTGGAGCGCCGGGTTCTCCGGCGAGCGGGCGGTGCAGCGGCGGAGCTGTTCGGCCGCGAGCTGATACTCGCCGACGCGGAAGGCCACGGTGGCGGCCCGGTAGTGGGCCCAGAACAGGCCGGGCCGGTCGCGGAGCGCCTCGCGGTAGTGGTCGAGCGACTCCCTGGCGTGGAGCGGCTCGGCGGCGACCCCGGCGAGGTACGCGTCCATCCAGCGCGGGGGCGAGGCTCCGGCCGAGGGGCCTGGCCCGACGTCGGGCATGCCGAGTAGCCCGAGCAGGGTCGACCGTTCGGCCCGGAGGGCCGTCGAGGGGGAGTGGGCGAGCGTCCGGACGAGGAGGTCGAGGGCCCGCCGCCAGGAGTCGGGCGAATCGGGGCGCAGGCGGAGGGCGACGGCGTGGCGGAGGACCTGTTCGAGGAGCCAGGCCTCCAACTCCTCGCGCTCGTCGTCGGGGAGCGAGCGGACGTCGTCGCGCCGTCGCCAGTCGGTGTCGGCCTGCACGTCGTAGCGGGCGAGCTGCCGCGCCGAGGCCTCGGCCGGGTCGCTCAGGTCGTCGTCGCGCCACTGGCCGGCCCGGCGATACACGAAGGCGCCGGAGTCGGCCCGGGCGACGACCTGGCCGCGATACTTGGCGCGGGCCTCGTCGCGCCTCGATCCTTTCATCAAGACCGAGGCGACCGAGGCGACCATCAGGGCGGCGGCGAGGGTCAGGCCCGTGGCGATCAGGGGGAAGCGGCGACGGCGGGCGAGCCGGGCGAGGGCCGAACGGCGGGGCTCCCGGGCGAAGGCCAGGGGGAGGTCGGACCGCCAGAGGTCGAGGTCCTCGGCCAGCTCGTTGCCCCGGGTATGGCGGCCGGCGGGGTCGGGGCAGAGGCACTTCGTCAGGATCGAGCGGAGCGCCGGGGGGATCGAGCGTCGTCCCCGGCCCCGGAGCGGACCGGGGAGGTCTTGCCGGAGCCCGGCCAGCGCCCTGGCCAGGTCGCGAGAATCCTTCGGGCGGGATCGGGGGACCTCGGGCCCCACGCCGGTGAGGGCCTCCAGGAGCACCAGCCCCAGCGCGTAGAGGTCGGAGCGGTGGCTGTCCGAGGCGTTCGAGGCGGCGCCGCCCCTGGCGATCGCCAGGAGCCGCTCCGGCGCCATGTAGGCCGGGGTCCCGCCGAGGTCGGCGCCCTGGCCGTCGGTGACGGCTCCCTCGTCGGGGCCTCGCCAGTCGGTCGACAGGTTCATGTCGAGCAGGAGCGGCGTCGCCTCGGCCGTCAGCAGGATGTTCGAGGGCTTCAGGTCGCCGTGCGCCACGCCGCGGCCGTGGGCGTGATCGAGCGCCTCGGCCAGCCGGGCGACCACCCAGGCCAGGGCCTTGGGGTGGGTCAGCCCGGCGATCACCTCGCGGGCCGGCCTGAGGAGCTCGGCCGAGGGATATTCCGGGGCCGAGGCCCGGTCGAGATCGGCCAGCAAGTCGGCGCCGGACCTGGCGGGCCGGCCCAGCTCGCGCCGGGCCTCCAGGACCGCGGCCAGGGTCGCCCCGCCGAGGAAGGGCATGCAGACCAGGTGCAACGACCCGTCGTCGGTCGTGGCGTGGCGGAGGACCTCGACGATGTGCGGGTGCCGGGCCCTGGCCAGGAGCCGGGGCTCGGCCGTCGAGCGGGTCGACACCTTGAGGACCACCAGGCGGCGGTCGAGGTCGGACTGCTCGGCGAGGAAGACGCGGGCGAATGCCCCCCGGCCCAGCTCCCTGAGCAGGCGATAAGGGCCGATCTCGTCGCCGGCCTCGGGCAGGTCGGTCGGCTCGACCCAGCCCCTCAGGGTCGAGCCGGAGAACGCGCCGTGGAGCGAGAAGAGCCGGGAGAGCCGGTCGGCGTGATGCGGGAAGCGGCGGAGGTAGTCGGCCGCGTCGGGGGCCAGCTCCGAGGCCTCGGCCAGGCAGTACTCGTGATAGATCAGCTCGGCGGAGTCCTCGAAGCGGATCCGGTCGAGGTAGCGCTCGGCCTTCGGGCCTTCGCCCCGTTCCCAGCTCGCGGTGAAGTCGTCGAGCACCGCCTCCAGGGCGGATTCGGCCACGGCCCCGGCCCCCACCCCGGAGGCGGCCGGGGCCTGGGGGCCCGCCGGGCGATCGGGACGGGGCCTCGGTCGGGCCGGCTGGCGGCGGCGAGGGTCGCCCGTCGGCGCCGGGCGCGACCCCGGGCTGATCCGCTGGGCGTCTGAACGGCCCCGGCGGGCTCGGGGGTTCATCGCCATTGCTGGGCCTCCATTCGCTCGCGGATCGAATCGATCACCCGGCGGACCGTCCGCTCGCCGAGGCCGAGCCGCTGGCCAATCTCCTCGAAGGTCAGCCCCTGGCGTCGGAGCTCGACGACCTGCGCCTCCTCGGGAGTCCGCCCCTGGATCAACTGGCCGAGCCGGTCCTCGGCCTGGACCTCCTCGCTCGGCGTCGGGTCGAGCGCGACGACCTCGCGGACCACGTCGCGCTCGCCCTTGCGGACGTAGAGCCGCTCCTCGCGGCCGAGGTCGTACTTCTTCGTCCGGGTCCGCCGCCGGTGCTCCTCGTAGACCTTGTTGCGGGCGACCCCGGCGAGGAACCCGCGGAACTGGCCGACGTCGGCGAACTTGACGTCGTCGGGCTTGCCGGCGAAGACGCTCGTCCAGATCGCCTGGACGATGTCCATCGAGTCGAGCTGGTTCCTGAGGATCCGGGGGAGCCGGACCCGGACCATCGTGCGGACCTCCGGCTCGAAGCGGCCGAGCAAGGCGGCCACCGCAGCCTCATCGCCGAGCCTGGCGCTCTCGATCAAGGCGGCGAAGTCGGCATCGTCCATCGCCGGGTTCCTCCGGGGGGCGGGCGGTCGGGCGGATTCCGGACCTCCGCGAGGAGGACGATCCGGCGGCCCATACCGATCTGAACTGCCGACGTCCTCGTCTTCGAGTCCGCCGGTGTCATCCCGACGGGCTACTAAGAAGGCCGGCCGGTTGGTCGCTATTATAGCCCGCTTCGGCCGCCTCGTGGAAGGATTTTCCCGGCCCGATTCGAGAAATCGAGTTTTCTGGTCGTTTCGATCGGTCTCGATCGGTTTCCGCCTCATCGCTCCTCCATCGATCGGCGTCCTGGCCCCCAGATTAGTACAAATAGCGGGTCAATTCGGGATTTCGGATTTTTTCCGCCGGTTTCGCTCGAGGATCGCAACCACTGGTTTGTTGGGGACGCCGACGACCCCAAGGCGGCCGAAGAGATGGCCGGAGGGGCCGCGGCGGAGACCGACGGCCGGGCGTCTTAAGTAGGAATCGAGAACCGTCTCCGCGTCATTTTGATGCGGCTTCGGCCCAGGCCGCCCGGCCCTCGTCCCAATCGACCCGGAACCCTGCGATCGCGGAACAGGAGCCTTCACCATGATGCGGACCAACGTTTCGGGCCTCGAGGCCGGCGGCATGGACATCTACCTCCGCCAGATCCGCGACGCCTCCTTGCTGACCGGGGCCGAGGAGAAGGTCCTGGCCGAGGCGATCAAGGCCGGCGACCGCGACGCCAGGAGCCGGATGATCCGGGCCAACCTGCGGCTGGTGGTGAAGATCGCCCGCGACTACGCCGGCCGGGGGATGTCGCTGGACGACCTGATCGGCGAGGGGAACCTCGGCCTGATCCGCGCCGCCGAGGACTTCGACCCGAGCTTCGGGACCCGCTTCAGCACCTACGCCAGCTACTGGATCAAGCAGGCGATCCGCCACGCCCTGACCAACACGACCGCGACGATCCGGCTGCCGGCCCACATGGTGACGCTGCTCTCGAAGTGGCGGAAGGCCGAGCGGGTCCTGACCCGCGAGCTCGGGCAGGCCCCGAGCTTCGATCAGGTCGCGGTGACGCTGGGGCTCTCCGACGCCCAGCGGGTCCTGGTCGAGCGGGCCAAGCGGGCCAGCCAGCTCCGGTTCGAAGGCGGCGACGACGAGGGCTGGTCGCCCGACGAGGCCGGCGACCATCGCGAGGGGCCCGACGCGGCCCTGGAGGCCGCCGACGAGCGCCGCCACCTGCTCGGCCGGCTCGAACGGCTCGACGCCCGCGAGCGGACCATCGTCTCGCTCCGATTCGGGCTCGACGGCGACGACCCGATGACCCTGAAAGAGGTCGGCCGCCGCCTGGGCGTGACCCGCGAGTGGGTCCGCAAGATCGAGGTCCGTGCGGTCAAGAAGCTCGACGGCGACGCCCCGGCCGCGCCCCAGGCCGCCGCCCCCAAGGCCCGCCGCCGCACGGTGGCCCGCCCCGGCGTCTCGGCCCAGCTCCAGGCCTGATCTCCCGCTCGCGGCTCGTCGATGGGGACGAGGATGCCTCCGACTCGCGAAATCCGGGCCCCCGTGGCCCCGGAGGCGGGGTTGACGTTGACCGACTCGGCCGGATCGCGAGAATCCCGGCTTCCGGGGCGGCTCGAAGTCCGGGCCCCCGGGCCATCGCCGGGGAGTCGGCCAGGGATGCCCGATCGCCGAGTCCTGCTCGCCCTGATCGCGCTGGCCATCGCGGCCAGGCTCGCGGCGGTCCTCGTCCTGCGGAGCCACGAGGTCCCGCACAGCACCTACGAGCACGGCGAGATCGCCTCCAACCTGCTCGCGGGCCGGGGGTTCTCGGTCCGGTTCCTCGGCGCCGAGGGGCCGACCTCGCAGCAGGCGCCCGCCTATCCGGTGCTGGTCGCCGGGGCCTACGCCCTCGGCGGCGAGGGGACGCCCCGGGCGCTCTTGATCCTGGAGGCGGGCCAGGCCCTGCTCGGCGGGGGGCTGGTCTACTTCGCGGCGATGCTGGCCGCCGAGGTCGCGCCGGGGCGGCCCCGGGTGGCGATCCTGGCCGCCCTGATCGCGGCGGTCCACCCGACGCTCGTCTACTCGGCGACCCACGTCCAGGTCGCCTCGCTGGCGACCCTGCTGCTGACGGCCTCGCTGGCCTGGGCCTACCGGGCGGGCCGGACCGGGTCGAGGGTCGACGCCCTGGCCGGGGGCGTCGGACTGGCCTTGCTGGCCCTGAGCGACCCGATCCTCGGCCTGGTCGCGCCCGGGATGGCCTGGGCAATCGCGCTGGGTCGAGGTTGGCGGCGGTCGATCCCGCTGGTCGGGCTGGTCGGGGCCGCGGCCCTGGCCGGCGTCGCCCCCTGGGTCGCGCGCAACGCCCGGGTCCACGGCGAGTTCGTGCCGATCAAGAGCTCCTTCGGCTACGCCTTCTGGCAGGGCAACTGCGCCCTGAGCGAAGGGACCGACAAGGTCGTGCGTCCCTCGATCGAGAAAGCCCTGGCCCGGCCCTCCGCCAGCCTGAGCGACCTCAACGCCAGGCTCTGGGAGGCCAGGCATGAGGCGGGCTACCTCGACGACGTCGCCCTGACCCCGGCCGACTACCGGGAACTCGGCGCGGTCTCCGAGCCCGAGCGATCGAGGATCCTCCTCCGCAGGGCCCTGGCCGACCTCCGGGCCGATCCCGCGCGCTACCCTTGGCTCTGCCTCCGGCGGCTCCGCTACTTCGTCTTCTTCGACGAGACCAACCCCAAGGCCCGGAGCCTCGTCTATCGGGCCGGCCACCTGGCCCTGACCGGCCTGGCGGCGCTCGGCCTGATCCTGGCGAGGCCCGAAGTCCGTGGTCGGCTCGGGCCGACCTGGCTGACGGTCGGGTTGATCGCCGCCTTCCACGCCCTGACGATCGTCTCGGCCCGGTTCCACCTGCCAATCGAGCCCCTGATGGGCCTCTGGGCGGCGGTCGGGCTGTCGGGGTGGGGGGCCCCGGACCGGCCCCCGGGGGCGACGACGGGGCCGTAGCCCGTCCCTTTGGGTTTTCAGGGGACAGACAGGTGGCCCGACGTCGAGACCACCGAATCGATCAGCTTCGCGAGCAATTCGCGGCGGATCGGCTTGGTCAGGTGGTCGTCGAAGCCGGCCTCCAGGGAGCGTTCGCGATCGCCCTTCATGGAGTGCGCCGTCAGGGCCACGATCGGCACATGGCCCCCGACTTCTCGCTCACGCCCTCGGATCGCCGCCAGGGTCTCGAGCCCGTCCATCTCGGGCATCTGGAGGTCCATGAGGATCAGGTCGAAACCGCCGCCCTCCCAAGCTTCGAGCGCCAGGCGTCCGTCGGCCGCCACGACGACGTCGCAGCCCAGCGACCGGAGCACGGAGACGGCGACGACCTGATTGATGACGTGATCCTCGGCCAGGAGGACGCGGAGCCTCGGGCCGGTCGTCGGCTCCTCGGCCGGTTGCCAGCCGGGCTCCGGGGCCGGGGCGTGGTCGATCGCCGGGCCCTCGGGCCGGTTCGATCGGAGCAGGCCCGAGACGACGGCGAGGAGTTCGGCCCGGCGGATCGGCTTGATCAAATGGGCGTCGATGCCGGACCCGCCGAGTCGCTCGTCCTCGCCCGCCTGGAAGCTTGAAGTCAGCAGGACCACGAGCGGCCTGGCGGCGAGCGGCTCGCCCCGGATCAGCCCGGCCAGCTCGATGCCGTCCGGGGCCGGCATGACCCGGTCGATCAGGGCCACGGCGAAGGGATCGCCGGCCTCCGAGGCCTCGCGGAGTTCGTCCAGGGCGGTCCGTCCATCCTCGACGACGGTCGGCCGGGCTTTTTCGCCGAGCAGGACCTCCTCCAGGATCCGGCGGTTGGTGTGGTTGTCGTCGACCATGAGGATCCGCAGCCCCGCCAACGAGCCGTCCAGAGGGGAGGTCACCGGGCAGTCATCGACCTCGGCCAGGCCGAACCGGGCTGTGAATCGGAAGGTGCTGCCCCGGACCGGCTCGCCCTCGACCCAGATCCGGCCGCCCATCAGCGTCACGAGCTTGGCGGAGATGGCCAGGCCCAGCCCGGTCCCGCCATACTTGCGGGTCGTCGACCCGTCGGCCTGCTCGAACGGCTCGAAGATCGCCAGTCGCTTCTCGGCCGGGATGCCGATCCCGGTGTCGGAGACGGAGAAGCGGAGCGAGACGCCGTCGTCGTCGCGGGATTCGACGTCGACCGAGACGACGACCTCGCCCTCATGGGTGAACTTGATCGCGTTGCCGACGAGGTTGACCAGGACCTGCCGGAGTCGCCCGGGGTCGCCGACGACGTCGGCGTCGACCTCGGGCGCCATGCGGAAGGCCAGCTCCAGCCCCTTCTCGTGGGCCCGGAGCCCGAGGGCCCTCAGGGTCTCCTCCAGCGCGTCGCGGAGGCCGAAGGGCTGGGGGTCCATGTCGAGCTTGCCGGCCTCGATCTTGGAGAAGTCGAGGATGTCGTTGAGGACCGTCAGCAGCGAGTCGGCCGACGTCTTGACCAGGCCGATGTACTCACGCTGGGCCGGCGAGAGCGCCGTGCCCAGGGCCAGCTCCGACATGCCGAGGATCCCGTTCATCGGCGTGCGGATCTCGTGGCTCATGTTGGCCAGGAACTCGCTCTTGGCCCGGGTCGCCGCCTCGGAGTGCTCCTTCGCCCGGCGGGCTTCCTCCTCGGCCTTGCGCCGCTCGATGACCTCGCCCCGGAGGGTCTCGTTAGCCGACTCCAGCTCCAGGGTCCGATCGGCCACGGCCTGCTCGAACCGGTCGCGGGTCGCCTCGAGCTGGGCCTCGCGGTTGGTCACGCCCCGGATTGCCCTCCGCGACTGGTGGCAGCCGAAGAGGAGCACCACGTCCTCGAAGCCGACCCAGCCGACGTGCTCGATCCAGCGCCAGTGCCCGGCCGACAGGACGCCGAAGATCGACCGCGGCCAGTAGACGCCCCGGAGGAGATGGTCGAGGGCGGCGACCGTGGTGGCGGTCGCCAGGACCTTCCAGTCGCGGTAGAGCGCCAGGAAGGCGAGCGAGCCGAAGACGTGGAAGTGGGTCTCGATCCGGCCGCCGGAGAGGTGGATCAGCAGGCTGCCCATGAGCATCTGGCCGAAGGCCACCGCCTGGCGGGTGGAGGCCCGACCGGGCCTGGCCAGGGCCAGCGCGATCGGCAGGGCGACCGTCGCGCCGCCGAGCAGGATCGCGAACCCGACGTGGGGGTGGATCGAGTAGCTCGCCCCGGCCCAGGCCAGGGGGGAGACGACCAGGGCCATCGCCAGGGCCCCCAGCCATTGCAGCGGCAGGAGCACGGCGAACAGGCGGTCGACGCCCCGATATCCGTTGGCGAGCTGGTTGTCGAAGAGGGCGTCGGCCCGACGAGCGATCGACCGGGGGTCGACCCCTTCGAGCATCGGCATCTTCATCGGCTGGCCTCGGGATCGAGCGTCGTGCCGGGATCGAGGATCGGGCAGCCGAAGACCGGGCTCCGGCCTGGCTCCGACGCCGACCCGAGGACCCGGGAGGCCAGGGCTTCGAGCCCCGGATTCGGGCCCCGATGGCCTCGCGACGGGGTGATCCCGCCGCTGAAGCGGAGGGACCCGCCCGGGTCGAAGAAGAGGACGTGGCCCGAGGTCTCGACCCCGAACCGGCGGCCCAGCCGCCCGCCGTCGTCCCACCAGCGAAGAAGGCCCGGAGCCGACTCCTCGACGATCGTCCCCCCGCTCCCCCAGGCCTCCGCCCCGGCGTCGGGCCGGTAGAGGATGGCCTGGACGGCCAGGCGTCCGCGATACGACTCGGCGACCTCCGCCAGCTCGTCGACGCTGGCGTTCGAGCAGGGGCAGAGCGGGTGGAGGAAGATCAGGAGCGTCGGCAAGGCCGGGTCGAGCCGCAAAGGGGTGCCCTCTGGCCACCGAGCCGGTGGGGCCCCCGAGGGCCCCGGTCGTCCCTGGTAGGAGCCGAGCAGCAGGAAGCCCGAGACGACCGACGCGAGCCAGACGATCGAGAGCGAGAGGACGCGAATCTTGGTCATAACGATCGGGGAGATGGACTGGACGGTCGCGGGCCCGGTTCCGAACGGGCTCGCACGGTCCGATCAAATTATAGGATAGTTTTTCTGGGTCGAGGATGCGACGGCCGGGAATCGGGCCCCGGCCCCCCGCCGGGGGGAGCCGGCCCCGACGAGTTTGACGTCGTCGGCCTCAGCCCCTCCGGCCGACGACGTCGAACTCGTCGGGGTCGTAGGCCGGCTTCTCGTCGGCGGCCGGCGTGGCCGCCGCCCGGTTGCTGAACTGTAGGAAGGCCAGGGCCGTCCCGCAGACCACCCCGCCGAGCCCGACCATCCCGGCCGCCTTCCAGGCCGCCGCCAGGACCAGGGGGTCGGGGATCATCCGGCCCGCGAAGACCGCGAGGGCCAGCGCCACGATCGGCACCCCGGCCCCGATCGTGGCGGCCAGGCCCGCCGGGGTCCACGACTCGTCACCGGCCAGCGTCCGGCCTAGCTCCATCGCCCTCATTCGTTCGGCATGCTCGACCTCCCTCAAGAAACGGGCATGCTTGATCCCCATCGCGGTCGGGACGATGATGATCGGGATCAGCAGGGCGACGATCGGGATGACCAGCGGGTCCATCGGGCTCGGCTCCTTTCCAAGGGCGGGGGTTCAAAGACATGGCACGCGACCACCTCTTGGCGATCGATCAGGGGACGACCAGCACGAGGGTCGTGGCCTACGATCGCCGGCTCAGGCCCGTCGGCCAGGGGCAAGTCGAGGTCCCCCCGACCTACCCGAAACCGGGCTGGGTCGAGCACGACCCCGAGGCCCTGATCGCGTCGGTCGGGCCGATGGTGACGAAGGCCCTGGCCGAGGCGGGGATCGGGGCGGATCGGGTCGCGGGGATCGGCCTGACCAATCAGAGGGAGACGACGGTGGTCTGGGACCGGGCGACCGGCCGATCGATCGGCCCGGCGATCGTCTGGCAGGACCGCCGGACCGGCGAGTTCTGCGAGCGTCACCGCGACCGCCGACCCTGGATCGCCGAGCGGACCGGCTTGGTGCTCGACCCCTACTTCTCGGCGACCAAGATCGCCTGGCTGCTCGACAACATCCCCGGGGCCAGGGCCAGGGCCGAGGCCGGGGAACTCGCCGCGGGGACCGTCGACACCCTCCTGATCCGCCACCTGACCGGCGGCCTCCGCCACGTGATCGACTCGACCAACGCTTCCCGGACCCTCCTGATGGACCTGCGGACGCTCCGCTGGGCCGACGACCTCTGCGACTTCTTCGCCGTCCCGAAGGCGATATTGCCCGAGATCCTCCCCAGCGTCGGCGATTTCGGCGAGACGCGGGGTCTGGGCTATCTGCCCGACGGCCTGCCGATCCGGGGCGTCGCCGGCGACCAGCAGGCGAGCCTGGTCGGCCAGGGGTGCCTGGAGCCGGGTCAGGCCAAGTGCACCTACGGGACCGGGGCCTTCCTCCTCGTCCACACCGGTGACCGCGTCGTCCCCTCGACCCGGGGCCTGATCACCACCCTGGCCGCCGGCCTGGGGCAGGGGCCCCCGCAATATGCGCTGGAGGGGAGCGTCTTCATCGCCGGGGCGGCCGTCCAGTGGTTCCGCGACGGCCTGAAGGCGGTCGGGGCGGCCCACGAGGTCGACACCCTCTCCGAGTCGGCCGACCCGGCCTCCGGCGTCCTCTTCGTACCAGCCCTGACCGGCCTGGGCGCCCCCTACTGGGAACCCGAGGCCCGGGGGACCCTCTTCGGCCTGACCCGCGCGACCTCCGTGGCCGACCTCGCCAGGGCGACCCTCGAAGGCGTCGCCTTCCAGATCCTCGACCTGATCGAGGCGATGAACGCCGACCTGCCCGTTCCCCTGGCCGACCTCCGGGTCGACGGCGGGATGGCCCGCTCCGACCCCTTCCTCCAGTTCCAGGCCGACCTCCTCGGCCTGCCGATCCAAAGGAGCCCCCAGCCCGAGTCGACCGCCCTGGGCGCAGCGCTCCTGGCGGGCCTCGGCGTCGGCCTCTGGCCCGACCCCGCCGCCGCCACCGCCCTGCTGCAAGATGGGGGCCGGGTCTTCACCCCCCGCCGCGACGAGCCCTGGAGGAAGGCCGCCCTCGACCGCTGGCGATCGGCCGTCGAGACCGTCCGCCGCCACTATCGGGCCGACTCGCCGATGCCTTGACCTCGCCCGCCCGGGGGGACGGGGGAGGGCCCGCGGGGGTGCGCCAGCGGATTCTGGCACTCTGTTCCGTTTCGGGGTAGAACCGGAGAAACGGATCGGACTTGCTCAGGAGGCTTCCATGAATCC
>JAABUK010005330.1_pt1 | contig 20144 bp, 29 predicted proteins | sample 5559141 | NCBI WGS metagenome assembly JAABUK01 (sample SAMN10711869, study PRJNA513367) | rock metagenome | isolation source: Antarctica rocks | place: Antarctica: Victoria Land, Pudding Butte nord | collected 2016-01-03 | reverse complement strand
AAGCACCATGACTGCTGCAGGAGATTGCCAGCATGGCATTCAGTCCTGATGGGCGCCTGCTGGCAGCACAAGGAGGCTCACCTGAGTGGAACCTGGTGCTGTGGGTATGGGAGAAGTCCAAGGTGGTGACCAGTGTGAAGACCACCAACGCTGCTGGCAATCCTGTCTACCAGGTGAGAACAGGTGCCACTGACACTACGCCAGAATCATGCTTACAATACACACTTGACCTGCTGCTTTTAGCCTCATGCTTACAGCACACACTTGCTCTGCTGCTTTTCACCAGAAATCCTTCCTGACCTGACGAAACTTCAGTCACTTGACCTGCTGCTTTGCAGCCTGTTGCATTGCACGTAAGGCTGAGAAGAAGACTTGTGTGATTGCATGTGTATTCTGCTGCATGTCAGAGCTTGCTCAACGCTGTATCTGTGACGCAACGACAGTAGCTAACATAGCATCTTGGATGCCAACCAGAGTCATTGTATGTTTGTCTGGAGTTCCTGCTCAACCCAGTCTATCAGTAGAGGCGTCTTCAGATGTACAAAAACAGCTGAAAACATCCTCACTGAGATGGTATTTCCGGTTTGCAGTGTATGTTCAACCCTGGAGCAGCAGGCGAAGGCAACGGCATCATCAGTGTCATTGGCAGCGGCATCTTCAAGTGCTTCAAGACTGCCGAGAACAGTCTGAAGCTGCTGACCAGCGCCTTGGCCAAAAGGGAGCCCCAGAACTACATGGCCCACTGTTGGCTGCCTGAAGGGGAAAGGGAGAGGATGGTATTGGGAACTGACAGTGGGGAGCTGCTGATCATAGAAGGCACTGAGCTGAAGGCTACCCTTCAGTTGGACCCTGGGTCTACTGTGGTGTCCATTGCGGCGTACTCCAAGGTTGGAGTTCTGCCTCACTTGTGCTCTTGATGTATTCTTTCAGCCCGTTGCTACATGCGCTTTGGCAGAGTCGTTCACATGGCGCTGTTTCTGCATGGGCATACCACGTCTTCTATCTGCATGCCTTAGTTCTGGGGATCCCGGCTTGTTGCATCATCTTTTGCAAGTTACACCCCCATCTCTAGTGATGTGCAAAACAGTGATGCATTTTGTGACTTGTTGCAATTTGCACGCCGGCAACACTCAAGGACTATGCACCGTGTCACATGCATCCTGATGGTGTTGCACGTGGCCTTGCAGGGTTTTATGGTGGGGTCAGATGGGGGGACCCTGTTCCTGTTTGAGAGGGATGGTGAGGGCGCTGCCAGGACCTACCGCAAGACCAAAACCCTAGCAATTCAGGGCCAGCCGGTCAAAATTAGGAATTTGGCTGTCAGCCCTACTGAGGACACCATGCTGTGTACTCTAGAGAACAACCAGATGTACTCTTTGAATCTGACCAACACAGAACTCATGAAGGTGAGCTTGCTGTATTGTGCTGTGCTGTGCTGTGCTGTACCATGCTTTGCCATGCTATGCCATGCTGTGCTGTGCATCACGCTATGTGATGCTGTGCTGAGCATCATGCTATGCCATGCTGTGCTGAGCATCACGCTTTGCCATGCTGTGCTGTGCATCACCCTATGCCATGCTGAGCTGTGCATCTGGCCAGCTGCACTTTGCAACTGGCCAGCTGTATGCCTCAATTCTGTGCACATGCTTGCCACACAGATGTCAAATTTGAAATTGCCTGCCAGCATAGTGACAGCTGCTGATCACTGTATTTGCAGCAAGACGAGATGAACTTTGAGCTGGTGACTCAGTCTTTTCACAGCTCAGAGATCCTGAGCATCGATGCCTGCATCCGGAAGCCCATTGTGGCGTCTGTTTCCAGTGACCACACTGTGCGCCTCTGGAACTTCCTGGACAAGTAAGCTCACTTTATGTCATCTGTGACTCAAGCACTCAACTGAAGCTCTCTAAGTATGTTGCAACCTGGTGAAGTTTCTTCCCTCCTGAATGTCATCTCTGACTCAACACTCAACTGAAGCTCACTGAGTATGTTGCAACATGGTGAAAGTTGATTCCTCCTGAATGTGGCAGGCAGGTACTCCTTGCATTACTGACACAGGCGATGTACAGAAGTTCCCATGCCGAAACAGATGGGTCCAGGGTTATGGGTTTGACTTGTAGGGTTTCTGGGGTCTGTCCTCAGCAGGGACCTTTTTGTCTGACAGAGACCACATAAACTCATAAACAATTCTTCCTGCATGATCATCATGTTTCATAAACCAAAAAGTCCAAAATATATGCTTTTGTAATTTAGGATTTTCTGAATCTTTTCTATGTACTTCTCTGGTTTTGGCCTAATGCCACTATCATCTACACTGTGTAGCTGTCAGGTTGAAGTCAGTGTGTTGTGTACTGCAGGTCCACAGAGCTGGTCAAGAACTTCACAGAGGATGCGTACAGCGTCTCACTGCATCCCAGTGGCCTCACAGTACTGCTGGGGTTTGCAGATAAGCTGCGCCTCATGACTGTGCTCATGGACGACTTCAGGTGGGACCACATGCATTCATGCTTGATAGCAGTTACAATATGCCAGGCTTGCTGATGCTCAGCCCTGCCCTGCCTTGCTGCATGCCAGTGTGCCCTGCCCTGCCCTTCAGGATTGTGTGCCCTGCCCTGCCCTGCCTGCATGCTAGTGTGCCCTGCCCTGCATGTTTGTGTGCCCTGCCCTGCTCTGCATGCTCGTGTGCCCTGCCCTGCCCTGCATGCTCGTGTGCCCTGCCCTGCCCTGCATGATGTCCCCTGCATGCTGCGCTGCCTTGCTTTACTGCATGCTAGTGTGTCCTGCTCTGCCCTGCTCAGTCTTGCCCTGCTCTCCTCAGCCCTGCCCTGCCGCTTTCTCAACGTAAACAAAGCAACAGATTGTCTAGGAGCATCTGAAAATAGTTTCCAGTCATGTCTGAATCAGAAACATCTGCATGGAGTGGATGTTTTTCTACTGCAAGAACAGTTCTACACCTGCAAGAGGTGTATGTGACTGCAACAGTGGCAGCATTGATACAGGCTGATTAAGGAGTTCAGCGTGAAGGCCTGCAAGGAGTGCCGCTTCAGCCATGGTGGGCACTACTTTGCGGCAGTGAATGGCAACACCATCTCCATCTACAACACCTACACCTTTGAGAATGTGGGCAACCTCAGGTCAGTCACAACTGCTGGACAGTGTGCTTCATGCTGAGTTATGCCTGGTGTCTTAATTTGCCCATTTGGTCTCAATGGCTTGCTGACGTTATCATGTATTACTTGCTCCCTCGTGCTCTTGCTCGCTCACTTGCTCACTCACTCACTCGCTCACTCACTCACTCACTCACTCACTCACTCACTCACTCACTCACTCACTCACTCACTCACTCACTCGCAGTTTTGCTTTTAAACGCCATCTGGCTGTTCTCAATGTCATCAAAGCTGCATTGCAAGTATCAGATTCAGTGTGTTCCCTGTCTTGCATTTCGCCTGCCAGGGGGAAAACCTACAACTTCAGCGTGGCTTCCACACAGCTCTAGCTAGCTGTCACAGTCATCACATCCATCACTCATATACAGCTGGCTTGCATTCTTATTTTGCACGTACCTAGCTCATCATGAGCTGGAAAGCAAATTTATTGTTTCAATTATTATTACTATTGTTATCATTACAATTAGTATTATTATTATTGCAATGACTTGAGCACAGGGGGCATAATGGAAAGGTGAGGAGCCTGGCGTGGCTGCCGGATGACACCAAGCTTGTGTCTGCTGGTGTGGACGGCGCTGTGTATGAGTGGAGACTCAAGGACTTCAAACGCTCCAAGGAGAACGTGCTCAAGGTATAGCTCCGGGCTGCTGCCTTGAGAGGCTCCCGTTATGATCGCTGAAAGCGTAAACTTTTCTTTTCTTTTTGTGAGTAAGGTCAGGCTCATGCAAATCTGAAACATCTCCACAGTGTAGAAACGCGTTTTCACTGTCCCCAGACGTTTCTGAGTTTAGATTTCCAGTATTGGTATCATAAGCCTTATCCCTTGTTTGTGAGGATGGATTGAAACCCAAGGGTCAGAAAGTACACTTGTTGTGCATCAGTTCCCTGGCTAGAAAGCTCTGTCTTTGTTGTCACTATCATTATTAGTTATTACTGAGTTAAGAAGGCTTTTCTTAGAAAATTCTTTCTTAGCAAACCTCATCCCTTTTCCAACTGCAATTGGTTGATTTAACTCAACTACCATTTGAATAGTACCGAGCAATAAAAAGTGTAGCTATATTTCTGATTCCCTGGCTGTGTAGCGGGATTGCCCTGGAGGCTGCAATCAAAACCAGACAAGTCTTGTTTGTTTCAGCCAGTACTTGATCATGGCCTGAAATGCTGTCATTTGTCTTCTTCCTGAACCTTCTACTGCCTTCTTCAATCCTTCCATCCTGAGCTGCTTCTGCTGCTGCTGCTGCTGTTGCTGCTGCTCCTGAAACCCTACACCCTGAACTTTAAACCCTAAATATTGCTGCTGCTGCTGCTGCTGCTGCTAGCATTGCTGTTTGACACCCTCCATGTAGCTGTGTAAATTGTACGAAAACCGAAAGAAGGTTGTGTGGTGGTTGACAGGGTTGCTCATACAGCTGTGTGGTGACAACTCCAGACAGCCATGCCTTGTATGTGGTGGGCAGCGACAAGAAGCTGAAGGAGTTAGAGGAGGTTGGGGGCACTGGCACACAGGTTACCAAGGAGTTAGACACTGGGACCTTGGTTAGCAGCATTGCCCTGCCGGCAGGTGACCCTCCTTCTTCTTCACCCCCTGCATCTTGCAGCGTATGCTGGGGCTGATGCACAGCATTTTGAATTTGATGCAAGCAACTAAACAAAGAGCTTACAGTTGGGATAAAACATGTCAAAGAAGTGGGTGCATCAGGGCCACACCCCTTCCACTTCTTCTTCCTGCCTCCCTGCTATGTTCTTCTTCTTTTGTGCCTTCACAGGGGGCAGGGTACTGTTTGCTGGCATGGACACGGGGTGCATCAGGGCCTACAAGTACCCCCTGAATGGAGACTTCCTGATCTTCCTCTTCTTTTATGCTAACTTCTTCTTCTGTGCCTTCACAGGGGGCATGGTACTGTTTGCTGGCACAGACAAGGGTTTTGCATCAGGGCCTACAAGTCTCCCTTGAATGGAGTGCTTTATCTTCTTCTTCTTCATCTTTTTCTCCTACTAACTTCTTCTTCTGTTTCTGCACAGGGGGCAGGGTACTGTTCGCTGGCATGGACAGGGGGTGCATCAGGGCCTACAAGTACCCCCTGAATGGAGTGCATCTTCTTCTGTTTCTTCTTCTTTTCCTGCTGACTTCTTCTGTGCCTTCACAGGGGGCAGGGTACTGTTCGCTGGCACGGACATGTGTTGCATCAGGGCCTACAAGTATCCCTGAATGGGGATCTTGTTCATTCTCCTGCTGACAACTTCTTCTTTTGTGTGATGCCTAACAGCCCACTTCTTCTTCCTTCCTCCCGGCTAGACTCTTCTTCTGTGTCTGTACAGGGGGCAGGGTGCTGTTTGCTGGCACGGACACTGGGTGCATCAGGGCCTACAAGTACCCCTTGAATGGAGAGTTCCAGGAGTTCAGATGCTGTGGCTCAGCCATTACTCAGCTCATGCTGACATATGATGATGCTGTGCTCTTCGCTTCCGGTCAAGATGGCTCCCTCTTTGTGTTTGATGTCAAGGACAAGGACCCTACTAGGGTTGTCACCAAGAGGTGTGTAAACCCTAAACCCTAATATGATGACGCTGTGCTCTTTGCTTCCGGTCAAGATGCTCCCTCTTTGTGTTTGATGTCAAGGACAAAGACCCTACTAGGGTTGTCACCAAGAGGTGTGTAAACCCTAAACCCTAAATATTCTGTTGGGGAACCTCCTTGCTGCCCCATAGGACAAGGACCCTACCAGGGTTGTCACCAAGAGGTGTGCAAACCCTAAGCCCTAAACCCTAAATGTTCTATTGGGGAGACCTCCTTGCTGTCTCATAGGACAAGGACCCCACCAGGGTTGTCACCAAGAGATGTGTGAACCCTAAACCATAATATGGTCTATTGGGGAAACCTCCTTGCTGTCTCATAGGACGATGACCCTACTAGGGTTCTCACCAAGATAGGTGTGTGTGTACATTATGTTGGGGAAACCTTTCGACTGTCTCATAGGACGTGGTGTGCACTACAGGTATGTCACCAAGAGGTGTGTATACTCTGTTGGGGAAACCTCCTGGCGGTCTCATAGGGCATGGTGTGCTGTTTGCTTGAGTGCAACCTTGTACTGTCGTTTCCTTTTTCTGCGTGGCCCTGTACAAGAATGAGCTGAATGAGAATTCAGCAACTGAATCAGGCAACTCATCTTTGTTATGAGGCCCAGTTCACTGATGAGCACACAACTGTTGATTGTGTTCTTTCTCCCTGTCACACATGGCGATGACTTGCAACAAGGTAATGCTGCAGAAAATCAGTTTCCTGACATGCTAGCAATGTGCCACCCAACTCAGCTTCCTGACATGCGCCACCTAACTCAGCTCTGGTACATGTGGTTTCGGAGCACATTTTATGCTGTTTCCCAACTATTTTCTGTTGACTCCCCTGATGAGTCCTGAAGACCAAAATTTGATTAATTGATTGATTGAATGTTGGTGATGAGCAGGGAGTTGGATGGGATGAGCTATGCTGAGGAGGTGCTGGTGACTAAGTCTGAGCTGGAGGAGAAGAAGCAGCGCATGTCTGAGCTGGAGACGCAGGCAAGTCTCATCTGTCCAAGCGTGTGTTGGTCTGAGCCTGACCTTGCGGTGTATGACATGACGCAAGCCATACCTTCTTCACATTGAGAGCACATGAGAGCTTTTCTGACGCTGATGGCTGAACCTTCCTCATTGGTTTTGTCCCAAGTCTGAAATTGAGCTCTGAGCACACTGAGCTTGATGTGGAGTTGATTGTGCATATCAACTCTATCAAAAGATGGCTGTGTCTTGCTTGGTGGCCACTACAAAAGGGAGGTTTGTGCCGTTCTCAAGCAAGTCAGGAACGTGCCTGGTGCCAAGATTTGGAAGATCAATTCTTGGCCTTTGATGATGCTGTCAAAGCCATTCATGTTCGTTCATGCACATAGCACATCGTTCTAAAAAATAAGGGGACATCTTCAATAGTTCCCTAAATCATGTGCAAAATGTCTTGTATATCGCAGTCATGACAGGAACGACACCCTGCCAAAGTGAATAATCTGCTGCAGGTCAATGAACTGACGATGCAAAACGAGTACCAGCTTCGACTGAAGGACCTGGCCATGAATGAGAAAGTCAAGGAGCTGACAGAGAAGTTCACAGCAGAGCTGGACGTGGACAAGACCAAGTTTGACACGCTGCTGCAAGAGAAGAACGAGCAGGAGCTGGACTACGAAGAGAAGATGAAGCAGTATGAGGAGAAGCATCAGGCGCAGTTGACCACGCTGGATGGGCAATACCAAGCTAAGATCATGGCAGAAGTGGAAAGGCAAGTTTTTTTTGGCTTTTTTGCATGTTTTCACAGAAGAAAGCTAAGATCATGGCAGAAGTGGAAAGGTGATTTTTTTTTCTGTTCTTTTTTGCATGTTTTCTTGTGGTGCATAGATGATTTGCAATGTGTGTTATTGCAGCTTGTTTGTGAATGTAGTTGGAAGGAAAAGAATCAGAGCAATGCCATCAGGAATGTTAATCGTGCCCCAATCAGCACTTACGTCACAAAAAAAGATTGCTGCATTACTTCTGGCACTTTGTACATATGACTCACACAGGCAGGGACAGTTTGAGAGCAGCTGGTCTATGACTACCATGAAATCCACTCTCCCAGAGATCCCAGAGACAACTGATTTGTTTGTTAGTTAGCTGATTAATTGATCATGCTCAGATGTACAGGCGTCCTAAGCAGCATGCAAACACATTCATCAGCTACCTGGCAGATCTAACATATCTCTTCAGTGTAGTTTATCTCTTTGGAAATCAGTGTATTATATCTCTTCAATGTGTTTTACTAGTCACCAGGCCTCGATCAGTCCAGATATACACGGTGCAAAATGACGTACAGAGTGTCCATGAAAACCCAACATGTCTGTATTCAAGAGCAGTTCAACTTCTGTGACATGAGTGACTCGTGCAGGTATCAGGCGCTGACAAGGGAGAGAGATCTGCTGAACAGCAAGTGGGACGAGCAGAACAGTCTGCTGGTGCAGTCGCATGAGCGCGTCATCCAGGACCTGACTGAGGAATATGAGCAGAAGCTTCAGGAGGAGCAGGTCAGCCCTCTTCTTCTTCTCTGCATGCCTCTCTCTCGCTCTTCCTTCACCTCTTCTGCTTCTGCCTCTGCTTCCGCTTCTGCTTCTGCTTCTGCCTCTGCTTCTTCTTCTTCTTCTGCTTATGCCTCTGTCTCTGCTTGTTCTTCTGCTTCTGCCTCTGCTTCTTCTTCTGCCTCTGCCTCTACTTCTTCATCCAATGCTCCACCTCTGTCCAACACCTGCAGCATTGCTGCCATGAATTAGCTATGTCTTGAATCATTTTTTCGCTTTTTTCCTGTTCTTCTTCAGCAGCTGCTGTACAGTGCATTCAAATCTGCGCTACAGAGAGCAAGATGCACAACTGTTGCATCAGACCAGCCTTGGCATGTTTACTGTTTTCCACCATCTTGCCTGGCGCCAAGTAATGCTTAGTTGCAGTCCCAGTCATATCTTTGAATATGTCTCAAGGGAGAGCAGCAGAACAAAGATATACGGGCCCAACTCTCAAGGCACAGCAAAAGTGTTTTCCCCCTCTTTTCCTTCTTTTTGCTTTGCGCGCATACCTCAGAAGGCACAGCAGCAGGACGGGGCCCGGGCTTTGTACAGCAAAGCTGGGCAAATTTCAGCAGGTTTACGCATTGCAGGCAAATCTGGAGCACACGCAAGGGAGAGCATGAACCACACAAGAGTTGAGATGAACAAGTTCAGGAGATGTTTTGGCGCCAATCAGTGACTAAAGTGACTAAGGCTTGTCTCGTGCAGGTGAATCTGGAGCAGGTGCAAGGTGAGAGGGACGAGATGGAGAAGGAGTTTGAGGAGATCAAGACTAGGCCTGCTCTTTTGGCGCCAATGAGTCAAAGTGACTAACGGCTTGGCTTGTGCAGGTGAATCTGGAGCAGCTGCAAGGTGAGAGGGACGAGATGGAGAAGGAGTTTGAGGAGATCAAGCGACAGCTGGAAGAAGACACCGACAAGGAGATTGAGGAAATGAAGGAGCGGTGAGCATGACTCATCACCTGCAAATAGAAAAGGAAACTGAAACATTCACGCTTTTCAGCAAACGTAAAGGGAGCCTCCTGAGGCAGCAGCCCAGAGCGTTCAACACATGCGTGCAAACATGTTGCGCATAAGTTCACTGGCTTACTGTTCTGGCAATAGTGTACTCCGCGCATTACTTCACGGGCTTACTCTTCCAAACTAAACCCTAAATGTCATATAGTCAAGACTGCAGCTTGATGGGGGGGGTGCCTGACGGGTATCATATCTGGATGTCACCTTGTGTAGTGCCGGGTCATATGATTTGCATGCTAAGCTAGCTTGGAAGATGACTAAAGTGCTGCTGTTGAGGCACATATCACACTTTTGATGCAGACAGACCGTCACCTGTACAGTCAACATAGTGTAGTCTAAGGCGTCAAAGCACAACAAACTCCAGCCACTCTTTCCTGGATTGGATGTATTTGCACTTTGAGCAGTGTGTATGGAAGTTAGGGCTCACAATGCAATAAAAAGCTAAAGTGCGCTCTGTTGGGCCTGAAGGCACCACAGACATCACCACCGACAGCACCACACACCAACATTATGTTTTTGCTGATCTTGGCTCCAGGCTGCCGCTGTAGGAGGCTCCCATTCTGACTGCTGAAAATCGCAGACTTCCATCACCTGTTTCTTACTGCTTTGTACTTCCTATTTTACTATTTTTTCCCCATTTTTTCCGACCTATTTCGAAGTTTGGGGATGACACCCAGGTATGGGAGCAAGCTCAACTTTGAGAAGGAGCTGGGGCTGAGGCTAAAGGGGGAGAATGGCATCATGAAGAAGAAGTTCAGCGCCCTCCAGAAAGACATTGAGGACCAGCGCGAGGAGATCAGGACCATGTTTGCCCACAAGAAGGAGCTCTATCAGGTGTGCTTGCTTTGCTAAGTGTACTGAGACCAGTCTTCCATTCTTCCATCCATCCATCCATCTGTCCGTCAGTCCATCCATCCATCCATCCATCCATCAATCCGTCCATACACATCTTCGATTTAGGTATGTGGTTACAGAACACACGCCTTCCCCTTGGGTCAGGTGTGCACAGTCCTGAATTGCTCTCTGTACAAGGTCCTGTTTTGGCATTCAGCGTCCCAACAACGACAGCATCATGTGCATCATGTGTGTCAATGCCAAACCTGTTCAGGCCATTGTCACAGCATGTGTTGCTACGTGCATTATGCCCAGCTGCAGGCATACTAAGGTCTGCCTTCCTTAGCAACATGCAGCAGATGTGCATCAACGTTTTGTACATGTCAGCTCACAAAATTCGAAAGCTGACCTGACAAAAGCCTGCCAAAACATGCCTAACAAAAAAGCAAACACCAACAAAGGCCTGTCTTCATACCGTCCCCAGGCCTTGTTCAAGTGTGAGTTGCTGAACCCTATAACCCTACAACATAAACCCTAGCACTGTCCCCAAGGCCATGGTGATGCTGCAGACCATCAGCAGTCTGGAGAAGGACATTGCTGGCCTGAAGAAGGAGATTGGGGAGCGCGATGAGACCATTGGGGACAAGGAGAAGCGTATCTATGACCTCAAGAAGAAGAACCAGGTGGGGTGCTTTAGTCACGTGCCTGGCTGGCATGTCCTTCACAGCTTTTCTGCTGTGTCATGCATTGCATCTGCCCTGCCCTGCCCTGCCCTGCCCTGCCCTGCCTGCCCTGCCAAGAAGCACCAACATTGTAGTGTGAGATTGGTTTTGACTGCTGCATAGATCCAATTTCCATTGCCAATCCCACGGCAGATTATATAGGAGGCATTTGCTTGCCAAGCATTTGAGTCTCATCCTGATGATCACCCAAGGCACAAGTCATCAACGCTGAAGTGTTTTGGTGTTCTGGTCCCTCAGGAACTAGAGAAGTTCAAGTTTGTTCTGGACTACAAGATTAAGGAGCTGAAGAAGCAGATTGAGCCCAAGGAGGAGCAGATTGCTGACATGAAGGACCAAGTGAAGGTGCGCTGTGCTGCGCGATGCTGTGCTGCGCTATGCTGCGCTGTGCTGCTTTGTGCTGAGCTATGCTGCGCTGCCTTGTGCTATGCTGTGCCATGCCATGCCATGCAATGCCACGCCATGCTGCGCTAGGCTGCGCTAGGCTGTGCTGTGCTAGGCTATGCTACGCTACGCTACGCTACGCTACGCTATGCTATGCTGCGCTGCATTTCGATTGCGTTTGCGTTTGCTGGCTGCATGCCCATGTATGCAAGTTGGTACTGCACACCATGTGTGCAACGTCAATTCAAATGTGCAGGAGATGGATTCAGAGCTGGAGAGATACCACAAGAGCTGTGCTGCGCTGGAGCTGAACATCGGGGAGGGCAGTTTGAAACAGGCAGGGCTGCACAAGGAGCTGGCCCGCCAGCGTTCACAGACCCAAGATGCCCACCAAGCCATCAGGTATGTTGGGGACCCTCACTTTCACCTTCAATGTTCTTCTTCACACATCATTCTTCTTCTTCTTCTTGATGTGTGGTTGAGAGTGTTGGCGATACAGTCTGGTCAATGCTGACTTGCCCAATGCGGTAACAGCTTCGTACTCAGCCTCAGGCAATGTCAGTTGTAACAGCACAGCACAGCACAGCACAGCACAGCACAGAGGGACGCACTAACGGCTTAGAACCCTGCCAGAAAGCTGTAAAGCAGTTGAGGGTGCAGGACATTATGCACAGCAGTTGCATGTACCCTGCCTTGTTAGGCTGACCCCAAACTTACCTCTTGCATTGTTACGCTGACACCAAAGCAATACTGGAGTAACATCTTACGGTGTTGGGCTGACAGCAAAAAGGCGCTGAGGTAATCTCTTGCCACCTGAGTATGCTATGTGTCATGTCCAGGCGCTTCCAGAGGGATCTGCAGGGGGCGGTGGACTTCATCCAGGCCCCCGGACCCCTGAAGGAAGCTGTGAAGAAGCTGTACCGCACCCACTGCAAGGAGACCCTGGACACTGCCAGCATTGATGAGGAGGTGCTGTCAGAGTATGACAGGCAGAGGGAGTTCCTGGAGAAGAATGTGGACACTCTGAAGCACAAGCTGCATGCAGAAGTGCACAAGCACAAGGCTGCGAATAGCAAAGCCATGTTGGTAAGCTGTTGCAAAATTGGACAGCCTGGTGTGATGCTTGGCTTCTCACTTCATTCAGGCCAAAAGCTGTAGTCTTGTCTTTTCTAAGCTGTTTCAAGCAGTCTTCAGGTATGTCAAGCAATATGTCTATCCAATAAACAAGGTGAATGTTTTACATGAAATAGCTTAAGTATTGGAGTTGAGATGCTGTGGATAGTGGCAACGATCACGTTCATGACACTGCATATGTTTTGTCCGTTTTCAGTCTGGGCTGCTGCAAAGAGACCAGCAGTCTGGCTTGCTTGCAATTTGCAGCTGGCCCATGAAATGATGCCTGGGCAACTTACTACGGTCAAGTGCACTGCTACATCAACTCAACCAGACATGTGACCAGATTTATTTTCAGAGTAGGCAGATAGTTTGCGATTGTTGTAGGAAAATGTGGCGCTGATCAGGGAGATCAACGACCTGCGGCGGGAGATCAAGAATTTGAAGCATGCTGTGTTGAAGCCTGGGGCGGGGATAGGGGCGGCCTGGGGTGGCAGCAAGGCCCCCCGGAGATCCACCAAGGAAGCCAAAGAGACCCTGCCTCCTCCCCCAGGGTCAGTACTGATGCCGTGGCATGTGCACGCTTCGCACGCTGTGGCAACTGAATAGGCCTACCAGACAGCACAAGATGCTGATTGCATGTTGACATGGCTAGTGCATGCTCTGAATGTGAGGCTGCTTGCAGAGCACAAGGGCTGGGGGACAGCAATGATGAGTTGAGGGCAGAAATTGACTCTCTGCGCTCAGATGTAGCCCTTCTCAAGAGCGAGCTGGCTGCCAGGTGCGGACCACAGCTGGCAATGCCCTCTGGGCACTGTTGCATGAGTTTCGTTTTGACACTGCACATTGTTGGTGCTATGTAGCTTGTGCAGTAGAGGTTCCCTGATCTGCTGATGCAAGCAAGCAGTGCAGTTAAAATTCCCAAGTGAGAATGTCTTTGTTTGTCTCGTCCATTGTAGCCCTTGTGCAGCTGTTGCTGTAGTTAGCAGTATGTGTCAAACATGCAGCAAGTCGTTTTTCCCAGTCGAGTTTGCGATTCTGCACACCATCATCAAACCTTCGATCTTGCCGTACTTACTTTCTCAATGCAAAGCTGGTATGTTGGCCTCTGCTGCACCAAGGGAAATTTGTTTGCAACAGGAATCTGCGCATTGCTGAGATGGAACACCAGGTGGCACCCAGACCCATGTCAAGGGAGAGGCCAGCCATGGAGGGTTTCAACCAGGGTTTGATGCCAGAAATGAGTTCGCAGTCAGAAGTCATGTCAACATAGCCGCAGCAGCAAGCAGGATCTTTGTTTTGTCGCTGGCCATTTCATGTCTGTGCAGCAAATGATGCTGGTGGGCATTTGTTGTACTTATAAACTAGAAGCAATGAGTCACTGACAAGCATTGATGCTCAATGGGCAACTTGACATGCATCTTTGGTAGAAACTGAAAGCAGTACACTAGTAGAGCAGTTTGGCGCTGTAAAGCAGTGCTTCCTATGTGGCACAAAATCAGTATCAGGATCAATGGCTCCTATTGGTAGCTGGCTAGCTCACATATATGAGCATCAAAAGTCCTGATTCAGCAAACAAGATAAGATGTTCACAGCAACACAGTGCACTTGCGAAATTCTTATGTGCTTTGCAGAGAGATCTGCAGCCAGGTACGCTTATCAGGACTGCCCCGATATAACTCTTTATTTTGCATTACATCCTTCAAGAAGGTTTGCACAGCTTCTGCATGGCCTGGCATGACTCAAGTGCCAGGTATAGTGACTGCAGTTGAGGGTTGCGCTACAACTTGGTGGCTCCTATGTGGCAGGATACAGGTTTGGGGCCCCACATGAGCGCCTGAGCTATTTGAGACACTGTGTTTCAAAGAAATCTGTTCGCACGACCATGCCGGCTTGGTGCATCAGCACACAAAGCACTGATGCTCATGTGTGAACTGTCGCAGACGTTATGCAGTCATTTACTGAGTAGGAGTTTAGCTAAGACCAACTTGCAACTCTTGTAGATGCTGTAATGCACGTGAAGATTCCTAGCCTACCAAAATGGCTGCGCGGCTTCTACAATGTCTGAGAAGACTTGAAAGCAATTGTATCAGGAAACCCCTGGACTCCTGAGCGGTGCACGACGCTGTTTCCTTGCAAGATCAACTCCCATACCTGGACAAGTCAGAAGTGCGTGTATGCAGTTTATATACGTCAATCGTACTGATCGTCTTTGCCTTCTGCCCACTGTCTGCCTGCCCATTGCTCAAAATCACTGAACCCCTCTGCCCACTGTCTGCCTGCCCATCGCTCAAAACCACCAAACCCCTCGGCCCACTGTCTGCCTGCCCATCGCCTAAAACCACTAAACCCCCTGCCAACAGCCTGCTTGCCCATTGCCAATGATGTTTGCCTGCCTGCTGCACTTGATGTATGTGCATCAGCTTGCTTTGATTCTAAAAGTTTGGTGCACTCCTGAGCAACATCGATGTGTGCCTCAGGCAAACACAGCTGTTGCACGTTGTACAAGACTGGACAGTTCTCTGATTGGGCGGCCTTAGTGAGATTTCCACTACTTGCATACCCAGTGCTGTGGTTCAACTTGCTACTGTAGCTTTCAACAATGGACTCTCCTGGCCTTCACCCAGTATCATAGGTACCCTTCTGTACAACAATGACTTCCCTGCACTACACAGTCAGCAGCATGAAGCTGCATGGACAGCATGAAATCTGTGATGCACCATGTTGTGCTTGCATTGGCAGCAAGCCAAGCCACAGTTCAGTGGCCTGAGTCTGTATGATGCATTGTTTTGACTCATGCAACGTCACAGCATTGCTTGCAAGCATGATCACATCCCATGACCTTATGCAACGCATTGTTTGCAGGCCCGGAAGCCGTACGTGTGTATGGCAACTTACAAAGCATCCGTGTCAGCATCGTGAGCGGACTGTGTAGCTGAACGACAGCTGCTCATGCTAAAGGGCGCTGTTTGGATCAATGCAATATTGAATCCTTTGCAACAGCTTGTAGCAAAAAGGCTTTTTCCTGCAGCAATTTTCAGCAGCATCAGCTGGAGGCACACTGCATTTAGCCAAACTGCATGTTGGAGACTGTTGTGCAGGCCGCAAGTGCTTGCAGACTTCAGCCCTGATGCATCTTGGCTTGAGCAGCACACTTTGCAGTCATACTACTGTCAGCAGAGCTGCAGTTTGCAAGTCAAGAAAGGCTTTGCCAGTGGGGAGAGCTGAGCCTTGCAGCTGATCTGGCTGAGCTTTGCACGGCTCTAAACAGTGTTGTCCTATGGTAGAGCTTCTCTACACCTCAACCTCTGGTGAATCTAGGCCAGGAAAGCCCTACTTGTCATGTCACATGCAAGGTGATAATCTGCAGGGCTTCAGCCGCATATAAAGGCAAGGCTAGGACTCCAAGAGCGGCAGAATCAAGGCAAGAACAAGGGCAAATCTGCTCTCTCTGGGCATTGAATTGTAAAACATCTGGCTCCTGTAGGTAGCTAGTTGACTAACGTGTATGAGCATTGGATTTTCAGATAATGTCCATGTCCAAGTCTGCATGTGTGCAGTCCTGAGTGGCAAACAAGATAGCATGTACAAAGCAACACAGTGCACTGGTGCAGTTTTCTATGTGCTTTCAAAGCACAGCTTTGCGGAGAGACTGCATTGCAAAGAGACTGCATTGCAGAGAGACTGCTTTGCAGAAAGTCCTGCAGCCAAGAATGCTGCTTGTTAGAACTTCCTGATATAATTGCTGTCACTCTTGTTCAATCAGCGTCACATCTTTCAAACAGACTTGCACAGCATCTGTATGGCCTGGCATGAAGTGTCAGGTATGTTCTATGACAGTGTCTGCAGTTGACTTTGTTGGCAGTGAAATAGAATCGCGCGAGAACTTGGTGGCTGCTAAGTGGCAGCATACATGAGGCGGCATTTGGGGCCGCACATGAGCGTTTGAGCTATTTGAGATACTGTGTTGCAATAGCCCTGGGCATGCGACCTTGCCGGCTTGATGCATCAGCATACTGATGCTTGTCTGTGAATGGTCGCAGACGTTGTGCACTCATGTACTGATAGGAGTTTAGCTAGACCAACTTGCAACTCTTGTAGGTGCTGTAATGCATGTGAAAGTTCCAGGGCAGCTTACCGGCTGCGCGGCTTCTACACAGTCTGAGAAGAACCCTGAGAAGACTTGAAAGCATTTCTTTCAGGAAACCCCTGGACTCTTGAGCGGTGCACGACGCTGTTTCATTGCAGGATCAACTTGGTGATCATATGCCTCTGTACACCGCCAAAGCAGTCCTGTACGCTTGTCAAGTTCACACGAGCTGTAACAGCTGTACCCTTCGATTTAACAGAGATGCACAGCTTTTGGTCCGTATCGCGCTCAAGTTGAGCGCTTGTCTGTCGCTAGGGTAAAAGTGCCGTTCCCGCGTCCCATACCTGGACAAGTCAGAAGTGCGTGTATGCAATTTATATACGTTAATCGTACTGACCATCTTTGCCCTCTGCCCACTGTCTGCCTGCCCATTGCTCAAAATCACTAAACCCCTCTGCCCACTGTCTGCCTGCCCATTGCTCAAAATCACAGAACCCCTCTGCCCACTGTCTGCCTGCCCATCGTCTATAATCACTAAACCCCTCTGCCCACTGTCTGCCTGCCCATTGCTCAAAATCACTGAACCCCTCTGCCCACTGTCTGCCTGCCCATCGCCTATAACCACTAAACCCCTCTGCCCAGTATCTGCCTGCCCATCTCCTATAATCACTAAATCCCTCTGCTCACAGCCTCTCTGCTCATCGCCTATGACCGCTACACCCTCTGCCCACAGTGTCCCTGCCATTGCCAATAATTTTTGCCTGCCTGCTGCACTTGATGTGTGTGCATGGGCAAGACGCGCTTGCTTTGATTCTGGTGTAATCCCAAGCAAAGTCAACACATGAGGCATGGTGTGTGTGTGTGTGTGTGTGTGTGTGTGTGTGTGTGTGTGTGTGTGTGTGTGTGTGTGTGTGTGTGTGTGTGTGTGTGTGTGTGTGTGTGTGTGTGTGTGTGTGTGTGTGTGTGTGTGTGTGTGTATACAGGACTGTACAGCTCTCTGATTCGGCGGCCTGGATGAAAATGCCACTGCTTACAAACCCAGTGCTATAGTTTTATACATAGTTCAACTTGCTACTTTAGCTTTTCAGCACAGACTCTTGTGGCCTTCACCCAGTATCATAGGTAACCTCTTGCACAACAATGACTTGCTTGCACTACACAGTCAACATGAAGTTGCATGGACAGCCTGAAACCTGTGATGCACTATGTTGTGCTTGCAGTGCATTGGCAGCAAGCCAAGCTACAGTTCACATGAGTCTGTATGATGCTCTGTGTTGACTCATGCAATGTAACAGCATTGCTGGCAAGCATAATCACATCACATGCATCGTATGACCTTGTGCAACGCATTGTTTGCAGGTCCGTACGTGTGTCTGGCGACGCTGTGAACATACAAACTGAACGACAGCTGCCCATGTTAGTTGGCGCTCTTTGGATCAATGCAATATTGAATCCACTGCAACAGCTTGCAGCAAAAGGATCTTTCATGCAGCAATTTTCAGCAGCAGCAGCTGGAGGCACACTGCATTCAGCCAAGCTGCATTCTGCAAACTGCTGTGCCGACCGCAACTGCTTGCAGAGCTCAGCCCTGAAGCATCTTGGCTTAAGCAGCACACTCTGCAGTCATGCTGTTGGCAAAGCTGCGGTTTGCAGGCGTTTCCCCCCCATTTAATGCCTTACAGCCTGGGATGTGGAGCCAGCTGTGACTCATCAGACATCCTGGCTTGAAAGCACAGGTCTCGCAGACCAACGAACTTAGCAGGCCAACGAAGGAAAATGAAGGCTTGCCTACTGGCAGAGCTGAGCCTCGCAATCACTGCGTCGGCAGAGCTGCAAATTTTGCAAGCCAACAAAGACTCTGCCAGTGGGCAGAGCTGAGCCTTGCAGCTGATCTGGCTTAACTTTGCACAGTTCTGAACAGCAACATTTCATGACAGAGCTTCTTCATGCCTCAGTCTCTAGTGTATCAATGCCAGGAGATTTCCTTAAAGCCCTAGTTCACAGGTATGGTTACAACTGTAGGGCTGCAGCCGCATTGCACAAAAGCAAAGCTGAGACTCTATAAGCAGCAGGGTCAACGGCAGGAATAAAGGCAAACAGGCAGATCTGCAATCTCTCTAGCTAGGCGTTCAAATGTAAGGTTTTAAGGCAACTGTTATCAAGTATGGTATATGGTGCTGAGAAGAGGGCAAACAAACAGGCTTACAGCCTGTATCTGTTCACATGCAAATGTGGAGGGTTCACATGTCACCTTAGGCCAAAATGTCATGAGGATCAGTTTGGGCCATTCAGAATGACTCAGTGATGGCGGGCTACTTCCTGAAGGACTGTGTATGATATTTCATGAGCTCAACACCTATACCTTGCGAGCGGCAGACGCTGGTGTGTCTACGGTATGTTTCTTTCAATGCAAGTGGTATCGCTGAACTGCAGCTCTTCCAGTTCTAAAGTATTTAGGTTTTGCCTTGTCACAACATGGCAGACAAATTGAGTTTCAAGCCTTTTCCAGCCCTTGATCTGATAATAGATATATATGACGCCCATCACTGATCTTTTAGGCTTGAGATGTACAACGCATAGCCCTCACTTGAGCCAGAGGCAGATCCAGTCTGACATGACTCATCTGACATGACTCATCTGTTACATGCTTGGCAGGTAAAGAGGGACAGGCCCTGAGTGAAAGACCTTGATAGTACCCCGCATCAGCATGTGGCAGTTTTACATGAAAAAATGGTGCTGAAGAAACTTTGGCAATCCAATTGACACACTAGCCTGTCCATCCCATGCATGCCCCGGGGCCGCACTGCTACTGCTACTAACATTTAGTGTTAGATGTTGCAAGACTCCCGCCTTCTCGTGCCAGCGTGTGTGCATGCCACCGCACATGTAATATGGATATCCTTGCAATGACAGGTGTGCATGGTCAGACGTGATTTCATGAAACTGCGTGTGCCAGCAAGAACGTGCATTGCCCGTACATAGCTCTTAAGTACTGACACGCAAATTTTCGGAGTGCGTGCAACGGCATCCATACTATTAATCGGCGACTTGGTACAGTAATGGTACATACTGTCAGCATATTTCGCGAGCGTTACGATACTGAAAAAGCGCCATGCCTGGATTCGGCACATTCTTGCTTGTGAAGACTGTTTCTGAACCGGTAATTGTAATGCCTCTGTATCTGTAGCCAGCTCCGGCTAACTTGTAGTGAGCTCGCGGTGTTAGGCAGTTACGATGACAGCTGTATCCGAGTTTGACCAGTACAACATCGAAAGGCTTCCGGAAGATTTGCTGCACGGCATCTTGGCACAAGTCTCCTTCCGCGACAGGTCAGTATGTTATACCATGTCAGCGAACACTCCGAGCCCATCGACACGGTATTAACGTGATCACTTCAATCTGAAGCTGAAACGCCGCTGAGCAGCTCACAGCTACCTCTTGACGACGTTACACCGTGCATTATGCAGGCTCGTAGTGATGCCGCTGGTATCGAGTGATTGGGCCAAAGCCTTGGCGGGTGAGAGCATCGCTTGGGACCACCTGGAGCTGAACCAGCCACCTCAAGAATGGTCAAAACTGACATGTTGGGCAGCAAAGCACTGCAAGTACACTCGAAATCTGACCATTGAAGACATCGAACCTGGAAGCGAAGCTGCATTGGCAGAGCTGCTGTGCCACGGCTT
>JAABUK010005329.1_pt1 | contig 20146 bp, 17 predicted proteins | sample 5559141 | NCBI WGS metagenome assembly JAABUK01 (sample SAMN10711869, study PRJNA513367) | rock metagenome | isolation source: Antarctica rocks | place: Antarctica: Victoria Land, Pudding Butte nord | collected 2016-01-03 | reverse complement strand
GTTCAAGCCGAGTGGCCATTCTTTACGTTGTTCGGCTGAGTAATACGAGTCGAGAAGTTCGGCCGCCAACCTCTGGATGGGTGTGGTCAATGATTGATGTAGGGCAGGATTTAGGCTTCGAATCGGCTCTGACCGGAAGGTCCATTTTACCGGACAAATTCGGTGAATTGGCCGCAAATCTAGCCCAGATGGCAGCTTGCCGCTACATCAATCGTTGACCAAACCCCTCTGGATTGTCGTGTCCCGAATGAACTCCTTGGACAGCTGTTCGATTCGTAGAGTGGATTTTGCCAGGGTTACCACGACAAATTGGAAATGAATGGGTTCTATCATTTCAAAGAAGGCATGTTTCTGCCGATCGTTGATCTCCGAGAAGTGAAACTCGAAGTCCTCCCGGGCCTTGATCGCCGAGAGTAGAGTCTCGAAGCCCGCGAGATATTCATCGACGGAATCTCCGTGCTCGAAGCATACGGCGGCAAGCCTGAAGAATTTGGAAGCTCCTGGCGTTGTCCCGATGTCGCCGGATTCGTCGATGAACGTTGCCATTCCTGTTGGGAGCCTCCATGCGAGACGCAGCCGCTGATTCGAAGGCGGTGCCCCTCGGTTTCTCGCCCTCTCCTGGGGAATTCCATCGACGATCGACCGGTTAGAACTTGGTAAAATTTGCAATGACCGTTCTCGAACCACCGGTGGTCTCCCGCGCCGTCCCGATTTTGGGTCAGGCTCGCCCCGGAAATCGACCGGTCTTGGCGCGCCGTTGAGTCCGAGGCGCTCTGACCTGATCGTCGGGTGGAGGGTTTCGGCCCCCTCGCCCGATCTCGGACGCCGGCGGCTTGCCCTGGGGGGCGTGCCGCCGGCGTTTTTTCGTCGACGCGGGGAAAAGGCGGTTTGAAGGGGCCCTCCGTTAATGAATATATCACCGGAGGCCGGAAGGTTTCCGAGTCCCCCATCCCTCGCGCGCCCCTCGAAAAGGACCCCGCCCATGGCCTCCCGAGCCGCCAGGATCGCCGCCCGTCACGCCAGTGACCGCAAGTCGACCGGTCCGAAGCCCCCCGAAGCCCGCCAGGCCCGCCCGGCCGAACCCCCCGCGCCCGCCCCGGTCGCCGCCGAAGTGCCCTATCCCCACCGCGAGGCCGCCGAGGTCGACCGCAGGACCGCCGAGTTTTGCGATGAACTCCAGTGCTTCAGCCAGCTCGGCCAGACCCTGGCGCGGGTCGCCGCCGTGATGTCCGTCCGCGCCGAGCGATGCTACGACCACGAGAATGCCATGCTGGTCGAGCGGACCCGGAAGGCCCTCGCCGAGTTCACGCCCCCGCCGGGCCTCGGCGCCGCCGAGGCCCAGCGGCTCCGCGCCGAGGTCGAGGCCCGCGCCCAGTTCGACCCCTCCGACGAGGCCCGGCAGGCGCGGAAGTACGAGGCCGCCGCGCTCCGCACCTTCGCCCGCGCCCTCCAGGAGATCCGCCGGCTGAAGCGCGACGCCGAGGCCAAAGCAAAGGCCGAGGTCGACGACCTGTTGGCTTCGTTTTCGCCCGGCGACCTGACCGACGACGAGTTCGACGCCTGGTGCGCCGCCGAAGGGATGGCGATGGCCCGACCCGCCAACGCCCCCTCCCCCCTGGACCCCCCGATCGGCCACGCCGGGCGGTTCGAGATCCCGCTGACGATCGGCCGACCGCGCTGAGAGGCCGGTCGGGAGGCTTGATGACGAGGATGGAGGGGTCGGCGAGGGTCGATCGGCGTTCGGTCTGCGCGCGGATTCACCCAACAAATCCGCCATCGGCCCGTTATCATGGGACCGGGCCTCGCCCTCCACCCCCGACCGCCCTCGCGGGAGACTCGACCGATGCGCCGACGCCTTTCGACCCTCGGGCTGGCCGCCCTGCTCGGCCTCGCCCCGGCCTTCTCGGGCGACAGCCCCGCCCAGCCGCAACAGCAGCAGCCGGTCTTCCACGGGCCGAGTCGCCTGCTGGCCGACACGCTGGTCGTCGCGGCCGACGACTTCGTCGTCGACGTCTACCACAACGGGGTGAAGGTCCCCGACGAGCGCCGGGAACTGGTCGTCGAGGTCTTCGGGGCGACGGTCGAGCGGATCAAGGTCGACGTCCGGCCGGGCGACTGGCTGGTCTTCAACGTGGTGAACGACCGGATGCGGTGGGGAGGCGCGGCCTACTTCGGCGTCAGCGGGCGCGGCCCCACGGGCCTCGGCTTCACGACCGAGCTGGATTCGGGCCGGTGGTCGTGCTGCGACGACCTCGGGCAGGTCGGCCAGTTCATCGCCGAGCGCGACCGCTTCGCCGACCACCGGGCCCTGCCGATCGCCAAACCCTGGACCGATGGCGACTCGCTGATGGCCCAGCACGCCGACGGCTGGAACGGCAAGCCGATCTGGGGCGGTTCGCGAAACACCTGGATCAAGTTCATCGCCCGCTGAAGCCCGGATCGAACCGGGAGACCCGCTCGACCACGGCGACCACCCGGGCCAGGGCCTCGTCGACCTCCGCCTCGGTGGTGAACGCCCCGAGGCTGAACCGGACCGAGGAGCGGAGCCGGTCGGCCGGCACGCCCATCGCCAGCAAGGTCGGCGAAGGGGTCGTCGACCCGCTGGCGCAGGCCGATCCGAGCGAGGCCGCCACGCCCGCCAGGTCGAGCTGCATCAGGAGGGCGTCGCCGTCGAGGCCGGGGAAGCCGATGTGGAGCGTCTGCGGGAGCCGGTCGGCGGACTCGGTCGGCCCGTTGCGGGCGACCCGATCGGCCCCGAGCCCGGCGACCAGGCCGGCTTCGAGGCGGTCCCTCAAGCTTGACCAGCGGGCGACCCGGCCCTCGGCCTCCCCTCGCCAGCGCTCCAGGGCCTTCGCCATCCCCACGGAGAGGGCGACCGCCGGGGTCCCCGGCCGACGCCCCCCCTGCTGCCCGCCGCCGAAGCTCCGGGGCTCCAGTTTGATCCCCTTGCGGACCAGGAGCAGGCCGACCCCGCAAGGCCCGTGGAACTTGTGGGCGCTGGCCGCCAGGGTCGCCACGCCGAGGGCGTGGAAGTCGACCGGGATTCGCCCGACCGCCTGCACGGCGTCGGTGTGGACCGGGACCCTGAGATCGGTGAGCAACGCGGCCAGCTCGCCGACCGGCTGGATCGCGCCGGTCTCGTTGTTGGCCAGCATCAAGGTCGCCAGCCGGGTCGAAGGGCGGGCCAATCCAGCCATCGCGAGGGCGTCGACCCGCCCCCCCGGATCGACCGCCGCCCGGTCGACCGCGAACCCCTCCGCCTCAAGCCGCCCGATCGCCTCGGCCACGGCTGGATGCTCGATCGGGCTGGAGACCAGGTGAGGGGGCCCGTTGGCCCCTCGCGCCGCCAGGCCGAAGACGGCGAGGTTGCTGGCCTCGGTCCCGCCGGAGGTGAAGACGACCTCGCCGGGGTCGGCCCCGAGGACCCGGGCGACCGACTCCCTCGCCCCTTCCAGGGCCCGGCGCGAGGCCCGGCCGGCGGAGTGGCGAGCCTCGGGGTTCCCGCCTGCCAGCCAGTGGGGCCGCATCGCCTCCAGGACCTCGGGGTCGAGCGGGGTCGTCGCGTTCTGGTCGAGGTCGATCGGGCAGGCGGTCGGCATGGCTCGGTCAACCCAGGCTTTTGAGCGTCAGGATCAGGCCGACGACGAAGATCGGCACGCCGAGGACCAGCGAAGGCCCGGCGCCGATCGCCACGCCCACCACCATCATCGCGAACCCCAGCCCGAAGCCGGTGGCCCGGCCGAGGAAGTCGAAGACCCCCACCACCAGGCGGAACGGCAGGGTCAGGATGGTCCAGAGCGCTCCGAGCATGTCCTAGCCTATCAGGAAGCTGGCCGCCCTGGGAACGGGGCGGGCCGGTCGGTTGGCCTTGCCAAAGGGGGGGAGGTCCGGTCCAATGCCCGGCGAGGCCCACGCCCCGACCCCTCGCCAAGTCATTCGCCGCCCGGGGCGTCCCCTTGGGGACGAGCCGGGCGAATCCCCCCCGAATCGGGTCGCGGCGGTCCGGGCCCGGACGGCAATGGAGGCCGAGCCATCATGTTCCGCCGAGCGGTGTTCGCCCTCTTGCTGATCGGTGCGGCCTTCGCCGGGGGCGCGGCGATCAACGGCCCCGGCCTGGTCTGGGTCCAGCGGAACTTCCTCGGGGGGCCGTCGATCATCGTCGACCCGGCCGGCCCGAACCACGCGGGCGGGTCGGCCCCCCGGCAGTTCCCCACGGCCAAGGCGTCGCCGCTGGAGGTCGACCTGACCCCGTCGGCGTCCAAGGCGCGGCCGAAGGCCGCGGAGCCCGGCGCGACCGAGCTGGCCCTGGCCGACGCCCCGCCGATGCCCGAGTCGTCCACGAGCCCCGCCTCGGCCCTGGCCCCCCTGCCGAAGCCCGACGGTGCGCCCCCCGAGGACGACCCGCCGGTCCCCCCCCTCCCCTCGGAGATCGCCCCGGCCTCGCCCCCCGAGCCCGCCACCCTCCCGAGGCTCGACCCGCCGCCCAAGGCCGACCCCGTCGCCCGCCTCGCCTCGGTCGAGCCGCCGGCGACGGCCCCGAGCCCCGCCACGGCTCCCGGCTCGACCTGGCCCGAGCTTCGCAAGCGGATGAAGGACCTCGGCGTCGTCCGCTACACCATCGAGGGCGAGACCGAGGGCCGGGTCAAGTTCCGCTGCGTCATCCCCGTCGAAGGCCTCAAGGCCGTCAGCCACCACTTCGAGGCCGAGGGCGACGACGCGACCCAGGCCGCCGAGGCCGCCCTCAAGCGCATCGCCCTCTGGAAGGCCACCGCCGCGGACTGAGGGGACTGAGGACTGAGGACCGAGGCATTTCTGGTAGTGCCCCGGCGGATCGGTAGGACCCTTCCCGCCCGACCCAGGGAGGGGCTTCGGCGATCTTGCCGGGAAGTGTGTTAAGCGGGGCCTTCAAACAGCGATACTATTACCGACCGGCGAAGTCCCGAGTCCTTGGCCCGCAGTCCGCAGTCCGCAGTCCTCCCGTTGGTGGGGTGGCGGGACGAACGTTCGGTCGGCTAGCATGGGCGTCGATGCCCACGACGCACTTCGACTTCGACACCTCGAGATTTGTCCGGGAGGGGCCGCGCAGATGGCCGACGACTCGCCGCCCCGCCTCCTGCTGATCGTCACCGGCAGCACGCTCCGCGCCGAGGAGCTGGACCGGCCGCTGGCGTATTACCTCCGCCAGCAGGTCGAGCGGGCCTTGAACCGGCTCGACCTGCCGATGAAGGCGCAGGTCGTGGCCGACTTCCGGTGGATGAACGACGACGAGTTGCAGGTCTTGCCGACGATCTCGGTCGGCGGGCCGGGGGTGAATGCCCTGGCGCACAACTGGTTCGAGGAGGTCCCCTTCTCCTTGGCCGTCGACGAGCAGTATTGCATCCAGATGGATCCGGACCTCGCCGAGCCGCGCGTGAGCATCTGGGGGATGGACAACGCCTCGACCCAGATCGCCGTCTCGGTCTTCATCGAGCGGTTCTTGCCGAGGTTCCTCGAACACGCCGCCAGCCACGTCCCCGACCCGGTCGACCCCGACGAGGGCGACGACTGAGCGAGGCGGCCGGGGGCCGATCCGCCCTTGTGCCGCGCGGGGGTCCGGCTAGAATGGGGCCGGCCCCGGTTTCCAGGGTTTCGACCGTTGAAAGAAGGGTGATGGGCGTGCGCATCGGGTACTTCGACTGCTTCAGCGGCATCTCCGGCGACATGACGCTCGGGGCCTTGGTGGATGCCGGGGTCGACCCGAAGGCGATCACCTCGGCCGTCCACGGGCTCGGCCTGCCGGTCGAGTTGTCGTTCGAGACGGTCCGCCGGGGCGAGTTCCGGGCCAACTACGCCCGGGTCGAATGCGCCCCGGAGCATGCCCACCGGCACCTCCACCACATCGAGGCGATGATCGACAAGGCGAGCATCACCCCCCGCCAGGCCGAGCTCGCCAAGCGGATCTTCCGCAAGATCGGCGAGGCCGAGGCCAAGGTCCACGGGGTCGACCTGGCCAAGATCCACTTCCACGAGGTCGGCGCGGCCGACTCGATCGTCGACATCGTCGGCGCCGCCGTCGGGCTCGACCTGCTGGGGGTCGAGCGATTCGAGGCCAGCCCGATCCCGCCGGGGCGCGGCTGGGTCAAGGCCGCCCACGGCAAGATGTCCCTGCCCGCGCCCGCGACGGCCGAACTCCTCAAGGGGATCCCCCTGGCCGAGTCGAGCGTCGAGATGGAGCTGACCACGCCCACCGGCGCGGCGATCGTGGCGACCGTCGCCGAGGCGTTCGGCCCGCTCCCGGCGATGACCATCGAGTCGATCGGCCTGGGCGCGGGGACGAAGGACCTGGCCGGCCAGGCGAATATCCTCCGCCTCTTCGTCGGCCAGATGGACACGCCCGGCGGGGCCTCGGACCGGGTCTGGGTCCTGGAGACGAACCTGGACGACCTCCCCGGCGAGGTCGTCGGCCACGCCACGACCCTCCTGATGGCCGCCGGGGCGCTCGACGTCTTCCTCACGCCGATCCAGATGAAGAAGAACCGGCCCGGCGTGATGGTGACGATCCTCTGCGACCGCTCGCAGATCCCCGCGCTGGAGACGATCCTCTTCCGCGAGACGACCACGCTGGGGATCCGCCGCTACGAGGTCGGCCGCCACAAGCTGAAGCGCCAGGCCGCCGAGGTCTCCACCCCCTTCGGCACCGTGAAGGGGAAGCTCGGCTGGCTCGACGGCCGGCCGCCGACCTTCAGCCCCGAGTACGAGGACTGCGCCCGGGTCGCCACCGCGCAGGACGTCCCGCTCCGCGAGGTCTACAACGCCGCCCACGCCGCCTACGCCCAGGCCACCCCGGTCGCCGCCCCGACCCCGGTCGCGGCTTCGACCCATTCGCATTCACATTCGCACGATCATGGCCATTCGCACGATCATGGGGACGGCCACCATCACCACCACGACGAGCCGCCGGCCGACCCGAAATGAAGTGACCGACCCGGCCCCGCCTTCCGGCGAGACCGAACCAAGGGAGGAACGTCGCATGCCCTCGGCGCCGCTTGCCGCATCGCTGGCGATCCTGGCCTTCGCCCCGCTCGACTGGCTGGGATTCCGGCGGAAGCCTCGGGCTTCGGACCCGGCGGCCGTGGTCGTGCCGCCGCCGGGGTTGGCCCGCGACGAGTGGCTCCGCCGGCTCGACGAGCTGGCCGCCGGGCAGGAGGTGCTGGCCGCCCGGCTTGCCCGGCTCGAAGCCGCGGGCAAGTTGGGCGCGAATGGCTCGCATCCGGCGGGCCCTCGGCTCGGGCGGCGGGTCGACCCCGGCGCTTCGGCGACCTCGGGCGGGCCTTTGCTGATCTCGGTGCCGGACCTGGCCACGCCCCCGGCGGCGGCCCCGGCGCTGGAGGCGGCGGCGGTGCTCGATCGCCGGTTCGGCCCGGTCTGGGCGATGGCCGACGAGGGGACGCCGGTCGAGGCGATCGCCCGCGAGACCGGCTACCCGATCGGCCAGGTCGAGCTGATCCTGGGGCTCCGCAGGCGGCTGATCGCGGCCGGGGTCGGGGCCGATGCCTGAGATCGCCCCGGAGCCCTCCGCGGCCGAGTGCCTCGACCGATCCCGGTCGGCCGTGCTGAACATCCTGGTCGGCGTCGGCCTGATGATCGCTGTCAGCGGCTGGATCCTCGGCCACCACGCCCCCGAAGTCGCCCTGCCCTGGAGCCCGGCCGCCGCCCGCCGCGCCACCTTCGTCGCGCTGGCCCTGGTGGTGACGGTCGCTTATACGATCCTCCGGGTCGTCGCCGGCCGCGAGGCCCTGCGCGACCCGGGCCGCCGCGCCGCCCGGTTCTTCCGGGGGCGGGTGATCGCCGCCGGGGTCGCCGGGCTGGCGGTCCCGCTGGGGTTCGCCTACGGCTGGTGGGTCGACCCCCGCCTGGAAGCGATCGCCCCGTTCTGGGTCGCCGCCCTCGGCCTGGGCTTCCTCGCCCTGCCCCGGGGCCACGAGCTGGACGACTTCGAGGAGCCGATGGCCCGAGAACCTGCATAGGGCCGGACTCGTCCTGCCGTCCCGGGTGTGATCGGCAGGACGAGTCCTGCCCGACGATACGAGCAGACCCGGGTCGCGGTCAGGTCAGGCCGAGGATCGGCGAGCCTTCGGCCAGGGGGAACGGGCGGCCCTGGAGGTCGTGGATCGGGGAATGGGGGTCGACCCCGAGCCGGTCGTAGATCGTCGCGAGCAGGTCCTCGGGCCCGACGGGGTCGGCCGAGGGGTAGGCGGCGACGCGGTCGGAGGCGCCGTAGGCCTGGCCGCCCTTGATCCCGCCGCCGGCCATCACGACGCTGAAGCAGTGGGGCCAGTGGTCGCGGCCCCCGGCGGCGTTGAAGCGGGGGGTCCGGCCGAACTCGCCCATCATCACCACGAGGGTCTCGTCGAGCAGGCCCTTCCGGTCGAGGTCCTCGACCAGCGAGGAGAACGCGGCGTCGGTCGGCGGGAGGAGGTCGTTCTTGGCCCGTTCGAGGTGCTGGCCGTGGGTGTCGTACCCCTGCCCGCCCTTGCCGTTGTCGTGCCGGACCCAGTTGACGTGGACCAGCCGGACGCCCGCCTCGACCATCCGCCTGGCCAGCAAGGTCGACTGGCCGAAGGCGTGCCGGCCGTAGCGGTCGCGGGTCGAACTCGACTCGGCCCCGACGTCGAACGCCTCGCGGGCGGCGTCGGAGCCGAGCAGGTCGAAGGCCCTGGCCTGGAAGGCGTCGAGGTCCGAGTCGTCGCCCGGGCCGTCGTGGCCCATCCCTTCGAGCAACGCCCGGCGCCCCCGGAGCCGCCCGCCGGTCAGGCCAGCGGCCGGCGCGAGCACGCCCGGCGAGTAGTCCGGCAGGTTCGGGTCACTGTTGATCCGGTAGGGGTCGAACGACGCCCCGAGGAACCCGGCATGCTGCCCGGCACGCTCGGGGCCGTTGGGGGCCATCGCCTCGGGGACCATCACGAACGGCGGCATCGACGGCACCACCGGCCCGAGGACCTTCGCCAGGCTCGACCCCAGGTGCGGCCGGTCGACCCGGCTCATGAACGAGGCATCGGGCGCGGGCCTCGCAATCGGCGCCCCGCTCATCATCCAGTAGGCCGCCGCCGGGTGGGCCGACTGCCCGTGCGTGACCGATCGAATGATGGCGTACTTGTCCGCGATCCGGGCCATCCGGGGCAGGTGCTCGCAGATCCGAATGCCCGGGACGTTGGTCTCGATCGGCCGGAAGGTCCCGCGGATCTCCTCGGGCGCGTCCGGCTTCATGTCCCACATGTCGAGCTGCGAAGGGCCGCCGGAGAGGAACAGGACGATAACCGACTTCGCCTTCGGGGCGATCTTGGCGACGCCCCCGGCGAGGGCTTCGAGCCGCAAGAGCCCCGGCAAGGTCAGGCCGCCCAGGCCGATTTGCAGGCAATGACGCCGGGTCATCCTCGACCCGATCCGGGACCCCGCGTGGTCGGCCATGTCCGTTCGCTCCTCGTCTCACTCAGGTCAGGGAGAGGGTGATGACGCGGGAGGCCAGCGCCTGGCCGACGATCAGGGCCAGCAGCGCCCGCCCGGACCACTCGCGAGCGTCGGGCGAAGGGTCGCGCGGCTGGCCGTCGAACTGCGAGGCCAGGCCGATCGCGGCGAAGGTCCAGGGGGCGGACTCGGGGAAGGCGGAGGTCATGACGTACCGGGCGTCCCCGACGATCGCATCAAAGCCCGGCCCCATCCCCTTGAGCTTCCAGGTCAGGGCGATCGTCGAGCCGATCCGGACCATCATCAGCAGGAGGACCGTCAAGGCGGCGATCGCCCAGGTCCTGCGGCCGAGCCCCCAGGGCGTGGGGACGGGCCGCCGGGCCGCCTCTCGCCAGAGCCCCACGCCGCCGGCGAGGGACGCCCCGATCACGAATCCCTCGGTGAGGACATCGAGAAACCGGTGCCACGACCAGTACTGGGCCGGGGCCGGGAAGTCGGTCGCCCAGCGGGCGACCGCCAGGCCAGCGGCCAGGACGACGATGAACTCCAGGAAGTCGGCCAGCCGCAGGCGCATCCGTCGGACCTCGGGGGGTGAGGCGGGTCGAGTCCGGGCGGTCTCCGGGGATCGGTTCAGGCGATGATACCCTTCACCACTTCCCCGTGCACGTCGGTCAGGCGGAATTCCCGGCCGCTGTAGCGGTAGGTGAGCTGGGTGTGGTCGATGCCCATCAGGTGGAGGATGGTCGCGTGGAGGTCGTGGACGTGGACGCGGTCCTCGACGGCGTTCCAGCCGAACTCGTCGGTTGCCCCGTGGACGTGGCCCTGCTTGACGCCTCCGCCGGCGAGCCACATGGTGAAGCCGGTGTTGTGGTGGTCGCGCCCCTTCGACCCCTGCGAGGTCGGGGTCCGGCCGAACTCGCCACCCCAGACCACGAGGGTCTCGTCGAGGAGCCCGCGGGCCTTGAGGTCGGCCAGCAGGGCGGCGATCGGGGCGTCGGACTTCCGGGCGTGGTCGCGGTGGTTCTCCATGTCGCCGTGGTCGTCCCAGGGCTGGCCGTCGCCGTAATAGACCTGGGTGATCCGAACCCCGCGCTCGGCGAGGCGGCGGGCGATCAGGCAGGCGTCGGCGAACTTCCCCTCGCCGTAGAGGGCGCGGGTCGCGGGTGACTCCTGGCCGAGGTCGAAGGCGTCGCGGGCCTCGAACTGCATGCGGAAGGCCATCTCCAGCGACTGGATCCGCCCTTCGAGCTGGGGGTCGCCGGGGCGGGATTCGCGGTGGTGCTCGTTCATCCGCTGGAGGAGGTCGAGCTGCCCGCGCTGGGCGTCCTTGCCGAGGGACGGGTTGGCGAGGTGGGCGATGATCGACTTCGGGTCGACCGAGCGATTGTTGATGTGGGTCCCCTGGAAGATCCCCGGGAGGAACGAGTTGCTCCAGAGCTGAGGGCCGACCACCGGCTTGCCCGGGCAGAGGACGACGAAGCCGGGGAGGTCCTGGTTCTCCGAGCCGAGCCCGTAGGTCAGCCACGAGCCGAGGCTCGGCCGGGTCGGCTGGATCACGCCCGAGTTCATCATCAGCAGCGCGGGCTCGTGGTTCGGCACGTCGGTATACATCGACCGGATCACGCAGAGGTCGTCCGCCCGCTCGGCGACCTTGGGATAAAGCTCGCTGATGTCGATGCCCGCGTGCCCATACTTGGCGAACTTGAAGTTCGTCGGCATCAGCTTGCCGGTGCCGTTGCGCCCCTTGCGGACCGACTCCGGCGCGGGCTCGCCGCTCCGGGTCGCGAGCATCGGCTTGGGGTCGAAGGTGTCGACGTGCGACGGCCCGCCGTTCATGAACAGGAAGATGACCCGCTTCGCCTTGGGGGCGAAGTGCGGTGCCTTCGGAGCCAGGGGGTTGAGGGTCGTCGTCGCCGCCTTCGCCTCGGAAGCCAGCACGCCCGCCAGGCCGAGGGCCCCGAAGCCGCCGCCCATCCGGCGGAGCCAGTCGCGTCGGTTCAGGCCGGCGATGGGGTTGGGGTTCGTCATGGCTGGGCTCTCCGAGCTATCATGAGGGTGGATCGGGCGGGATGATCTTCCCCGACAAAGCCGGGGCATCGGCCTTGCGCACCCCCGACCATCCCGTTTCGTCGAACGGGATTTCCGGGAAGGTTCGCGACCAACTTTTCTCGGACAGGGCCTGGATCGCGAGGCGTTGCAGGATGCTCCAGTACCGATCCTCCTCCCCCGTCATGACGTAACATTGGGTCTTGTCGAGATGCCAGATGTGGGACGGGTAAGCCTTGAGTACCATCATCGATAACATGGCTCTGATGTCGGCGACGATCCCGTCGAACCCGGCTTGGAGCCCGCTCCCGCCGCCGCAGGCCCGGTCCATGAGTTCGAAGGCAGCATTGCAATAGTAAAAGAGAGGGTTGAACGTCCGGTCCCCGCACTCGTTATACATATAGTGTGTTTCGCCGATGGGAGGGAGGAACGCCAGCTTTTCATCCGAGGTGAGGGCGAAGAACTGACACATCGAACGGAGCATCGGGACGTCGGAATCTCTCATCGAACTAGGTTCCGGGCGTACGGCGGATCTTCGATCAATCCACGAAGAGGAACTCGTTCGCGCCGAGGAGGGCTTGGGCGTACTGCTCCCAACGGCCGAGGGAGGGCTTCGGCCCGGCCGGGTCGTCGGCCTGGAGGAACTCGACGGCCATCGCCACCTCGGGGTCGGTCGCGGGGCGGGCGTAGAGGAGCGGGAAGGCCCGGCGGACCTGGGCGGCGAGGTCTCCCTCCCCGGCTTGCAGGCGGGCGGCGAGGGCCCTGGACTGGCGGGCGAGGAACTCGCTGTTGAGGACGAAAAGCTGCTGGAGCGGGACGGCGGTGACAGCCCGCTTGTCGGCGGTCAAGTTGGGGTCGGGGAAGTCGAAGAGGCGGAGGAGGCCGTCGAGGCTGTGGCGGCTGATCTTCGCGTAATACGTCCGACGCCGGTTCGAGGCCGAGCCGAGGTCGGCCGAGGGGCCGCCGACGGTCGGGTCGAGGGTTCCGGAGACCGCGAGCATCGCGTCTCGCCAGGGCTCGACCTCCAGCCTCCGGCGGTTCGCGCGCCAGAGGAGGATGTTCTCGGGGTCGACGGCGGCGTCGGTCGGGTCGTCGGCCGAGGCGAGCTGGTAGGTGGCCGAGAGCATCATCTCGCGGTGCAGGGCCTTGATCGACCAGCCCCCGGCGACGAACCGATCGGCGAGGTAGTCGAGCAGGGCCGGGTGGCTCGGGCGTTCGCCCATCTTGCCGAAGTTGCTCGGCGTGGCGACCAGCCCCCGGCCGAAGTGGTGCTCCCAGATCCGGTTGACCATCACCCGGGCCGTCAGGGGGTTCGCCGGGCTGGCGATGGCGCGGGCGAGTTCGAGCCGGCCGCTCCCCCCGTCCTGGAACGGGGGCGAGCCTTCGGGGGTGAGGACCGAGAGGAACCGCCGGGGGGCGTCGGGGCCCGGCGTGGCGGGGTTGCCCCGGAGGAAGACCTTCATGTCGGCGGGTTTCGGCCCCTCGGCCAGCGAGTGGAACACCGGGTACTTCGCCGGGGCGTCCTTCTTGAGCTTCTCCAGGTCAGCCCGCCGGGCCTTCAGGGCGGTTTTGACCTCGGCGGCGAGGTGCTTCTCGGCCTGATCCCTGGGCAGGGCGAAGAGGCCCGCGTCGGGCGCGGTCAGCTCGCGGATGGCGTCGGCCTCCGGGGTGGCGAGGGCGAGCGCGGTCGGCGTCGCCCCCTCGGCTGCGTTGGCCTCGGCGGCGAGGCGCTGGGCCTCGATGGCGTCGCGGAGGGCCAGGGTCGACCGGAGGTAGTCGCCGAGGGCGTCGGCGAGCTTCGCGGCCTCGGCCTTCGCGGCGGGGTCGCCCGAGAGGTCGACCTTCGGGTCCTGCCCGGCGAGCAGCTTCCGCCAGCGGGCGAGGTGGGGCCGCTGGTCGTCGGCCTTCGGTTCGAGAGTCTTGACCCAGCGATCGAGGAAGGTCGGTTCGAGCCCCTCGGCCTTGGCGAACTCGGCCGTCGACAGGTCGGGCTTCGCCTTCCGCTTGTTGCGCAAGGTCCAGGAGCCGAGCAGGTAGCGGGCCGAGTCGTTGGCGGCGGCCGAGGCGGTCCACCGGGCCGACTCGGCTTTGAGGAAGGCGGCGACCTCGGCCGTCTTCGCCTTGATCGCGGCCTGCGCCTGTTCGTAGGCGGCGACGGCCTCGGGCGGGACGGCGGGGTATTCCTTGTAGGCCGTGCTGGAGAAGACCCCGGCCAGGGCGTAGTAGTCGGACGTCGGGATCGGGTCGAACTTGTGGTCGTGGCAGCGGGCGCAGGCGACGGTCAGGCCGAGGAAGCCTCGGGTCAAGGTGTCGACCCGGTCGTCCAGCTCGTCATAGACCGCCCCGCCGTAGTAGACCGGGCCGAGGGCGAAGAACCCCAGGGCCGCCAGTCGGGAATCCCGGCCCGGCCCCTCGACGAGGTCGCCGGCCACCTGCTCGACGATGAAGCGATCATAGGGCATGTCGTCGTTGAAGGCCTTCGCGACCCAGTCGCGATAGCGATACCCGTCGGGGTAGAGCCGGGCCTCGAAGGTGTGCGCCTGGTCCTCGCCGTAGCGGGCGACGTCGAGCCAGTGCCGCCCCCAGCGCTCGCCGTAATGGGGGTTCGCCAGGAGCCGGTCGACGACCTTCGCGAAGGCGTCGGGCGACTCGTCGAGCGCGAACGCCTCGACCTCCTCGGGCGTCGGCGGGAGGCCGATCAGGTCGAACGTCGCCCGGCGGATCAGGGACCTCCGGTCGGCCGGGGCGACCGGGTGCAGGCCCTTCGCCTCCTGCTCGGCGAGGACGAATCGGTCGACCGCCCCCTTCGGCCAGGCCTCGTCCCTGACGGCCGGGGGGCCCGGCCGCTCGACCGGGCGGAAGGCCCAGTAGGCGCGGTCGTCGGCCGTGACCCGGCCCGAGGGGCTCGCCGCCGCCGTCGGGCGGGCCTCGGTAGTCGACTCGGGCCAGATCATCCCGTCGCGGACCCAGCGGGCCAGGGCCTCGACCTCGGCCGGCTTGAGCTTCCCCTTGGGCGGCATCCGGAGGTCGCTCGAATGGTCGATCGCCTCGATCAGCCGGCTCGCTTCGGGCTTGCCCGGCTCGACCGTCGGGCCCGACTCGCCCCCCTTCATCAGGGCGGCTCGCGAGTCGAGCCTCAGCCCGGCCTTCTGCTTGCTCGGCCCGTGGCAGGCGATGCAGTGGGCTTCGAGGACCGGCCGGACCTTCCCCTCGAAGAACTCCACCAGCGCGGGGTCGAGCTTGATCGGCGGGGCGTCGTCCGCCCGGGTCGCCCCGAAGACCGTGACCAGGGCGAGCGGTGCGAGGAGGCTGATCGTCCGGCCCATGAGAGTCCGATCCCCTGGTCCATTCGTCGGGAATGTGCCGTCGGACGCGGGTGCGTCGAACCGAAGGCGGTCAGGCGGGGGAGTGAGGGCAGTCAGTCACGATCATCCTAGCCTCGGGCCACGCGCGGCACAATCAGGGATCGCCCTGATTTTCACCAAATGTTAAAACTTCCGCCGGGCGGGCCAGAGTTCACATCCCGGCCCGGCCTGGCCGCTCCTGGGGTCGTGGTAGAACGACGGCGAGGCGTCGGCATTGAACTGGAAGATTGTGAAGACGGCGACGCCATCGCCCCGGTTGGCGGCGATGACGTTGCCGGAGCCGGCGGCGGTGCCGCCGATCGTGTCGGACGTGCCGCTGATGGCCACCCCGTCGCCCTGATTGCCCAGGGCCCCGGTGCCGGTGGCATCGACGCCGATGAAGTTGCCCTCGACCAGGCAGTCGATCCCGTAGATCGAGAGGCCGTCTCGCAGGTTACCGGAGATGAGGTTGCCGGCGCCCGCCGCCGTCCCGCCGATGATCTCCCCCACACCGGCGGAGACGTCGTAGGGATTGCTGGGGCCTTTCGTGCCGCCGACTTCGATGCCGATGAAATTGCCCAACGCCCGGGTGCCGGTGGCGTCGGTGCCGAGGAAGTCGCCCCTGATGGCGTCGTGGTCGCCTTCAATTCTGATCGCGTCGCCCCTATCTTGGTACCAATCAAAACTCGAAGTGAATCCGCCGATGGCCAGGCCCTGGACGGTGCTGGCGTCGGCCTGGATGACCAGGCCGTCGGAGCCCTGGGGTTCCGAGGAGCCGTCCAGGGTGATCCGGAGGATCGCGTTGTCGGCCAGGCCGGGGCCGTTGGCGTTGGGATGGGCCCCCGGCTGGGAATAGCCGTCGATGACGACCGTGCGGGTGATCGCCGGCAGGGGCGAGGCCGGCGCGATGGTGAAGGGCCCGACGCCGGGGATGGCGAAGTCGATGAGGTTGGGGGTCGTCAAGGCCCCGACGACCTGGCGGGCCTGGGCCGGCGAGAGGGCCGAGATCGCCAGGGTGCCGTTGGCGATCTCGATGGCCTGGCGGAGCGAGAGGGTCGGCCCGGCGTCGGCCCCGTCGGCGTCGCCGGCGGAGTTGACGACGATGACGGCCAGGAGCCGCCGGGCTTCGAGGGACTCGGCGGACGGGCGGGCGGCCCGGCGGGGGCCGGGCGGTCGGCGATTGGCGCTCATGTCCTGCGGCTCGGAGAGGGGGAACGGGGCGAAGACGGTTCGGGAGGGGCTGTCCCGTTCGTCGGAGGACTTGCGAGGAGATCGGTCGGCCCGTCAACGCTTCTTCGCGTGGAACCGGGAGCGGGCGTTCGGGTCCGGCGGGCTGGTCGGGGCCGGGTGGGCGACCCTGGCCGGGGCCTTCGCGTGCTGGATCCGGCCGGAGTCGTCGTGGCCCGGCTTCCCCTTCGGCTGGCCGTTCAGGGGGATCCCGAAGACGTCGACGACCCGGCCGGCCTTATGGCCATTGATGGTCAACTGGTAGGCCTGGCGGGGGTCGAGCTTCTGGGCGGTCGTCAGCGTGACCGTGGCGGTCGCCGCGTCGTAGGAGGCCGAGAGGATCGCGACCTTCCGATGGCCGGGGCCGACGATCGCGTAGTTGGCCAGGTCGACCGCCGGGCCGAGGAGCAGGCCCCGGTTGAAGGTGATCGCGACGGCCTGGGCCCCCGAGAAGGCGGCCGAGGTGACCGACGGCCCGCCGAATGCCAAGGCGTCGAAGACCGCCACGGACACGGCGTTGGAGACGCCCGGGGCGTGGCCGGCGTTGCCCAGGTAATCCGCCGTGATCGCGTGCGAGCCGGGCGCGAGGCCGGCCGTGGTGAAGGTCGCCACGCCCCGGGCGTCGAGCGCCACCAGGCCGATCGTCAGGCCGCCTTCGAGGAAGGCGACGTACCCGCCGGCCCCCCCGCCAGGCGTGCTGACCTCGGCGAGGAAGGTGATCGGCTGCCCCTGGATGGCGACCGGCGGCGGGCCGTAAAGCGAGACCGCGACCGGCGCGAGGACGGAGACGTCCAGGACCTCCGAAGGCGCGGCGGAGTGGGTCGAGTCGCCGAGGTAGATCGAGGTAATCGCGTGGAACCCCGGCGCGAGCGGGCCGATGACCAGACTCGCCAGGCCCCCGGCGTCGAGGGTCGCGATGCCGACCTGCTGGCCGTCCACGTTGAACTCCACCAGGCCCGTCGGGACGTCCCCGGCCGAGGCGACGACGGAGGTGAGGACCACCGGCTGGCCGACCGCCGTCGAGCCGCCCGGCCCGAGCAGGGTGTTCGTCGTGCTGGCGGGGAAGCCCAAGAGGTCGCGGGCGAAGGGGGAGGTCCCCTCCGACGCCCCGCCGCCGGGGGGAGGGACCTCGGTCGCCGTCGCCGAGACGTACCGGCCGATCAGCATCGTGGGGGTCGAGAAGGTGAAGCCGGCCAGTCCTTCGGGGTTGGTCGTGGTCGTGGTCGAGCCGAGGTAGACCTCCCCTTCTCCCGCGTACGAGGCGTCCGGGCGGGTGTTCGAGAAGAACTCGACGGTGTACGAGTCCATCGGGGTCCCGACCAGCGACCCCGAGACGAACGCCCCGAGCGGCGACATGGTGAGCCCCCCGAGCACCGGCGTCGGTGAGACGTTCAGCTTGCCCGGCGGGTCGTAGACGATCCCCGGCCCGGCGTTGTCGTGGATCGAGTTGCCGGAGATCGTATAGGTCGGGACCGTGGCGAAGGTGGAGGGGTCGCCCACGCCGGCGACCTTCACGCCGACGCCTAGGTTGTCGGCGATGACGTTGGCGACGCCCGACGCCGTCCCGCCGATGGTGACCCGGCCCCCGGCCGAGGCGATGCCGTTCCCCCGGTTCGGCAGGGGGCCGAGGCCCGCCGCGTTGGTGCCGATGAGGTTCCCCTGGATCAGGGTGTCCGAGCCCGAGGGGATCGCGAAGTCGCCGAAATGGGCGAAGCGGCCCGCGGTCGACACGCCGTCGCCGAGGTTGCCGGAGACGACGTTGGCCGCCCCTCCGGCCGTCCCGCCGATCGTCGAGCCGCCCCCGAAGTCGTCGACCCCGTCCCGTCCGTTGGGCAGGGCGACGAGCCCCGAGGCGTCGGTGCCGAGGAAGTCGCCCCGGATCACGTCCCCGGCGGAGAGCTCGAGCAGGATCCCGTTGCCGGTGAGGACCGCGGCCGGGTTGGTCCGGAGGAACCCGCCGATCGCCAGCCCCCGCACCGCCGACTGGCCGCACTGGAAGTCCAGGCCGTTCGCCCCGTGGGCGAGCGAGCCGTCCAGGGCGATCTTGAGGACCGCGCCGTCGCCCGAGCCCGGGGCCCCCGCGTTGGGATGGGCGCCCGGCTGGGAGTAGCCATCGATGACGACCGGCCGGACGATCGCCGGCAGGGCCGAGGGCGGGCGGATCACGAACGGCCCGGCGCCGGGGATGGCGAAGTCGATGACGTTTGGCGACGTCAAGGGGCCGACGACCTGCGCGGCCTGCAAGGTCGAGAGGGCCCCGACCGGCAGGGTCGCATTGGAGATCTCGATGGCCTGGCGGAGCGAGATGCTCGGCCCGCCGTCCTCCCCGCCATTGCCGTCGACGTCGCCCGCCGAGTTCACGGTGATGACGGCCATCAAGCGGCGGGATTCGAGCGCCTCGGCGGCGAGGCGGGCGGCCCTCCGTGGGCCTTGCGGGCGGCGGTTGGCGGGCATGCTCGTCCCTCGGGTTCGGGGTCAACGCGGCGACCCGATCGGTTCAACGCATTGGCCGATCTGAGATCAAAGCGACCATTGCCGGATTTCGATATCAAGGGGACGACGGGACCCTGGGGGGATTTCGGCGACCCGGAGGTCATCCGATCGATTTGGGAAATCGCGGAACCGTCGGGCGGGCTCGCGGCATTACACTGGGCGATCGGGGGCCGAAGGCAGGTCGAAGGGAGGGGCGGGCGTGGCGACTGGCAAGGGGCGGAGGGCGGTCGACCGGCGGCTCCGGGCGCTGTTCGACCTCGGGTCGATCCGCGAGCTCACCGACGGCCAGCTTCTGGAGCGGTTCGCGACCGGTCGGGGCGAGGGGGGCGAGCTGGCCTTCGCGGCGCTGGTGGAGCGGCACGGGCCGATGGTCCTCCGGGTCGCCCGGGGGGTCCTGGACGACCCCGACGACTCGGCCGACGCCTTCCAGGCGACCTTCCTGGTCCTGGTGGCGAGGGCTCGGGGGCTCTGGGTCCGCGACTCGCTCGGCCCCTGGCTGCACCAGGTCGCCCGCCGGACGGCCGCCTCGGCCCGGGCGAACGCGGCCCGTCGGTGGCGGCTGGAGCGGCACGCGGCGGTCGACCCGGTCGAGGACCGCGCCCGGCCCGACGACGACCTCGCGCGGGTCCTCCACGAGGAGATCGACCGCCTCCCCGAGCGCTACCGGGCCCCGGTGGTCCTCTGCGACCTGGAGGGGCGGACCCACGAGCAGGCGGCGAGGGCCCTCGGCTGGCCGGTCGGCACGGTCAAGAGCCGCCAGGCCCGGGCCCGCGACCGGCTCCGCGCCTCCCTGACGCGGCGAGGGGTCGCCCCGACCCTGGCGATCCCCGCCGCCTGGCCCGTGCGCGGGCCTTCGATCCCCGCCAGCCTGGTGGACGCCACGACCCTCGCCGCGGTGCGGACCCTATCGACCCGGGCGATCGCCCCGGGCACGGCCGCGGCGCTCGCCCGTGAGGTGGTTCGAGCCATGATGATCCTGCGATGGACCCGGACCGCCTCGGCCCTCCTGGCCTTCGGCCTGGCCGCCTCCGGCGCCGGCCTGGTCGCCCAGAACCCGGCCCAGGAGCCCGCCGGCGCGGCCAAGCCCGCCGACCCGCCCCGAGCCGTCCCCCCCGACGACGACCCGACCACCCTCCGGGTCGGGCCCGGCCAGCTCGACCTGACGATCTCCGAGCGCGGCAACCTGGAGCCCTCGAAGTCGCTCGACGTGCTCTGCGAGATCGAGGGAGGGGCGGTCCTCCTCGCCTTCAAGCGCGACGGGTTGGCCGTCAAGAAAGGCGAGGTCGTCGCCGAGCTCGACTCCGGCACCGTCCGCGACCGGCTCGTCAATCAAAGGATCACCGCCCAGCAGGCCGAGGCGTCCTTCAAACAGGCCAGGCTGGTCCGCGAGGTCTCCGAGTCTGCCGTCAAGGAGTATCAGCAAGGGACCCTGCTCACGGAGCGGGCCACCCTCCAGGGGAAGGCCGGACTCGCCAGGAGCGGCATCGACGAGGCCAGGGCCCGGCTGAAGCGGGCCAAACAGGCCCGGAAGCGGGTCGACGAGGCCCTCGGCCGCAGGGTCGGGCCCGAGACCGCCTCCGACGTCCTGGCCG
>JAABUK010005327.1_pt1 | contig 20153 bp, 18 predicted proteins | sample 5559141 | NCBI WGS metagenome assembly JAABUK01 (sample SAMN10711869, study PRJNA513367) | rock metagenome | isolation source: Antarctica rocks | place: Antarctica: Victoria Land, Pudding Butte nord | collected 2016-01-03 | reverse complement strand
GACACGGCCAGATCAAACAACCACAGGCCAAAGCGTGAAGCAACCAGGCCACCCAGCAGTATGTGGGAAGTTGTTGATGCCGGCATGTGGGCGCCAAGCTGGGCCAACCATACAGGTGCAACAGCAAGTACCAATGAGATTGCCTGCCACCAGATGCCCAGCACCCCAGTCGCCTTTAGCCCTGCATCATGTTGCTTTCAATACCGTTGTGTGAAATATTACCCCTCCTGTATTTACTGCGAGACTGCAGTGATCCACACTGACCATGCTTGCATCCACAAGGACTGGAGGTCAGCTGACAGGTGAAAGACCATACCAGTACTTCCATGGCACTGCTAACAGAACGAGAGCTCTAAACAACAAGCCAGCTCCTGCTCAGCAATATAAGCTCAAGAGCAGAGCAGCACAATACAGCACAACACCTATTTTGCTAAGGAGACTGGGAAAGATAACAGTGGACATTAAGCCTGAAATTGCTCCTGCTCCACGATACAGGCTAAGCTCCGCTTCAGTCATGCCTTGCCATTTCAGGTAAGCTGTCATCATCAGTCCGAGAGACAGGACCGTCAGGTACAGCAGGGCAAGGGCAAGGGCTGCAGGCCACAGCCTTTGCTTGAAGTAGGTGCCCCATCCACCCTCTGTGAAGCGCACAAGTATGTTGCGGGAATATGCAAACTCCGTTTTGGCAGTAGGCTGTTTGGCTGCCCTGCACTAACCGCATGACTATCAGCCTATGGGTTACCTGCCATTGCAATTACTGTTACACACAAGGCGGATGTTGTAAATTTTGGGGGCTCAAGCAATAACCAATGCCGGCAAGCCTCTAATGGCATACAGTCAAATACGAGACATGTCTCATGCATCATAGCAGCAGCAAAACAAAGCAGTGTTTGCTGCATAAAATGCTTAAGTTCTGATGCAGTGTTCCAGCAAGACAATTATACATGACACAATAGTTGACTGAGACATTGAGAGGCTGCCCAGCTTGTTCAACGTCAGTGCCGGCTGACAGACCTAAGGACGGCAGAGGCACGCTGGGCACAGACCAGCAGGTAGCATTCAGGCACCCAAGCCGCCAAATTCCAAGCTGCAATGGCTAGTATGGCAGTGGAGATGGTAGTGTAAGTCATCAACAAGCCAGCAGCTATAGGAGCTAGCAGCAAGCATGACAGATCAATGGCCCTCATGCCTGCGACAAAGTGTAGCCTTCGGCAAACAGTGTCATGCTTGCTGGATGCAACGTGGAGTTGCATGATGTGCATAGGGCAGCGATGACATGAGTGTGACCTTGTTAGACACCTGTAACAGCCTGGAAAGGTGACATTGTGAGATGTGTCTGCCAAAACAATCTTGGCCAGTAGGCTACAGCCAAGGACAGAAAGCTTTTGGTGCATGCAATAGAAGCTTCATAAGCTCATACAACATGCACTGGTATTGGGTAGCATGGTGCCAGTAGAGCAGAAGTGATACCTGAGTTAACTTTTGCAAGAGCTGCTGAGTTACCGTTGCACAGGACCACTGTCCATTCTTTTTCCACTGACAATGTAGAGCCTTGCGCACCAATGCTGCTGATACTGCCAACACCTATTGTGCAGGCTGCTCCGGCCCAGAAAAACACTGATCCCTGATGCGACTGAAGGCTGACAAGTGCACTCAGAGCTGAAAGCACTACAGCAGAGTTTTGCATGAAGTACATGCTACAGGCTGCCTTCAAGCGACCAGTCCTGCAACCAGCACATGACAGTGCACAAAAGAAAGAAGTGGCTGAACAAGCTTGGTGGTGCAGCAGTTGGCCTGGTAGGTGGCCTGGCCTGGTGGTGCAGTGACTGGTGTCACATACGAAAACTGCCAACTTCACAACGCCCTTGTAGCTTCTGTGCAGCAAGATACCATGCAGGCATGTTCTGCCAACTGTCCGCAGACAGTTAGCGTCTTTGCAACCATTGTTAAGTGCTGCTTTCGAGGGGTACAGGGCAGTCTACGGTTTCTAACATGTCACCTGTCGATGTAGCTGCCCACAAACGATCCAGAGAATACTTTAGCCAGGCTGTCAACAAGCCCAAAAGCGGAAACCAAAGCTAAAGAAGACGGATACATTTCCAGCATGATCAGGCCTATTGAAAACTCCCACATCCTTTGTCCCCATGTTGACAGCCAGTGCGTGGCATACAGCGAGCTTTGTGCGAGGAGAGGACGTTCTGCATCCGGCACCTGAGGCGAGGATAGTTGTAAGGATGTAACCTCACAGTCAGTGCTGGCTCGGGTTCCTTTTGTGAACCCATTTTCAGCTGCCAGCAAGGCTTGCTGTTCCTCGTCTATCGCAGCCATGCCGCACAGCACGTCACATTGGGATAAGTCGCGCTGCTACTGTTCTACCGAAGTTGACCCACTTGGTTGTTGGCAGAAAATGCCTGCAAGAAGAGGAATGCCCTTGCTGCAAGGAACACGAAAGATGTACAGATCTTTTGGTGTTGAGCAGTCTGGTTTGCATGTTGACACCAGACATTGTATAGGCACAGATAGGAAGGACATGTTCTGTCAGGTGTGCCACTCATGGCAGGATCATGCATCATGCAAAGTAAACAGTCTGTGGAAACTCAGCACTCTAGCTCACTTGCACAACCTCTCCACACACAACGGGCACTACAGACATTCCTGTAATTTTTCAGTGGCCCCTTCTTTCTTAAAAACAATATGAATCCGTCTGGGAGGACCAGGATGCCAGGTATGTGCCGGGCTATCCTCTCTGACAGATTTAGATATTCAGACTATATGTAGACAGTGTGCCCGGGTATGTGCCGGGCTATCCTCTGACAGACTTATATATTCAGACAATGAATGCTGTGCATATACATTATCAAGTTGCTCTCCTTATGTGCTTCTTAGTGTACGCTAAAGGTTCATAAATTGCAGTTGCATTGTCAGGAGTGGTTGGCCAAGTCTTCGGCCTGTTGCAGTCACTTTCCAAACTGGTGGGAGCTTCCGGTCTTGGTGGATTCATGAATTTTTCTGTCGTGAAGAATGTAATGACACACTTTTTTCTTCTTGCAGCCAGATGGAAGAGGGCGCCTCTCAGACATAGAGTGCTGAGAGGATCAGACTGGCAGGGCAAACCTCTTTATGCACATGGCAAGAGTCACCACGGGACAGACTGTCTGATTTTGAGACAAACTGTCTGACTTTGAGACTGACTGTCTGACTTTGAGACAGACAGTCTCATCTTGAGTCACACTGTACAGATGAATGCCAAGCAACCCCGCAACATTGCGGGCCAACACTGTGACCCCGCACAAGCAAGTCCGTAAAAAGAATGCATGTTGTCTAGTCATCTGTCAAAGAATATTGATGCAAACAATATGCACCTATGTTTTACCTCCTAACTTATCAACCTGACCTTAATATTTAGTTTATAAAATGTAGGGTTCATGCTTATAGACAGTGTGTTGCAGATGTCGCAAAACCTTGTGGGCCCATCTGTGAACCCGCACAAGCAAACCCGTAAGATTGCATGCCATCTGTCTAGCTATCTGTCAAGAATATCAATGCAAAACATTGGACCTATGTTCTAAACCTTGAATTGTCAGTGTGACCTTCATATTTAGTTTATGTAATGTGGGTTTCTTGCATCCAGATTGATGCAGATGTGGCAAACATTGTGGGACTTGACCACTCAGTGGATTTGTGTTCAAGCTAGCCCGGATGCACAAAACTCTACACACACAACTGGGGAGCCAAACAATCCGGTAAGAAGATTGCGGGCCATCTGAGACCCCGCACAAGCAAGCCCGTAAAAAGATTGCATGTCGTCTAGTCATCTGTCAAAGAGTATTGACGCAAACAATATGTACCTATGTTTTACCTCTTAAATTATCAATATGAACTTAATATTTAGTTTATAACATGTAGGTTCTTGCATATAGACAATGTGTTGCAGATGTGGCAAAACACTGTGGGCCATTTGTGAACCCGCACAAGCAAGCCCGAAAGATTGCATGCCATCTGTCTGGTCATCTGTCAAGAATATCTATGCAACCACATTGGGCCTATGTTATAAATCTTAAATTTTCAGTATGACCTTCATTTTTAGTTTACAAAATTCGGGGTTCTTGCGTATAGATCAATGCCTTGCAGATGTGGCAAAACATTACGAGACTTGACCGCTTGCATGCTGTCCACCTCTGACACAGCATGCACTGTGCTTGTCATTCTGTCGGGAAGCAGACTTCTCATTGCAGGTGTGTGAAACCCCAGCTTTCTGATGGTAGAGTTTCTCAAACAGGCAGAAGATGCCATCAGGAGCTTTCATGCCACACAGGCAGGTGCATGTACTAAATCAATCACTGACAAAGTCTGGTGGATGTGATGTTTGTCGACTGCATCTGAGCACTTTTCAAGGCTACATCGCTGCTCTGGAGTGTAGGTTTTAGAAGGCTTCTCAGCGCCCTCATCCACATCTGTGAGGTCAAGAAGGATGTTAAAAGCTTGGACACATCTGAGACAAGCCTTTCTGAATCTGTCAAAGGTGACCACTGCTCCAAGTAGACGTTGAACTCCTGCGGGATGAACTGTCCATGACAAACAAGGAACCCCGTGAAAGACTCAGCACGGAACTATCTGTGATCCCACACAAGCAAGCCCGCAAAAAGATTGCAGCCAATCTGTCTAAACATCTGTCACGAATACTAAAGATTAAAACATACGCACCTATATCTTACATCCTAAAATGTAAGTAGAACCTCAATTTTTAGTGCATAAAATGTGAGGTTCTTGCATATAGATCAATTTGTTGTAAAAGTGGCAAATTATCAACATTTTCGTTATAAATTTTACGGAATTCTACAATGCCACGCAAGCAAGCCCGTAAATAGATTGCGGGACATCTGCAATGCCACACAAGCAAGCCCATAACGAGGTTGCGGTCCATCTGTCTAGCTATCTGTCGACTGCCATTGAGACCAAATCTGATGTGGCCAAAATGAAATCTGCCGACACCCAACATTTGGTTTATTACTTGCAGCGTTGACATTGACCCAAAATTGGCGACAGCATGGACATCCTCAATGACTTCATCAACGTAGACGGGGGTGTATCTACACTCCAAATGTGCAAACCATCAGCAGCTGACATGAAACGTTACAAAGGTTCCTTGCGGGGATGGGTTTGGGTGGCTTCAGCTTGACAGTTGCACCTTTGCTCACTGTGCTCTGCTGCACTTTTCTTCCGGTGATGCAGGTTGCGGCAGGTCAGCACCGTCACACACAAGCCACTGTCATAGCGTGCTTACATTCCGACCGGTGTCCGGCTTCACACCTCAGTCTTTCTTGTGTTGAAGAGAACTGTGATCTCCTCCAGCAACACGTCTATCTTGTGTTCTATGCAGCGCTAAATTTCCTGTTGCTTCTTGATCTCTTGCATAATGGAATCATATGTCTGGTGAAAGCTATGCTCCACAGTGCTAGAAAATCTTTCTCACATTTAGACAGTCTGTCTCATGCACATCCTGCTAGCATGTGAAAGTTCTGTCTTGAGTCTTGTAATACTTTTGTTGTCTTGACTCCTTCTTTACACTCTGTCTCGAAGTCAGACAGTCTGTCTCATAATCAGACAATGTGTCTCATAATTTGTCCCAACGCAAGCCTTGTCCTGCACACAATCTGTCTTAAAGTCAGACTGTCTGTCGCATGCACATCCTGCATGTGAAACTTGTGTCTTGAGTCTTTTACTTTTGTTGCCTTGACTCCTTCGGTACAGTCTGTCTCAAAAGGCAGACAGTCTGTCTCGAAGTCAAACAGTCTGTCTCATAATCAGACAGTATGTCTCATAAATTGTCCCAACGCGAGCCTTGTCCTGCACACAGTCTGTCTTGAACTCAGACTGTCTGTCGCATGCACATCCTGCATGTGGAACTTGTGTCTTGAGTCTTTCACTTTTGTTGCCTTGACTCCTTCGGAACAGTCTGTCTCAAAGTCAGACAGTCTGTCTTGAATTCAGACAGTCTGTCTCGAAGTCAGACAGTCTGTCTCATAATCAGACAGTCTGTCTCATGCACATCGTGCTAGCATGTGAAAGTCGTGTTTGGTGATCAGCGGCATTAGCACTTCCGTTGGCATATTGGTTTTAAGATAGCTGTGTAGACTCTTGAGCTCATGTTTGTAATCTTTGAGTCCAAGTGACAGTGAAGGAAGCATGTTGCTGTTGTGCGTCTCTACATGGCAGGCAACCCTTATGAGGGTGTTTTCCCTGATCACATGACTGTTACCGGTAGCAAAACTAGCTACCGGTACGCTGTGACCGGTGTCAGATTGCTCCTAGGCTACCGGTACCAGAAGCATCACAAAGGTTAATATATGTCAAGTGGAATGTCCAGCTGTCACAAACAGTCTGTTATGTGTCAATACAGTTCCTTAGAGAAGTTATTCTGGAAAACAGTGTTTTTGTGACAGCCCGTAGATGGGGTTCTCGGATTGACAGTGCTCGTTGCCTACGTGCTTAAGGGGGTTGCGGTTTGCTGTCACTTGGTCACAGGCCGCCCTAGGGCCCCCTGACCCTACCCTACCTGACTCAGCTAGCGGAAGCTCAATACTCTTGTTTTTGAGTTGAGTCTTGGGGGCTTTGGGCTAAACTGCAATCTGAAGGGGCTGGGTTGGAATTTCCATCAATACATGCATCTGTCAGTGAGTTCAGAGGTGTCAGCAGTGAAGCAATGAAGCCCCAACTTCTGTGCAACAATAAATTTCCATCAGCACAGGATGGAGTTTCCATCATTGCATCTTTGCGGCCATGTAATTATTGTGCAAAGGTGAAGTTTCCATCAACACATGATAGAACTTCCATCATTACATGTCTACATTATGGAAAATTTGACTGTTTGTCAAAAACAGTGACACTCTCAAGTGCAAGCTCTGCTTGCAATCCGTAAAAGTGAGCGGCTCAGAAATTTATGGCGTCGTCATTCTCAACTTTGATGGTGCAAGCAAAATGATGGATCTTCTTCAGCGCGTCTTGCCGGTTCAGAAGTACTTCTGTGTAACCTCATTCCACTTGATTTGATACTTCTCCAAAGTTGAGGATTTCACATGCTTGCCGTTGTTTCCACGATTGACAGCTTTGGTACGGTTATTTGTGTCCTTGTGAATTTTGTGGTAATCAGCACTGTATTTTGCTTTTTGAACTTTATTTCTAAGGTACCAAGTCCGATTAGCTTGCTTCTCGCCCTGTTTCGTCTTTCGGTCCAGCTTAGTGATCATCATAGCCTGCAATTTGCCTTCTAGTGCATTCATAGTCATTGTGTGGTTCGAGGAGCACAGAGCAAGAACGATAGCGCTGACATAGACAACTTATTTCAGTTGACAACACTCGCTTGGGTCTCTGATTCAAAGTCGGGGAAGCGAAGAGAAACCATCTTCAACAACATGTGGAAAGCCGATTTGAAATCCAAGTCAAAGGCACCTTACACAGTCGCTTTGCGCAAGTGGCTTCGGTACAGCTCTTAGTTGCGCAGTTTCTTTGTTGGCCTTGCGCATCAGATGACATACATGCTTGTTGTGTTGCAGGTATGAGACAGTGATGAAGGCCAAAGACCCACCCTCAACAGCTTGCAGGACTGTGAAGACAAATTGTGTGGCTATTTGGATTGGCTGCTTGACGCAGTTGAGTTGAACAATAGCGATTCCCATCTGAAGCCAATCACTGCTCCATCACAACAGCTGGAGCATGCAGTGCAAGCGCTCAGTTGTGTGAAGAAATGTCAGATGGGCGTTGCCGGGCAAGCTGATGGTTGGAACCCCAAAAGCGACATTGTCAAGGGACCTTTCATGCGGGCCAAGCATCTGCAGGCTGACCTTGCGACATGCAGAGGAAGCTTGAACAGCAGGCATTTGACAATCACTCAGTATCGCGCTTACCTCAATGAGGGTTGGACATTCAGGACCACACCGGAGCATGCTTTGACAGGTATGCTCATGGTCGTCGAAGCAACCACCGCTACCAACTGAGAGCCGAAGACTCAACGGAGCTCAGATAGCCGATGTTAGCGATGGCTGAGCCCATTGAGAATGTCAAACCAACACCCTGCATTCCGCTCCTACTGGGGCGCAGGAGGCCCGGCAGCAAGACATCGAGCAAGGGCAAAGCTGAATGGTTTGCAGTAGTGGAGAACGCCCGGCCGGAATGTTGTCCAGTGCTAGCAATTGCATGCTTACTAACCCAATCCAGCCTAGCTACAAAGAAGCCTTTCTGAAAAGGGCATGCACAACACAGCAAGATCCTGGCAGGGGCTGGACTTGTTGATGAAAAGGCTGGCACGGCACTGCACACCTTCCGATCGACAGGCAATCTCATACTAGAGATTGAGGGAGCTGGCAAGACAAGGTCAGCTCACGTTACAGATAGGCCCAGCCAACAAAGGGGGTCTTTATGACGCCAAGTCCTCACTCACCTGCCGGTATAGATGCTGCTGGCAGGTTGGGGAAGTGACTTCAGAAATGATCTCTCTTGGGCCTTAGCCCTGTCGAGCTGATGTATCCGATAAGTTTGTGACTTACTTGCGCCCTTTTCTAGTCGCTGCCAAGCACAAGGTGGCAAGGTTGCTGAAGGAACTTGATGCATTGTCCCACAAGGAAAAGAAATGGCAGTGCAACCAGAAGGCACGTACCCGTCTGACCGTTTTGCATAGGAGTGTGCAGGCAGACAGTGCAAGCAGCTTATCCATGTGTTCATGTATGGCCTTCCCTTGCTGCTTGATCTGATACCAGCCATCTTATATCCATACCTGCAGTGCCTGTAGCATTGATGGACTTGAGGTCTGCCTTGTCGTTGAGTGGACTATTTGTCAGGGCCAGCTCGTCGCACAGCGGTGTGCGCAAGAAGTAGTGACTGCCTTTGATGGTGGACTCCTATGGGTTGAGTGGCAGTAAAGGGATCAATGTTGTTGTTTTGGGTCTCTGGAAAGGCATGCCTGCCTTATGAGGCTGTTTGCTGGGCCGCACGATTGTCACCGGTAAGCCATTACTGGTATCGGAATCGTTTTGGAGCCCCAATTGGTCCGGGCTGCCGGTACACATGTACCAGTACATATACCGGCGCCAGCACAGCTGCAAAGAATAGAATGTTTGGACGTACGGGCGGCACAAAAAGTCCGCTGAGTCCCTTTAGAGGAAATGTTTGGGTTTTTTGTGACAGCCTTCAAAATGGCCCTTGGAGTGACAGGTGCTTCCCTAAAAGTACACATTGTAAATCACACCTATTGACCGTATTATTAACTGATTAGTAATACGGTGTCTTCATGTCTCAAACAAATGGATGGAGCAATGCTCATCTGTTCCTTCCGGTTCAATGGTTGAATCTGTGTTTGTGGGTTCCAAATTATGTTCCGATTTTTGTTGCATGGGGTTATAAGTTTACGTAAAATGCCTAATGTGGACATTCCCTCGACGTGCTGTCTTGAAACTGGACAGCGGCTGTCACATAGCCAGCAGGAGTGTACACGCTAGCCCACTGGGTGTTCAAGTCCCACAATGATTTGCTGCATCTATAACATGCAAGAGTCCCACATTGTACATATTAAATTATAAGTTTATGTTGGCAATTTAGGATGTAAAACATGTGCGCATAGTGTTTTAGAATAAGTATTCAACTTGTGTGGCTTCGCAGATGGCCCGCAAGTTATTTACGGGCTTGCTTGCGTGGAAACATAGTTTTCCGTAAATTTTATAAGGAAAATGTCTGAAATGTGGACATTCCTCGTCGTCCTGTCTTGAAACTAGACAGCGGCAGGAGTGTACACGCTAGTCCACTGGGTGTTCAAGGCCACAATGTTTTGCCACAAACGTTTTTTTTGCAAGAAACCCAGGTTTTGTGAATTAAATAATAAGGTTATATTGGCAATTTCAAATGTAAAAGATAATTATTTTATTGAATTAGTAGTCTAGACAGACTGTCCGACTTCAAGACAGACTGTCTGATATTGAGTCAGAGTATGCATGACAACCTGGACACACAACTTGGGGAAGAGTGCAGGACAAGGCTCGCGTGGGAAAGACTGTCTGATTTTCCCTCCGCCCACGGAGAAACGTGAGAGCAACCGCCCAACGTGGTGTCAGAGGGGAGATGACATGCCTACATCTGCCAAGATGCCTACAACTGAAAACGTATGTTGTCTAAAAATCATTTTCTACTTATTCTGTTTCCTGTGCAAGGATTTTGGTCCGACGCAAATTGCGTCAAACTGATAAAAGTGCTTCCCGGGCGGCTCTTTGTTTATAGGTCCTTTTTGTCCTGGTTTGGGACAAAACTTCACAATGATAGAATCCCCAAAGCCTTGCAGCAAAGGTAGAGGGATTTGTTGCATCTCACAGTGGTCCCGCAATTGTACAATGTCTTGTAACACTTTTGTTGTCTTGGCTCCTTTTTACAGTCTGTCCTCAAGTCAGACAGTCTGTGTCACAACCTCTCCCAATGCGAGCCTTGTCCTACACAGTCTGTCTTGAAGTCAGACTGTCTGTCGCATGCACATCCTGCATGAGGAACTTGTGTCTTGAGTCTTTTACTTTTGTTGCCTTGACTCCTTCGGTACAGTCTGTCTTAAAGTAAGACAGTCTGTCTCAAAGTCAGACAGTCTGTCAAAGTCAGATAATCTGTCTCATATTCAGACAGTTTGTCTCATGCACATCCTGCTAGCATGTGAAAAGTCATGTGTGGATCAGTACCCTGCGAGCCTTGTCCTGCACACGGTATGTCTCAAAGTCGGACAGTCTGTCTCAAGGTCGGACAGTATATTTTATAAAACAAATAACAAGGTTACATTGACCATTCAGGACTTTCACATGCTAGCAGGATGTGTATGGGACAGACTGTCTAAATGTGAGAAAGATTTTCTGAGTATGAGACAGACTGTCTGACTTCGAGACAGAGTGTACCGAAGTAGTCAAGGCAACCAAAGTATCACACTGTGTGAAGTATCAGACTCTGTGCAACTAAAGGCTCGCATGGGACAAATTGTCTGAATATGAGACAGATTGTCTAGCTTCGCGATAGACTGCCTGACTTTGAGACAGATTGCCTGACTTCAAAACAAAGTGTACTAAAGGAGTCAAAAAGCTGATCAGACAACTGAAGAAGCTGACTCTGCAGAGTCTTCCGAAGCTACCCCGGAAGCAGCAAAAGCTGATCAGACGACTCAAGACAATGCTGACAACTCTGCAGAATCTTCAGAAGCTACCCTGGAAGCAGCAAAAGCTGATCAAATGATCCAAGACCATGCTGACAAAGTCTGTAGAATCACTGTAAACTTTTGCATGCAGTCATCCGTCAAGAATATTGAAGGAAACACACCCAATGGTTATGAGCTGAATTACAAGGCATGTGTAGTGTTGTGAGGTAATCATTAAGAGCTAGACTCAATGTAGCCATCAAGCAACCTTGTAGTATGGTCAATGTTTGTCCCTTGCACAACATTTGTCTGGTGATTAGCCTCTGTGACTTCCCCAACATCTTTGCCTTCAGACAGACATTGCCATACAGCCCAGCTAAGCTCTGTCACCAGCAACACAGAACCTATCGCAATCAACAGGATCCAAATGTGCTCCTGCCAGTAGAGACTGCCAAATTTGTGGCAGCAAAGGGCGGTGCCTCCTAAAGCAGTAATGTCCCACAGCAAGAAGATCACAATGGCTGTGAACCAGTTTTTATTCAATCTCAACGGTTCCTCTTTGGCTCTTTGTGTTGCTCTTTCCATGACTGGCTGGGGGATCAGCTTGAGAGCCAGCCAGAACATTGCAGGAAGAAGGATGACGTCGTCCACCATACCCAGAATAGGAATGAAGTCTGGAATCAGGTCAATGGGACTGAGTGCATATCCTAGCACGAATATGATGAGTAGCCGAGACGGCCAACCCACTCGCGGGTCTTGTACAGCATAGTAGATAGTGACTGCTTGTTGCTTTAGCTGCCTGGCCTTAAAACCAAGCCATTGCCACCACGCGAGGTCCTGTCCTTGTCCTGACAGTATCACAGGAACCGTGACCAACAATGTTGTGATTTACAGCTCGTTGCGTTTCTGAATCAGCTTGCCTTCTGGAGTGGACTCCTCAGCTTCTGAAGCTGCCTCAGCTTCCGTACCGACAGAAGAAGCAGGCATCGCAGACCCTCAAATGGGCGACATATTGTAGCAATCAGTGACAAGATTGTCGCTTCTTGCATGCCATGTGTCAGGACTTGTAATTGCCGTTGTTTAGAATCCCTTGCGGACTTGATCAGGCATTACAGACAACTAGACTGCCTCTCTCTGAGTCGGAGACCATGAAGCCCAAGAATGCTTTGCACTGCTTACCTTCCTCTATCGAAGGATCGAAAACCTTCAACAGTCCGCCCGCTGCTGCGACTTGCTCTCCTATGATTGCCAGCAAGAGCCCAGAAAGCGAGTACTTTTCCTTACGATTGGAGGCTCAGCAGTCTTTGGACAAAAACAACATGTTTCAGCAAAGCTTTCTTGCTGGCCCGGCGGATCAATGTCTGCCATCGGTAGCCAGCAATGAAGTTGCAGAGACAGAGCAACGCGACACAGACAGGAAACGACTACAGGGGCTTGGCTTGTACGTACTCAGCACACTGCTGTTATCCCTCCAGGCGACAACAGCTAAAGTGCTTGGTGAGCCCCTCTTTCAGCTGAATATCTTCCTGTATCGAGTCACGGGTTTTCCTGTCCGGTCTTCATACGTAATAATTTTACTTGGCTGCATGTAGGCAAACGCGGTGTGAGCATGTCTGTGATGGTAATGGCAAGAAGCCTTGCAATACTGTTTGGGGCAGTAGTACCTGTTATGCATAAAAGACCTTCCAACCTCTGGGGAAGCAAGTGAGTGCTGTATTTTGATCACTTGCTTTACCTTTGTGCTTGTGTTGACAGCTGAGAGCTGTTACAGGCATGCGATGCTGGTGATTCGTGGCCTGTGCAGCTTTACTTCGATTTCCTTGTTATACTGCTCCGTGCAGCTAATGCCCCTCTCAGATTCAGTGGTGTTACAGTTTCTGTCACCCATGATGGTTGCTCTTGCAGCTCCCTTGCTGCTTAACGAGATGCCCAGCAGGTGCGTATGCTAGTGCTTTCAGTATTGACTAACATCAGGATGTTCCTCGCATAGACTGTCAAGATGTTGTGCAACCATTTGTTGTTGGCCTGTTGTAGTGACTTTTTGGCTTTGATCTTAATTATGACGATTGCAGGTTGATTTGGATGTGTGTCCCCCTGTGTGTAGTGGGTGTGTTGTTGGTTGCACAACCTACCGGATTGTTTGGAGGCAGCAGTGCAAGCACTATTGGGGCAACAGGCCTGACAGTGGGTATAACGCAGGTATGTGCTACTGACCTGTATGATTCGTGTGCCTGTGTGTGCAGATGCAAAAGCATACCGTCTGTCAGTTGCTCATGTCTCATGGCATGTAGGCAGCTTTTGCAGCTAGCCATAAGATGTGCATCCGCTACTTGAAGGGAGAACATGCTGATGTGCAGCTCATGTACCTTGGCAGTGTCTCGGTGTTGGGCTCTGTTGTCCTCTTAGTTATAACGCAACATTGGACATTCCCTACCACAATGCCAGAACTGGTGCTGTTGTTACTTACAGGTGAGAATGGGTGGCATTCCACAGCATTCATAGTGTTTGTTCCTTGAAGTTGGCTGCAATTGTATGTCATGTGTGTGGGCTGTGCAGGGTGTGCAGCATATGGGTCTCAATTGAGCCAAACGCTTGCCTTGAAGCTGGTGGAGGCATCCCTTGCCACTGCCATGAGCTATTTGTCGGTGGTGTGGGGAATGCTGTCAGGTTACCTTGTATTCCATGAGGTATGTTGCCCTGTCGCCCAGATTCAGTAAATGCAGTTCATGAGATATGTTGCCCAGATTTAGCAAACCTACTGCAAAAATGTTTTGCCGCTTGTGCAAATCACAGTTGGATATCACGCAGGTTTCAAACAAATTGTCACTTGGAGGTGCCTCCCTGGTGTGCAGTTGTACCATTGTCCTGGCCCTGGCAGAGCATTTGTCTGTAGCGGAAACCAATCAGCAACCTGTGTGGTGGCACAAAGCATGGACAAAGCTTGTTGACTGGAGTGCAAATTGTACAAGAAGGCTCGCTTGCTCTTGGCACACATGGCACAGGAATCGTGCACTGTATGAAAGGGTCGATGGAAATGACCCAGACTCATCAAATTGAGCATGGGACAAACATGATAATGGAACGAAGTATATCGGTTGACCTGGATGGCATCGATCCACACATTCTCTTGATCTGCAGTTATATTTTTCTGAAGCAAACTATTGCTTGATGCAAATGGCAGCATACAAGCAGTAAGGCCGGCAAGTTGTCAAGGTGTATTTACCACAGGCAATGTGTTTACCATCGGCAATGTAAAAACATGCATGGTAGCTGCTGAAATGCACATTTTCAAAATGTCTGCCTATTCACACTTCGTGCACACTTTGCTGGCAAGTGCGTACTGGATTGAGTGATAATCAGACATCTGTTGCACGCAAACTCTTTTACTCGCCACCGTTAGTGCTTTTTGATTTACGATAAAGCTGTGGGTAAAGACTGTTAAGTGTCAAGTGTTCAGATGTCGGGCACTAATCAAGAGGGCTACATCGTACACAACCTTCAAACCCCCACACAAGAAGAAGCTCCAGCGCCACATGTTATTTGCTGCTAAGTAACCAGTCGCCAAGGGACCAAAGCTTGCAGCTAGACTCTTGACGACATCGACCACCCCCAGCGTGATGGTGCCAGCATGATGGCAAGTACAATATTCAATCAGCCAGCCCTGTAAACCATCCCAGAATTTTGATTTTCACATGCAACTCCAGTCTGCATCTGCAAGATTCAATGTGAAATTCACGAACCCAATCAAGGGTCTCCATTAATTTTGCAATTGCGCATACAGAGCGGGTCGCAAATGCAGTGCTCCATTATTGTAAATCAGTGATCAGTATTGGCAGTTCTTGCCAGTTGACACTTTCAAGAATTTGGCTGCTTGCAAATGCAAATCACTCTAAAACTTCCCTTGTGCTGTGAATATTGAATGTTCCTCAATCATAAACACTCAGTATGTTGTCTTGCCGCTTATGCCTTGTGACGTGTGCCTGCTGCCCGGATGTCTAGGCTGCTCAACTTGCTCAAGTCTGTCCGAGGATAGCCTGGCACATATCCGAGCACAAATAGCTGAATATCTTTAAAAATGTCAGAGGATAGCACGGCACAGACCCGGGCACACTGTGTGCAAACAGCTCAAGCCTGTCAGTGAATAGCCTGGCACAGATAGCGGAAATTACAAAAAAGAGAAATTACAAAAACAAGAAACAGAGAATAGCCTGGCACATACCCGGGCACACTGTCTACAGATAGCTTTGAATCATGAGTCACTTCATTCTGTGAAATTGTATCATGATCAAGACGTCTTGATCCGTACAAGAACCTACAGACGTTTGACAATCCCGTGAAAGAAACGTGGGGACGTTCTGATTGCGGGCAAAAGTGCTTTGCCGGGCAACAGAGACTTGAGAGTCCGAACATGGACACAATGTGAGAATTTGAGACCTGCATGCAATCTTTATGGGCTCAATGACAGCCTCAAGCACCTCTTCCATCTAATCTGAATCGCTCTTGTGCATCCTGAGCACAACCAGAGACTCGGTGTGCAAGAAGTCCCATTGCCGCAATGCAAAGAGCCTTTTCAAGACATTAATTTACATCATATGCTTTCCGTTTTCACAGTTTCGAGGCTTCAGTGGGACATGCAATATTTCAGCTGAACCAGAAGCCCTACCTGACCTGGTTCTGTCATGTTGCAGTTGCATTGGTATGCAAGGTGTACGATAGCTCGACCTATGACCTACACAAGTGTCTAGTCAAGATCTTGTGAACTGTAACATGCCAAAAACGAGCATTTTGGCAGACTGGTGAGTGCGACTAAGAAAGCACTGCAATTTCATCTGTGGCTTGCTCAACCCATCCAGCAAATTGGCTGATGCTGATGGATGGCAAACCAGGAGAGCGGTTGACATGCTGACACTGGGCTGGCTTGCCGCCCTTGGCTTTGGGGTGGCGCACCGGGCTGCTTAACCGGACAGCATCACGCAGCTCAGCGAGAGACAGGCTGTGCCGCTGCATGACAAGCTCATACACAGCCATTGCTTTCTTCAGTGGCCAGCACCGGTCCGCAGCAAGAGCGTGTATCCGCAAAGGCAGGTGCCGGCGCCTGCTCAGGTTGTCAATAGCTTTTTTGCTCAGCCGCTGGCCACGCTGGATTGCCTGTTCACACAACAGGGGGGGTGCTGGGAACCCGTGAAGGCCTGTGAACCACTCATCTAAGGCCTCCTGCACTGAGCTCAAGCCTGAGGACAATCCTACTTGCGCCTCAAGCTCAATGCGAGGACTTCTGGCGGCCCGAGCTTGCGTATTTGAGCTGCTAGCTGTAGGCATGCTGTGGTTGGCAGCCGTTTGGCTGTGGACTGGGTGCATCATGCCATCCATGCTGAGCTGCAACTGCGCAATTTGCTCGCTAAGGGAGCAAACATGCTTGCTGATTTTGTCAAATGCCTCTGTCATCTGAGGGCTGAGCGGGCGTGCATTGCACTCCAGTTCTGCATCAATCACCTACACAGAAGGCACAATCAAGTACAACTAAGTAGAACAACTGACAACGCTAAGCGCTTTGCTTAACCGTCACACTGCAAGTTCAGGCAGGAGACTCCCTCAGACCTCTCAAGTAGGAGTGCGTTGGCACCCAATAGAAAAGAAACATGCCTTGATGTTTGACATCTTATGTTCATTCTGAAGACAACAACCTAGAGACGTGCTTTTGATTGAGTTAGGTATGCCATGCCTTCATGCTCACCCGTTGCTCAAATTGACGGAATGAAGAACTGCCCACAATGAAACGAACCGCTGGCAGCTGCAGTGCCCACCAGCCCAGGCCATAGCTTTGCAACATAAAGGGGCTGCTCTGCCAAAATGTTTCAGCCTGTGCAGCACAACACACTCAGAAGGCTCAGAGGGATGCAGAAGGTTAGAGACATTGATAACCACTGCTTGGTGACATGCCAGCAGCGTGTGAGCTTGTACACACTAGTCTTGTGCGGTGTTGGGTTCTAAGTATCATGTCACTGTAATCACACCTGCAACTGCTGCCGCTGGATTCCACAATCAAAAGAAATTCTTGTTGGAGTGCTAAACTAGGTTATGAATCTGGCTGCATTTGAAGAAGAGTATCTTGTTACATTGTATACATGTCAGTCTGCTGACTGGCGGGCATGCACAACACTTATAAATAATTATTTGCAAACATGCACAGCAGGCATCTCACCAGGTAGAGGATAGACTCAACGCAATGCTGGCCACTGAAGTCTGCCTTTCCAGTACGCATTCGGTTGCGAAGACGAACAGCTTGGAAGATAACCCGGGCATGGGGCGCCAGAGCATCGATCCATGCCACTGGAACTGCAACCGTGCCTCGGCCAAACGCATGGTTGCTCATGAAGTCAGTGCCAAACCCCGCTAGAACGCCAGTGGCTGGCAGTGCAGAGAGAGGGGACTTGGGCAAATAGGATTTGCCCACCACACCTTCTGACCTCGCCCACCTTCACATCGCACAGTGTGTGATGTCATGAAACCCTGCTTTGTTGCTGTCAAACAAGACCATAGTTACACAACTATATTCTTAAAAGGTTTGTCCACTTCAAGCAGAAGATTTTGACATCAATAATGTGTTTGATGCTGTCAAAAAATTCCCCTGACGAGACATGTTGTTTCCTGAAAAGACTTTTGCTCTTCAAGCAAGCAAATTTGTGACAATGTATGTGCTGTCTACATGCCCGCTCTGCATGCAAGTGACCAACACAAGCAGAATACATACCTGCCCCAAACTCGCAGAATATCCATGCTGCACGCTGCAGCTGCTAGACTGACTGTTCCACTACAACGCATCAGGTGCATGACCTGCAGGTATCAACATCACTGTCACTTGATTGCTTCGTGCGAGTGCAAGTGATCACTGGAACTTGAGCTGATGCAAACTCTGAGCAAATGTACTCAGCAGGTAGCACTACTCATGACATCCAGGCTCATTCGTCAAACAGGCAGATCATGACATCAAATTGTGTGCTTTGTTGACCAGTAACATTGGAATGCTTGCTGCTATTTATACCAGCACCCACAGAGACTGCAAACCATCTCAAAGGCTACTATGACTTTGCACTACCATTGTGTGACAGCAGCATACCTTTGTCTTCACAAGAGTATCAGGCATGGTTGCTGCGACCTTCAACAACATAGTAGACAAGTCGTAATAGGTCTGTTTGCTTGTTGCCATTGAGGGGTCCCGAAAGAACATCCGGTAAGAGCGCCAGCTCGTGTTGTTCTGGTGTATCAATGCCAGCAGCGGGAGCTTGCTGACATTGATTTGGTATAGCACAAGCTGCGATAGGTATGCCAAGCAGTCTAAGTGTGGCTGACGGTGATTGGCCAATGCTGCATAGGTCATTTGAGCATCCTGCAATTGCATGACACATCTGAAGGGGCGAACAAGAGCCCCACAGGTCCACAGCTTGTGAGCCTTGGAGCCATAAGAGTCTGCAACTGCAAGTTTGTAGCTGCTCACCTGATTTGCTTTGCCAGCATTGTTGGCCAGTGCCAGAATCTGCATGGGCAAAGGTTCGGCAGGCACGCTACAGATCAACTCCATGAAGTATCTGGTGTCTTGCAAATCATCTGTACAACAGCATGTTGGCACAATGCTTGACCAGGAGCCAGCATAGAAAGCACAAGACCTGACCTGAGCGAAAACCTGCTGCCAAGCCACAACTGACCATGGCAGCCACACAGAGACCAACCTGCAAGTCGCACACAAGACTGCACACCTTGGACCAGCGGACATTTGCTGTGATAGCCAAAGTGTTAAAGATGCAGCTGCCATCATTCGATCGGTCAAGGATTTGCCCTAATGCCTTTATGCCCTAAATGCCCCTATGTAACATTCCAAAAGGCTGTTGTCTACCGATACTGTTCCTTAGAGTACTGTATACCATAACATAGGCTTTTTGTGACAGCCCATTGGCTGTTATGCAGATGCCAACACTGACGCATTGGACCACATCATGCAAAAATCATGTCACAGGTGTACCTGCTTGTCAGGGAAGCGCATGGCTGCATCAAGCAGAGAAGCATATTCCTCATTGCTCAGGGTGCTGGCAGAGCAGCTAGGATCAGCTTCCTCGCTACAACACACAAGCACGCACCTCTCATGCACCTCAAGGGCATGACCTGTCAATGTGCTTTGCCAGCAAACAACTGCTAACCACTGGCGAGCCTCAGCTGTTGCTGTTTTTGCTCTGCTTGTGACACCAGCTATGTAAGGTTGGCTGGGGAACTCTGTGCCTTCCTCTGGTATGCCGACCTGGCATGCTCTCAAGTGACGCAGAGCCTTCCTTGCGGACTTCACAGCACCAAGCGGATCCTTGCTGTGGTTTGTAGTACATTCTTCAAGGACGCTTTGCAAGAATGCAGAGACTTTGCTGCTAGGATATACCAGGTACCCTTCAGGCTGCTCAACACGGTCATCTGTCCACTTCTGTTGGTCAAACAGCACAACAAAACCTAAGCTGAGACAACCCTGCAACGTGCATGGAGGGCGTCAGGGTAGCAGAATGTCACCTTCCACTTTCTGAGATAGACCAGCCACTTAGTTTGGCTCGAAGGGGCCAGGCTTCGCCAATTTCTATCGAATAGCAGCTGCCACTTCTGTTCTTTGGTGAGTCTGCAAGATAAGTGCTGCCTCAAGTCCAGCAGTCGGTAATCCAATGAGTCAGGCGGCAGAGTACTCTTGTGATCACAAACCGTTGACTTACGAGGAATCGTCCACAAGAGGCTGTGTAGCCCCTTCGCCGCTGTACACCAGACTAAACATCGCCAATACGTCCGAATTATTGGCTGGGGCTCTGCCTCGGCGCGTACTGGAGCCCAACATATCACTAAACACCAAGAATTCCGCGACAGCTGAGAACAGAAAAGCTCGATGTCTGCAGTCTGGGAAGCGAAATCGAAAGACCCCTCCGGTGACCTAAAAGACCGCTGACCAGGTCTTGACCTCCAACCCAATTTATGGAGGGGT
>JAABUK010005324.1_pt1 | contig 20161 bp, 16 predicted proteins | sample 5559141 | NCBI WGS metagenome assembly JAABUK01 (sample SAMN10711869, study PRJNA513367) | rock metagenome | isolation source: Antarctica rocks | place: Antarctica: Victoria Land, Pudding Butte nord | collected 2016-01-03 | reverse complement strand
GCCTACGCGACGGGGCGCGATCCGCAAGCCGGACCAGGAGCGAGGCAACGTTCCAGGGAGCGGCGAGGCCGTAAGCGCGAAATGGGCCAAAGTCGAGTCAAAAGCTCGTCAGACCCGGTTTTAGCGTATCAAACACACCGGCCTCCTCCGCATCGCGTTGACCGTCGTGCCGCCGTCGGCGGCGAGCGGGACCGGCCGTGTCCGGCGGGCGAGCCGCGCCCGAGCGGCGCTCAGGATCTGGCATGCGAGGTAGCGAAGGTGCGGTAGGAACGGTGCGGGCATGGGGGCTCCCGTCGCCCCATTCACACCGCGCTACCATTCCGCGCGCCCGGTGGATGGCCGACGTCGCCGACAAGGGGCCACCCCGAGGGGGATGGACCGCGCTCCGGCAACTGATGCGCGCAGCCCTTCAGCGCCTCGCGCCGACGAGCGCCGCCTCGTAGACCGCCAGGGTGCGCCGCGCGGTCTCCTCCCAAGTGAACCGTATCGCGCGCGCCCGCCCGGCGCCCGCCAGTCGGACGCGCAGATCGGCATCGCCGAGCAGGGCTTCCAGGCCGGCGGCGATCGCCCGCACATCGCGCGGATCGACCGTAAGGGCGGCGTCGCCGACCACCTCCGGCAGCGACGACGTGGCGCTGGTGAGGACCGGCGTCCCGCAGGCCATCGCCTCCACCGGCGGCAGGCCGAAGCCCTCGTAGAGCGACGGGTAGGCGAAGACCTCGGCCGCCGAATAGAGCGCCGGCAGGTCCGCGTCCGGCACATAGCCGGTGGCGACGACGGCCCTCTCCAGCCCGTGCGCGCGGACCGCCGTGAAGATATCGGACTCGCGCCAGAGCGCCTTGCCGACGAGCACGAGGCCGACATCGGTGCGGCGCGCGGCGCGCAGGGCGGCGAAGGCCGCGATCAGCCGTCCGAGGTTCTTGCGTGGCTGCAAGTTGCCGACCGCTAGGACGTAGCGCGCCGGTAGCCGGTAGCGCGCGCGGACGCGCGCCAGTTCGGCCGGGTCGCGCACCGGGGCGAAGTGCGGCTCCGCCGCCAGCGGGATCACGGCGATCTTCCACTCCGGGACGCGGTAGCGCCGGATGATGTCGCGCCGCCCGCTCTCGCTGGGAGTGATAACCCGCTCGGCGCGCCGCAGCGAGAGGGGCACCGCCAAACCGAGGACCAGGCGGTCGCGCGGCGAGAACGCCTCCGGGAAGAAGGTGTAGGAGATGTCGTGGACGCTGACGACGCCGCGGCAGGGGAGCGCGGGCGGGAGCGTGTAGGTGACGTGGAGGAGATCGAGCCGGTCGCGCCGCGCCGCGCGCGGCATCGCCCAGGCGAGCCTCGGGATGTTGCCGGCCGGGGTGATCCGCCGCGGGCGGAAGCGGTCGCCGACCAGCGCGGGGGGCAGCAGCGCCGGATCGGTGGTGTAGAGCAGGTAGTCGGGCCGCGCGTCGATCGCGCGCAGGCCGCGCACGAGGCCGCGCACGTAGGTCTCGTTGCCCGTCTCCCCTGTGCCAACCATATGCGCGTCGATCGCGATGCGCCGGCCGGTCGGGACGGAGTCTTTTGACATCGCCCGGCAACCTCCACTCCTCGACAAGCGTCGCGGGAACCCGCGAACGATCGCCGCCAACCAGGCCGCCTAGTCGCGCGGTCGGCTTCCCTGTGGCGCTACCGCGCGCGGGGTAGGCCCCGGATATGGCCCTCCCGCGACTTGTTCCGGCCTCACCCGCCCGCGACACCTGCCCGACCATCGCTGCCGCGCGCCGCGCCGAGGTCGACGACGGCGGCCGCGCAGGCCTGCGCCCCCTCCTCCGCCGCGATGTCGCGGAAGGTCTTGAGCGCCTGGGCCACGACCTGATCCATGTTGTAGTAGCGGTAGGTCGCCAGCCGCCCCACGAAATGGACCCCCGCCGTCCCGTCCGCCAGCGCCTTGTAGCGCCGGTAGAGCGCGGCGTTCTCCGGGCGCGGCACGGGATAGTAGGGGTCGCCCTCGGCGCGCGGGATCTCGTACACCACGCTCGTCTTCGCGTGCTCCTGCCCGGTGAGGTGCTTGAACTCGGTGGTGCGCGTGTAGGGGTGCTCGTTGGGATAGTTGACGGTGCCGACCGCCTGGGCCACCGGGCGATCGAGGGTCTCGAACTGGAAGTCGAGCGAGCGATACGGCAGCTTCCCGTGGCGATACTCGAAGAAGGCGTCGATCGGGCCGCTGTAGATCAGCCCCCGGTAGGGGATCACCCCGTCGATGGCGCGGAAGTCGGTGTTGAGCATGACCGAGATCTTCGGGTGGGCCAGCAGGCGCTCGAAGAGGCGCGTGTAGCCGTGGTGCGGCATCGCCTGGTAGGTGTCGGTGAAGTAGCGGTCGTCGCGGTTGGTGCGGGTCGGGACGCGCGCCGTCACCGACGCATCGAGTTCGGACGGATCGAGTCCCCATTGCTTGCGCGTATAGCCGCGGAAGAACTTCTCGTACAACTCGCGCCCGATCGCGCCGACGACCACGTCCTCCGAGGTGCATACCGGCGTGCGGTCCTCGGCGCGGGACGCGAAGAACTCAGTGAGTTCCGGCCCGCTGAGCGCAAGGCCGTAGAGCCGGTTGACGGTGTCGAGGTTGATCGGGATCGGCACCAACTGCCCGTCCACACTCGCCAGGACGCGGTGCTCGTAGGGGCGCCAGGCGGTGAACTGCGAGAGGTAGTCGAAGACGTCGCGCGAGTTGGTGTGGAAGATGTGCGGGCCGTACTTGTGGACGAGGATCCCCGCGTCGTCGTAGTGGTCGTACATGTTGCCGGCGATGTGCGGGCGCTTGTCGACGATCAATACCCGCTTGTCTAGCTGGCTGGCGAGCCGCTCGGCCAGCACGCTGCCCGCGAACCCCGCGCCGACGATCAGATAATCGAACATCCTCCAACCCTTGCCCGGGCGCGAGGCGCAACAGCACCTCGCGCGCCAGCGGCTCTTGTTTTAGCTGCCCAGACCAGCATGATACGGTCAGGGCGACGGGTGCGATCCCCCGGCAGGATCCGAGTACAGAGGCCACGACCGGGGGGAGGCGCGTCTCGATACCGAGAATAGCGTACCACATGATACGCCCTCTCTGTGCCCGCAGCGCCGGGGTAATCGTTGCCACGGGTCCGGCGCTGCGACGTGTCTGTCGGTGGGTGAGCGACCTGTGCCGCCACGGCGAATGGCCCCGGGGTGTTCGGCCGCCGACCCCCGATGTACCAAGGCCACGCGCCCTGAGGGGCGAGGTTCGGCAGGCCCAATGGTCTGGCACGGCCGATGGGAGAAATGGTATCATCGTGCGCGAGGACAACCCGCCGGGGCATCCCCCGCCGGGCAGCGGCGCGGCATGTTCGTGGCGCTGCCCACCCGCGTCGGCTGGTGGCCGGTAAGGAAGCGGCGATGGTATCATCGTGCAAAAGGTGGGCCGAGCGGGGGGGGAGGCCGGGTGACAAAGCGGATGCTCCGGTTTCTCGTGCTCCTTCTCCTCGGTCTGCCCGCCTGCGGCGTCGCGACCCCGTCGCCGGTCGGCGTCGGCCTCGCGCCCACCGCACAGCCGACGCCGACGCTGTCGCCCGAGCACCTTGCCGAATTCCTGCAGGGGCAGATTCATCAGTATGAGCGGGTCTACTACGCGCATCGCCCGGCTGATCCTCGATCGAGCGACTGGGGTCCGCTCGATGCCGCCCTCGCGCCCGGACTCGCCGAATCCCCGACCTTCGCCGACTATTATCGGTGGGTCCGTGCAGAGTACCGGCGGAACGGATCCGAAGCCTATCGCTATCCTGCCATCCTGCGGGCGGAAATCGAGCGCTATACCGTCGCGCCTCCACCCGCGCCGGTGCCTCTCGGGGGCACGGCCACCCCGACGGGGTGGGCGATCTCGGTGGTGACGGTGGAGCGCCTGGGGGCTGTGCCGCTGGTCTGGTCATCGGCACAGCCGCCGCTCCCGCCGGCCGGCTCCTGGCTGCGGATCCTCGTCTCGCTGCGGAATACCAGCCCGTATGGCCTCTATGTCTACCCGAGCAGCTTCGAGTTGCGCGATGAACTCGGCTGGACCTACACGGCCCCGCAGAGCCCCGCGACAGCGGCGTATTCCGCCTATGCCGGGGCGAGCCCCCTGGTCGAGACTGTCAGGCCCGGTTCCGCCGGGCAGTATTGGCTCATCTTCGATATCCCTCCCGCCGCCGCCGGCCTGCAACTCGCCTTCCGGCAGGGTGCTGGGGCGGTCTTCGGCCTCTCGCGGTGATATAATCCCCCGGTCGCGCCGCTTCGGGGGCGCGGCGGGGGCGGCTGCAGGTTCCGCCGCCGTGCGCTAGAGCCTGTTATGCACTTTTTCTATGCATCCAGGGGTCAAGCGTAACCGGAGTGTACCAATCTGGACCCACGATCGCTGGAACGGCGGGCGGGACGGTGGGCAATCCGGTCCCGATCGGACCCTGGGCCGCATCCAGGGCTGAGCCGATCTGTACGAACGCTCGAAAGTGCATAACAGGCTCTAGGGCGGTCGCTGCGCGCCAGCGGTCCCGACGTGGGGTAAATGCGGATGTCCTCCCTTGCCAAACTCGCCTCGTTCTTCGACCGGCGGGACCGGTTTCGCGCCGGGGGGCTGCTGCTGCTGATGCTGCTAGGTGCCGCCTTCGAGGCGCTGGGCATCGCGGCGATCCTGCCCTTCATCGCGTTGATCGATAACGCCGAGGCCGCGGACGACTATCGGCCTCTGCGCTGGCTCTCCCGTCTGTCCGGGCTGGGTCCCGGTCGGGAGTTCCTGATCTGGTGTGGCACGCTGCTGATCCTGCTCTACCTGATCAAGGCGTGCTATCTGGGCCTGTTGTACGCCTTGCAGCACCGCTTCCTGATCGGTAGGCAGGTCGCGCTGTCGCGCCGCCTGCTGGCGGCCTACGTGACCAGCCCCTATACCTTCCACTTGCAGCGCAACTCGGCGGAGTTGCAGACGCACCTCAACTCCGATGTCGTGCTGGTCTTCACTGAGGTGCTGGTCCCGCTCTGTAGGTTAGTGATCGAGGCGTTGGTGGCGCTGGCGATCGTCCTCGTGCTCATCATCGTGCGGCCCGCGCTCGCGCTGCAGGTGATCGGCATCCTGGGCGGGCTGAGCGCCGCGTTCTACCTAGCGATGCACCGGCGGGCCGCGGCCTACGGCGAGCTGCAGCACCAGCGGTTCGTGGCGATGACCCAGTGGGTGAACCAGGCCCTGGGCGGCGTCAAGGAAGCGCGGCTGCTGGGGCGCGAGATGTACTTCGTCGAGTCCTACGCCCGCGCCAGCGCCGAGTATGCGCGCGCAACCCAGTTCTTCCGGACGGCCAGCGAACTGCCCCGGCTCGGCATCGAGTCGATCACCGTGGTGGGGATGTTGGCGCTCGTCGTGCTGTTGCTGGCGCGCGGCCGGGACGTGGCGAGCCTCATCCCCATGCTGGGCGTCTTCGCCTTGGCGGCCGTGCGGCTGATGCCCTCCCTCAATCGCATGGTCGGCGGCGTGGCCGCCCTGCGATTCTTCGGTGCCTCGATCGACGCCGTCTACCGCGATCTCCGGGCGTTGCGCGAGCAGGCTGGGGAGGGGCCTGCCCCACTGGGCACGCCGGACGGAGCCGGGCGACCCGCCGGGGACGCGCTGCCTTTCACCTCGAACATCGAACTCCAGGGCGTATGCTATCGCTACTCCGGCGCCCACGGCCCGGCGCTACGAGAGGTTTCCCTGACGATCCCCCGCGGCCGCGCCGTGGCGTTCGTCGGGTCGTCGGGTGCCGGGAAATCGACCTTGGTCGACGTTATCCTCGGCCTGCTGACCCCCGTCGCGGGGCGGGTGCTGGTCGACGGCGTCGACATCCAGCCCCATCTCCCCGCTTGGCAGCGTCAGATCGGGTATATCCCCCAGGCCGTATACCTGCTGGACGACACGCTGCGGCGCAACGTCGCCTTCGGCTTGCCGGACGAACTGATCGACGACGCGCGGGTGTGGGATTCCCTGGCGGCGGCCCAATTGGCCGACCTGGCCCGCGGGCTGCCCACGGGCCTCGACACCCGGCTCGGCGAGCGCGGCGTCCGCCTCTCGGGTGGGCAGCGGCAACGGATCGGCATCGCGCGTGCGCTGTACCATGATCCGGCGGTGCTGGTGCTGGATGAAGCGACCTCGGCGGTCGACTACGAAACGGAACGGGACATCCTCCGGGCGATCGCTGGGCTGTCCGGCGACAAGACAATCATCACCGTTGCGCACCGGCTGTCGGCGGTCCGGCATTGCGATACGATTTTCCTCCTGCGGGCGGGCCGGGTGACCGCCGCCGCGCCCTACGACGAGTTGCTGGCGACCAGCCCCGAATTCCGGTGCCAGGTGCGGGCCGGCGGGGCGGACGCCCGCGCGGCCACCGACGAGGCGACCCGATGACCGGTACCCCGCCGCTCGCGTCGATCATCATCGCGAACTGGAACGGTCAGGCCTTCCTGCCGCGCTGCCTGGCCGCCCTGCAGGCGCAGACCTACCGGCATCACGAGGTCATCCTCGTCGACAATGCGTCGAGCGACGATTCGGTCGCCTACGTGCGGCGCCACTTCCCGGTGGTGACGATCGTGCAGAGCACCCGCAACCGGGGCTTCATCGGCGGAACCATCCTCGGGTTGCGCCACGCCCGCGGGACTTGGGTCGCGCTCCTGAACAACGACACGGTTGCCGATCCGCACTGGCTGGAAGCGCTGCTGGCGGCGGCGCAGCCGCCGGATGTCGCCGGGGCGACCGGCAAGGTCTACGCCCTCGGCGAGCCCGCGCGCGTGCTCTTCACCCTGCCGCTGATCGATCGGCTGACGGGCCGTGCGCGCTGGACGATCGCCGACCCCGGCCCCAGCGATGTACACTACCTGGCCGGCAACAACCTGATCGTCAAGCGGGAGGTGCTGGCGGCGGTCGGCTTCCTCGACCCGGACTTCGGGATGTACTATGAGGAGACCGACTGGTGCGCCCGGATGATCCGCGCCGGTTATCGCCTGGTGTACACGCCGCATGCTATCATTTGGCACAAAGAGCAAGGCAGCACGAGCCTGGCGACCAATCGCTACCTGATGGAGCGTAATCGCATCCGCTTCGTGATCAAGAACTTCGATCCGCTCTTCCTCGCCCTGTTCGTGCCGCTGTACGCCGCGGAGGCCCTGCGTCGGCTCTGTCGCGACCGGGACGAGGCGGGGGTGGCGTTGCGGCCGATCATCCCCCGCGCGATCGGCTGGAATCTGCGGCACCTCCCCGGGACGGTGCGCGCCCGACGGCGCGATCTAGGGCGGCTGCGTCGGCGACGCTCGTACAACCGTTCGCTGCCGTACCACGCGCGTCCACTGTGACAGCGGGTGTCCCGCAGTCTGTGGGCCGTGGCGGGGGAGGAGCAGGGATGAAGGTGATCTTGGCGGTCTTCGGCACGCGGCCGGAAGCGGTCAAGCTGGCGCCGCTGCTGCAGGAACTGGCCCAGCGCGACGGCGTGCGCCTCCGGGTCTGCGTCACCGGCCAGCACCGCGAGATGCTCGACCAGGTCCTCGCCATCTTCGCGATTCGTCCGGACGATGACCTGGCGCTGATGACGCCCGGGCAGACGCTGCCCGACCTGACCGCGCGCGTGCTGACGGGGGTGGCCGCGATCCTCGAGCGGGACCGGCCGGATGCCGTGCTCGTGCAAGGGGACACGACGACCGCGCTGGCGGCGGCGCTCGCCGCGTTCTACGCGCGCCTCCCGGTCGGCCACGTCGAGGCGGGGCTGCGCACCGGCGACTTGGCCCTCCCCTTCCCGGAGGAATTGAACCGCCGCGTCGTCGCGCTGCTGGCCCGCTGGCACTTCGCGCCGACGCCCCGCGCCGCCGCGGCGTTGCGGCGCGAGGGGGTGCGGGAGGAGGCGATCCACGTCACCGGCAATACCGAGATCGACGCGCTGCTGGCGACGCTGCGGGCGACCGCACCCCCGACCTGGCCGTTCCCGTCCGCGGGGCGGCGCCTGGTGCTGGTCACCGCCCACCGCCGGGAGAACTTCGGCGCGCCGTTGGCAGCCGTCTTCGGCGCGCTCCGCGAGCTGGCCGATCGCAACCCGGACATCGAGATCGCCTATCCGATGCATCTCAACCCCAATGTGCAAGGCCCGGCCAGGTGCATCCTCGGCGATCACCGGCGGATCCATCTGTTGCCGCCTCAGCCCTATGCCGCCTTCGTGCATCTGATGCAGCGGGCGGCGCTGATCATCACCGACTCGGGCGGCATCCAGGAAAACGCCCCCACACTCGGCAAGCCGACTCTGGTGCTGCGGACGAAGACGGAGCGTCCGGAGGCACTCGAGGCCGGCACGGCGCGGCTCGTCGGCACCGACGCGGCGCGGATCCTGGCGGAAGCCGAGCGGCTGCTCCGCGACCCGGCCGCCTACGCGGCGATGGCCCGGGTGGCCAATCCCTTCGGCGATGGGATGGCCGCGCGCCGGATCGCCGACATCCTGGTGCGGGATCTCTGCGGCGATCAGCTATGACCCCTATCCTCGGGGAGCGGGGGCCGCGGGACCTGGTCTACCTGGCCCCGCATAGCTGGGAGGGGATCCGGCAGCGTGCGCAGCACTTGGCGACCGCGCTGGCGGCGACCCGCCGCGTGTTGTACGTGGAGCCCGTCGCCCCCTCGCTCGCCGGCAACCTGCGACGGCTGGCGGTGGGCCGACGCCCCGGCCCCTGGCGCGGGGCGCTGGTGCGGCGCGGCGAGCGGGTGTGGTCCTACACGCCGCCGCCGCTCTTGCCCCTGACGATGGACGCGGACGGGTTCAACCGGCTGGGGCACGCGCTCGTGGCCCCCGCCGTGCTGCGGGCACTTCGGGGGCTCGGCTTCGAGTCGCCGGTCGTGGTCGCCGGCTGGCCCCTCGCCGGCACCTGGGCGGGGCGGTTCGGCGAGACGACGCTGCTCTACGACTGCATGGACGATTTCCCCGCCTTCCCCGGACCGCGCCGGCGGCGGCGGCTGTTGGCGACGGCCGAGGCGGCACTGGTGGCGCGGTCGACGGCGGTGCTGGCGACCAGCGAACACCTGGCGGCCAAGTGGCGCCCCCACCACGCGGCGGTCCACCTGCTGCCGAATGCCGTGCCGGCCGCGTTCCTCGCGACGATGGCCGCCGGCGGGGTGGAGCCGGCCGACCTGGCGGCGATCCCCCGGCCGCGTCTGCTCTACGTAGGGGCGATCGACCGGTGGCTCGATGAGGCGATCCTGGTCCACCTGGCCGCGCGCCACCCGACCTGGTCGCTGGTGCTGGTCGGGCCGATGGCGACGCCCCTCGACGACCTGCGGCGGCTGCCGAACGTCCACCTGCTCGGGCGGCGCCCGCACGCGGCGTTGCCCGACTTCCTTGCGGCGAGCGACGCCTGCCTCATCCCGTTCACCATCTCGCCGCTGACGGTGGCGGTCAATCCCGTCAAGCTCTACGAGTATTTTGCCGCCGGCCAGCCGGTGGTGTCGACGGCGCTCCCGGAGGTCGCGCGGTATGCGCCGGTCTGCTACCTGGCGTCGGGGCCGGACGACTTCGAACTCGCCGCCGCGCGCGCCCTCGGTGAGGCGCCCGACGACCCGCGGCGCGACGAGCGGCGGCGGATCGCGGCGGACAACACCTGGGAGCGGCGCGCGGCCCGGTTCGATGCGATCCTAGCCGCGCTACCACCCAGCGCGGGCGGGCGCGGCGGTGTGGGATGAGCCGCCGGTGCGGGTCCTCGCCGCGGACAGCGGCCTCGCCGGTCCGATAGCACCGGGGATCGCGGCGGCGCCGGTGCGGATCCGCTCGCCCCATGCCTGTCCGGCCACCAGCCCGCGACCCCGATTGCCGCAGCTTCCCGCACCGCCGCCGCTGGCACACGTCGCGGGGGTTGGGTATCATTGCGCGGTTGTCGGATCGAAGCAGGGTAGTGAATCTCGGTGCGGAGCGGGATGTGGCTGGGGTGGGCGACGAGCCGATGATGTGCGCGCCCGACGCCCGCGCGGGCGGACGGGCGTGGGGTTGGGCGTACCGGCTCGCGTCGCCGGCGGCGACCCTCTGGCTGCTGACGGTCACCGGGCTGGCGGTCGTCGCCACGCGGGGGCAGGTGGCCGACCTGTCCCAGTTCCTGCGGTACTATCCGGGGCGCACGGCCCCGCTGGTCTTCGTCCCGTCGGCGGTGGGCCTCGCCATGGTGCTGACCGTCGCCGGCGGGCTGCTCAGGCCGGCGCGATGGCGGCGCATCGTCCTCGCGCTGGCGGCGTTGCCCGTGCCGCTCCTCGCCGTGACCAGCGACAACGTCGGTGCCGTCGCCGCCGCGCTGGCCCTGCTCGCCCCGGCCTGCTGGGCCGGGCGGGCGCTGGTCGGGTGGGCGCTGCGCCCGGTCGCCGCTGCGGAGGCCTGGATCATCGGGGCGACCGGCGGGGTCGGCCTGCTGGCCGCGCTCGGCTATGCCCTGGGGGCCGCGGGAATCCTGCGCGCGGCGGCCATCTGGTCGGCGCTCCTCCTCGTTGCCCTGCCGCTGCTCCTGCTGCCGACGGCGCGGCGACAGTTGGGCACCGACCTCGCCGCGGCCCGGCGCTGGCTGGCCGAGCCGGTCCCCCGCGGCTGGGCACGGCCGGCGGCGACAGGGCTGCTGGTCGGGTATGCCTGGCTGAACCTGATCGGCGCGCTGGCGCCGGAGATCATGGCCGACGCGGTCCGCACCCGGTTGCCGATCGCCGTCCACCTCGCCCGGACGGGCCAGTTGGTGGTCCCTCCCGAGTTTGTCATGTTCCGCGTGGCGCGCCTCGGCGAAGTCGTCTACGCGGTGGCCTTGGCAGCCGGACCGCTGCAAACGGCCAAGCTGCTCAATTTCGCGATCGGGTTGCTCTGCGCGGCGGGGGTGGCGGCCCTGGGTCGCCGACTGGGCGGGGGCGACGGCGCCCTCGTGGCGGCCCTCGCGTTCTACAGCTTGCCCCTGACCGCCTGGCTGTCGCAGACCGCGTATACCGATCTCTTCACGACGCTCTTCGCCGTGACCGCCGTCCTGGCGCTCGTGCTGCATGCGCGCCCCAGCCTGCGCGCCCTCGCCGCTGCGGTCGCCTGCATCGGCGCGGGCCTGATGGTCAAGACGTCCTTCGCGCTCGCCGCGATCGGCCTGGCCATCGCTATCGCCCCCCTGGCGGTGTGGCGCCTGGCCGCGTGGTGTCGCGGGGCGCGATTCGCGCTGGCCGCGCTGATCGCCGGCATCGTCCTGCTCCCCGCGCTGTGGTTCGCCCGGCATTCCGCGCCGTTGCGGGCGCTGCCCGGCTTCCCGGCGGGCCTAGCATTCTTGACGCGCGTCTGGGACGCGGGGGCGGCGCAGTTCGCCGAATTTGCCCGGTTCGGATTCGGTGCCGAGCGCTCGCTGACCGGCCTGGCGCGCTCGCCGCTCGAGATCACGCTGCACAGCGGGCGGTACGGCGAGAACCAGCACGGATTCGTGGGCTATCTCTTGCTCGCGCTGGTGCCGCTGCTGCTTGTCGCATGGCCGGGGCGTCGCGCCGCCATCCCGCTGCTCGCTGCGGTGGCGATGTATCTGGCGTGGTTCGCGACCGCACAATACTTGCGGTACGCGCTGCCGCTGTTCGCTATCCTCGGCGCGCTCGGGGGGGCGGCCTACGCCGCGGCCGGCAAGCGCGGCGGCAATCGACATTGGCGGGCGGTCATGGGCCTGCCGCTGCTGGCCCTGACGGGGTTTGGCCTGTTCGGCTACCTCAACACCATCGTGATCTATCCCGGCGCGTTCCCCTATCGCGTGGCCTTTGGCCAGCAGAGCAAGTCGGCGTACCTGACCGAGCAGGTGCGCGCCTATGCCGCCCTCCGGTTGCTGGACGCGGAGCCGGACGCGCGACTCGCGCTCGCCCCCCGCGAGTACGCCCGCCTCTATACGCGGGTCAGGCTCTACCGGACGATCCTGCTGCGGCACATCGGCTACCTCATCCCGGCCGATGAGCGGGCGCTGTTCCAGGCGATCGACGCCGGGGGCTTCTCGCACGTCGTCGTCGATCGCGAGGATCTGCCGCCCGAGTGGGAGACGCTGACGGTCATCGACGAGGAGTTCCTGCGCCGGAATGCCATCCTGGTCGGCGGCGACCGCAACGCCTACCTGTACCGCTTCGCGCCACCCGACCAGCGCGGCCGGGACCAGGAGTGGGCCAAGGGTGGGGAGTTGCTACCCAACGGCGGCTTCGAGGAGCTGGACAACAGTCGGCCGGCCGGGTGGCGACCCTTCGGCAGCCCGCGGCTCGACAGTTCCTCTCGCGAGAGTCGCAGCGGGGAGACCGCAATCCTCGGCACCGCCGACGACGGCTACACGATCGAGGTGCCGGTCGAGCCCGACCGCCGGTATCTGCTCTCCCACGCCACGCGCAGCGCTGGCGGGTCCGGTATGGCCTCGCTGCGCATCTCTTGGCTCGACGGGGAGCGCCGGCGCGTGGGGCTGTCGGAGGAGGTGGTGCCGGTCGGCCCGCAGGGCTACCGGCTGCACTCGTTGCTGGCGACCGCCCCGCCGGGCGCCGCGAGCGCGGTGGTCTATGCCTGGGTCCGGCAGGGGACGATCTGGTTCGACGACTTCTCGCTGCGCGCGGTCGAACCGGACCAACCGGCAGCCCGCGGGGCACCCGCAGGTGCTGTGGCGGGAGCGCCGGTTGGTCCGGTTCCCGCCGATGCTGGCCGTGCCATGATCGGGCGCACGGGCCGCCCGCGGCGGTGCCGATACCCGGCACCGCCGCCGGGGTTGGCGCGTCTTCGCCGATCGCGCCGCGGATCGCCTGCAGCGTCCGTTCGTCCCTCCGGTGCCGGCTTGCTCGCCCCGGATGCGGGCGGGCATCGCGGCAGATCGCTGTGATGCCCGACCGTCGACACGTGCCGGGCTTGCCGCCTTATCTCGCTCCAGGGAGGCAGCCCACTGGAGTGAACCCCTGTTACCGGCTCTGGCGCAGCTTCCGTGCTGCCGGGCCGCTGTGCCGCTACCATTCCTCGTTGGGCCGCTATCGGTAGCGGGAGCAAGCGGGATAGGGAGGGCGACAGCGTGTATCGCTTGGCAGGGGTGGCGGTGGCGCGCGTCGCCATCGCGGGGGAGGTGGTGACGATCGAGGCGACGCCGGCGGCGGGCGCAGGGATCTGTCCGGAGTGCGGGGTCGCCTCGACGCGGGTGCATAGCCGCTAGCGGCGCGTCGTCGAGGATCTCCCGAGCGGCGGCCGACGGGTCAGGGTCGGGCTGACCGTCCGCCGCTTCCGGTGCGGGACGCCGGACTGCCCCCGGCGTACCTTCGCCGAGCAGGTCGCGGGGGTGACCGCGCCGCACCGGCCACGCGTGCGGCGGCTGGAGGCGGTCCTCGCAGCGTTCGGGGCGGCGCTCGGCGGCCGGGCGGGGGCGCGCTTGGTCGGCCGGGCCGGGATGCCGGTGAGCGGCGACACGCTGCTGCGCCTCCTGCGCCGGAACGCGCCCGTCGCGCCGACGGTGCCGCGCATCCTCGGCGTCGACGACTGGGCCTGGCGTCGCGGGCAACGGTACGGCACGATCCTGGTGGACCTGGAGGGCGGCCGGGCGATCGACTTGCTGCCGGAGCGCAGCAGCGACGGCCTGCGCGATTGGCTGCGGGCGCACCCGGGCGTCGAGGTCATCGCCCGCGACCGCTCGACCGAATACGCGCGGGGGGCGACCGCGGGGGCACCGGCAGCCGTGCAGGTGCTGGACCGCTGGCATGTGCTCCGCAACGCGCGGGAGGTGGCGGAGCGCATCCTCGAGCGCCACCCGGACCAGCTGCGCGCGTTGGGCGCACGAGCATCAGCGGCTACGCCCCCGCCCCCGCCCCCGCGCCGCTCCGGGCATGAGGAGTCCCGGCGGGAAGGGGTGCGCCAGCGGGTGGCCGCGCGTCACGCGGCGGTCCAGCAACTCGCCGCCGAGCGCTGGAGCGAGCGGGCCATCGCCACGCGCCTCGGGATCGCGCGCGCCACGGTGCGGCGTTACCTCCACGCCGCCGCGCCGCCGGAGCGCGGCCCGCTCCCGCCCCGCCCCGGTATCCTCGCCCCCTACCTGGCGCAGCTGGAGCGGCGGTGGGCCGAGGGATGCCAGAGCGGCCTGCAGCTGTGGCGGGAGATCCGCGCGCAGGGCTTCCCCGGCTCACGCAAGCCGGTCGCGCGGTGGGCGCAAGCGCGCCGCGCCACGGTGGCCCCCACGACCCCGCGACGGTATCGAACCCCGACCACTGCAGCCGCTCCCCCATCCCCGCCAACCGCTGCTGGTGCGCGAGTCGACGGACCTCAGCGCGCATGAACAAGCGCTGCTGTCACGGCTGCAAGCGGCCTGTCCCGCTGCGGCGACCGCCTACCCGCTCCTCCAGGCATTCGTGCGCCTGATCCGGGAGCGGTGCGCCGAATCGCTCGACGGATGGTTCGCGGCGGCGATGGCGAGCGCCATCCCCGATCTCCGCTCCTTCGCGGTCGCGCTCCACGAGGATGCCCCGGCCCTGCGCGCCGCGCTCCAGTTACCATGGAGCACCAGCCCGGTCGAGGGCCATATCACCCGGCTCAAGCTCCTGAAACGACAGGGTTACGGCCGCGCCGGCCTCGACACACTCCGCTGCCGGATGTGCCACGCGGCCTAACCACAAGCTCTCCGTAGCACGGAACCTGCGCCAGAGCCCTAATAGGGGTGCAGTCCAGACGCGCTGCTGCGGGGCCGCGTGCTCGCGGGGCGACGGCAGGCCCGCCGCCCACAAGCTCCGGCGGACGCTAGCGCGCGAGATGGCGAGGCCCTCCCGCTCGGCCAGCAACTCCGCGAGGTGCTGGTGGTTGCAGCCCTGATAGGTCGTCCGCGCCAGGGCGACCGCGGGCGCGATCGTGTGCGCGGGCTGCCGCCCGGTGTTGCCGTGGCGCAGCGCGTCCGCGCCCGCCCGCTGGTACGCCTCCACTAGGCGCCGCGCGTGCCGCTCGGTCACGCCCAGCAGGGCCGCCGCCGCCCCCGTGCTCAACTGCCCCTGCGCGACCTCATGCAGCACCACGAGCCGCCGCCCTGCCTTCCTATCCATCATCTCGCCCCCGCCGCGCATCCGCACACGGGGGCGACGCCCACCGGTCGCCCAGGACATAGTCTCTGACCACAACCCGGTCAGAGTCACGGAACGACGACAGCCCAAGCTATTGACATGCGGCGATGCCCATGATAACCTGAATGATAAAAACGTTTCCATGAAAGCCAGAGTGGCATGCGCGACGTGGTGTGGCGCGACCAACCCTCCGGGGCGGATGCCATCGCCAAGGGCCTGACCAGCGCGTTAACGACTCATCACCGGGGGTCGGGAATCGACCCCGTAGTGGCCTTCGCGCACGCGAACGCTAAGAGGCGGTTGCACAGCCCCGGATATGCCTCGCCAGCGGGCGTCTGTACTTGGCCCTACGGGGCTGTGAAATGACCCCTACGGCGAGAAGTGCTGTTACTGCGCCTCGCCTACAGAAGTGGCGGGGGACTTCTACTACAGAGGCTCGTCATCGTCGACTCGACCGTGCCGCAGGCATCGGCTCGCAGGGTACCCTGGGCTGTTCGCACGGACGCATGACTGAAGCGCTGCGGCATCCGCAAGTCCACGAGCACTCGATGTCCGGGCCGACTTGTCCCTTCCAACGTCTCGCAAGGCCAGAGAACCGTGTTATCCGGTACGGGGTGAATATGAGGAGGCAGATATGGATGGCAACGGCGAGCGAGCACTGAGTCGGCGTCGGCTGCTGCGGCATACGGCGGTCGCCGTGGCCGGAGCCACGCTCACGCCCCTGCTAAGCGCGTGCCAGGCCGGCGAGACGCCGCCCACCCAGGCGGCAAGCGCCCCGGTGGCCGCGGCGAAGCCGACGACCGCCCCGCCGGCGCAGGCGGCCCCGTCCTCCGCCAGCTTCATCAAGGCGCCCGATCCGAACCCCAAGCGTGGCGGCACGCTGAAGACGGCGTTCGGTGTGACCGTGCCCCATTACGATTTCCACCAGGGTGGTGGCGGTCCGCTGATGATGGCCTTCGATAACCTCGTGTGCCTGAATTACAGCGACGGACTCGCCACCATCGCTCCGGAACTCGCCGAGCGCTGGGAGGTGTCCTCGGACGGGAAGGTGTACACCTTCAAGGTGCGGGACGGCGTGAAGTTCCACGATGGGACACCCTTCGGTGCGGACGATGTGGTCGCCACGTTCTCGCGCATCATCTTCCCGCCCGCGCACATCGCGAGCCTCTACCAGCAGAACTTCGCCGCTGTGGATAAGGTCGAGTCGATCGACCGGCTCACCATGCGCTTCGTGCTGAAATATGCCTGGCCGACCTTCCTCGGGGCGCTCACCGGGGTCAACATGGTGATCTACGCCAAGAAGGATCTGGAGCAGAACAATTACGACATGCGCAAGGTCATCGCCCCGGGCACCGGGGCATTCCTCTACAAGGAATACAAGCAGGCCGAGCGCTGGATCTTCGAGCGGAACCCGGCCTACTGGAATCCGGAGTTGCCCTACGTCGATCGGGTGGAGATGCTCCATGTGCCGGCGTGGAGCGATCGCGGTACGGCGGTGCTGACGGGGCAGGCCGATTTCTCCTGGAACGTCTCCTTGGAGACGCACGAGGAGGGCAAGAAGCGCGTGGATATCGTCGAAACCCGGGTGTTGCCCCACTTCGGGGCCTTCTATCACGTCGAGATCAACAACGCGCGCAAGCCGTTCAGCGATCCCCGGGTGCGCCGGGCCATCCACCTGGCGGTGAGCCGACAGAACCTCATCCAGGTCTTTCGCAACCAGGAGTTCATCACGATGGACCGCTGGATCTCGCACGCGAATACCTACGCCATGCCCCAGGCCGAGCTCGAGCAACTCCCCGGCTACCGCGCCGACAAGGGCGCCGACATCGCCGAGGCGAAGAAGCTCCTCGCGGCGGCGGGTTACCCAGATGGCTTCGAGGCGGAACTGATGTCCGCGGACGTCGCCCCGCACGCGCAGATCATGGCCCCCGCGTTTCAGGACCAGCTGAAGCGGAGCCTGAACATCAGGACGACCATCAAGGTCCTGGAGCGCTCGCTGCTCACCGACGCGCTGGGCAAGGGCGAGTACGACATGCAGCTCGGCACGTCGTATGGCTCGGACAGCCCCGACCCCGAGTTGATGTGGACGCAGGCCCTGAAGAGCGGGGCCCCGCAGAACTGGTCCAAATACTCCAACGCCAGGTTCGACCAGCTCCTCGACCAGCTCAAGTCCGAGTCCGACTCCAAGGCACGCGAGGCACTCATTCGGCAAGGGATGGAACTGCTCGACGAGGATCCGCCCTTCTACATGATGGGGGCCGCCGATCATCTCCCGATGTGGCGCAAGCCGGTTAAGGGGCTGGTCGCCAACTGGCGTCACACCTACTGGGGCCGGATGCCGACGGTCTGGCTCAATCAGTAGCCGGCGGTGTGTCCCGTTCCGCGAGCGACCGGGACGTTCGCGAGGCGGTGTGGAGGAGAGATGCAACGATACTTGCAGCAGCGGCTGCTGGCCGCGATCCCCACCTTGTTCGGCGTGACGTTGCTGATCTTCCTGGCGATGCGCGTCCTGCCGGGCGACCCCACGGCCTCGGTCACGAGCGAAGGGCAGGGGGTCCGGATCCTCACCGAGGAGCAGCGGCAGCGGGCGCGCGCCTCGCTCGGCCTGGACCAGCCCTATCATGTCCAGTACCTGCGGTGGATCGGTGGCGTACTCCACGGCGACCTGGGGAAATCCCTCTGGCGGGGCGAGCCGACGGTGGACCTGATCGCCCGACGCGGCCCCATCACGGCGCAAATCGCGTTCATGGCGCTCGCGATCTCCTGGATGATCGGTATCCCCGTGGGTATCCTGAGTGCCGTGTCGCGCAACAGCTGGTTGGATTACCTCATCCGCGTGTGCGTCACCTTCTTCATGGCGGTGCCGAGCTTCCTGCTCGGCCTGGCGGCGATCCTCGTCGGCGTGCTGGTCTTCACCTGGCGTCCACCGCTCAGCATTGTCTACTTCTGGGACGATCCGCTGACCAACCTGCAGCTCACCGTCGGGCCGGCGCTGGCGCTCGGCCTCGGGCTCGGGGCGGTCACCGCCCGCTTCACCCGCTCCTCCTGCCTGGAAGTGTTAAACGAGGACTACGTGCGGACGGCGCGCGCCAAGGGCATCGCCGAGCGCGGGGTGCTGTTCAGGCACGTCTTCCGGAACGCCCTCCTGCCCGTCGTCACGGTCTCCGGCCTGGCGCTGGGGGGACTGCTGGGCGGTTCGGTGGCGGTGGAGCGCGCCTTCGGGGTACCCGGCCTCGGCCTCGCCCTGGTGTTCGCGCTAGCCGAGCGGGATTGGAACGTGATCCAGAACCTGGTCCTGCTCTACGGGGTGATCATCACGGTGGTCAATCTGGCCGTGGACCTGAGCTATGGCCTGGCCGATCCGCGCATCCGTTACCGCTGACATGACGTCCGCGGTGCCCTGGACGCCCGACAGGGCCGACCGGGCCGGACATCGGGGGATTCGGCAGCGTTAAGGGAGTGGGTTCATGGCGGTGCGGAAATCAGAGAACCCGGCCCTGCTGCAGCCGCTCGCGCGGGAGCGACGATCGAGCGTGGCGCGCGGTGCCTTCGCGCGGCTTCAGCGCTTCCTGCGCTCCTCGTTCGTCGGGGCCGTGAGCCTGCTCCTGCTCCTCTGCGTGATCGGGGTGGCCCTCCTCAGCGAGCGGTTAGCCCCCTACTCCCCGATCGAGCCGGACTACGCCAACCTCGGGCGCCCGCCCACGGCCGCGCATCCACTAGGGACCGACACCTTGGGGCGCGACGTGCTGAGCCGGGTGATCCACGGCTCTCGGGTCACGTTGTTGGTCGCGCTGTCCTCGGTGGCGCTGGGCGATGGGATCGGTTTCCTCTGGGGGTTGATCAGCGGGTACCTCGGCCGCCGGTTCGACGCGATCAGCCAACGCGTGCTGGATATTTTCATGTCCTTCCCGACGCTGATCTTGGCGATACTCTTGCTGGTGAGCCTGGGGGCGGGCCTCGGCACGGTGATCATCGCCATCGCCGTGACCCGCGTCCCGCTGGCCACCCGGGTCATCCGCTCAGTCGTGCTCTCCATCAAGGAACTGGCCTATGTCGAGGCGGCGCGGTCGCTCGGCGCGCGCCCGTGGCGGATCATCGCGCGGCACATCGCGCCCCAGTGTTTCGGCCCGCTGATGGTGATCGCCAGCTTCAATCTGGGGACGGCGATCTTCGCTGAGGCCGCGCTCAGTTTCCTGGGGGTCGGGGTGCCTCCACCGACCCCGACATGGGGGGGCATGCTCGGTGGCGTGCTGGCCGAGGCCTTCAAGCCGCCGTGGTGGCTGGTGGTCTTCCCAGGTCTGGCGATCACCGTGACGATCATGGCGGCGAATCTGCTCGGCGACGCGCTGCGCGATTTCCTGGACCCGAAGATGAAGCGACAGGTGGAATGAAGCGAAGGGGCAGATGATGCCGATCCGTGTCTACGACTCCCGCACCGATATCGCCTGGACTTGATTCGTCATCGTGGACAGGTAAAGTCTAGGCCACCTGTGTTTCCGCAGCAAGCGCCGACTCGAAGGCCTGTGCTGGCCGTTTACCCCATCCGGGGCTAGATCCTGGCACTCATATATCTCGAGTGCTAGAAAATCATGCCGGATGGAGTAAATGGCCAGCACACGGGATGTCCCGGCAATCGAGGTCGGGCGGCGGGGGTGGGATGCAACTGGTCCGATGAGACCGCGAAGTTGCCGTGTGTTCGCCTGTAAATCACGCCTTGGCGATCAGGAAATTTGGCGCTATGACTGGTTTATGCCCGGTGAAAATACGGCCATATCCAGGCAGCACACCACAACTTCGCGGTCTCCGCTGACGACCTCCTTCGAGGCCGGCCGCTCGGCCCCACCCGCGTGCGTCGCGTGGGGCCTGTCGAGCCGGAACGCCGGGGGCTATCACGCGCCCAGCCGGTCGTCAAGGTGCGTTTCCCAGACCGAAATGAAGAACTCGCGCAGCTTGGAACCTGGCCACCGCCGCCGCCATCGGCCAGCGATGCGACCCACCGGCGTACCGGATGTCGTGGCCGGGCGCACGTCCGACTCCGACATGTGCCGCCGCTGCGGCGGCGCAGCGCGCCCGTCGATCCGTCAGCACACCGCAACTTCGCGGTCCCGTCGCGCGGCCCCC
>JAABUK010005323.1_pt1 | contig 20161 bp, 18 predicted proteins | sample 5559141 | NCBI WGS metagenome assembly JAABUK01 (sample SAMN10711869, study PRJNA513367) | rock metagenome | isolation source: Antarctica rocks | place: Antarctica: Victoria Land, Pudding Butte nord | collected 2016-01-03 | reverse complement strand
CTACCCGCTTGGCGCAACGGCGCATCGGACCTGCACACGTCATAGCTTGGTCACTCTGGCGACGAGCACACCAAGAAATCGCTAGGCGCTCACACCTGAATCGAAAGATGCAACTGTAATGCTAGCCGCCAGCTTCAACCTGATCATCGGTTATGGCGGTCTCATCTCGGTCGCCCATCCCGTGTTCTATGCGATCGGGGCTTATGGGTCGGCAATCCTGGCTCGTGACCATGGCTGGCCAGTTTATGCCTCGCTGCTCGCCGGGATGCTGCTGGCCGTCGTCGCATCCGTGCTGGTAGCCTTGCCGTCGCTTCGCGTCTCTGGCGACTATTTGCTGATTGCGAGCATCGGCTTTCAGCTCGGCATCCTCGAGATCCTGAAAAACGCCGCTTGGAGCGGCGGGGCCGGCGGCCTGACTAACATTCCCGCAGCGCTGTCGCCCGGTACAGGTCGCGAGGTCTACGCGGCCTTGGTGGCGGTCGTTGCTATTTTCGCAGTGATGCTGGTCCGTGCCATCGCGCATGGTCCGTATGGCCGCGCGCTAAGCGCGATGCGCGACGACGCGCTTGCCTTTGCAGCACTCGGGCGCAATGCCGGGGCGTTAAAGGTGGTTACCTTCGCGGTCGGCTCCGGGCTCGCGGGCTTCGCTGGCGGACTCTATGCCCATTACTTCCAATTTCTTGTCGCCGGACCAATTCGAGCTGCTGGCCTGATTCGGGTCTTGATCTTTTGGGCTCTGGTGCAGGGATCGGGATGGCGCTGACTGATCCGTTCTGCGCGATGATCAGGCGACGCGGACGGTGACGGGCTTTGCCGTTCGGATCATCGTGTTCAGCACCGCAACGGCGATGGCGACCTCATCTTGCTGGCCCGGCAGGCTGCGGGCGCGCAGTTCGGGGCCGATCAGGTGTTTGTATCTCGCCATGGCCGCCTCCGCATGGTTCCGCCTGCCGTATCCGGTCGCCCTCTGCCATCCCATGCGGCCGCGCTCGGCCATGAGCGGGATGTGGGGGTCACGCGCAGCCGTGGTGCAGGGATCAGGCGGCTGGGCGCAGTGCTCCCTACCCCGTTTGGGGTCAGGCGATTCGGACTTAATTCGGGCGTCCTAATTCCAGCATGCGATTCAGGGCATGGATGGCCACGTCCACCTCGGTTGCCCGGCGCTCGTCCGTTCGCGAGCGCAGCCTGTCTTCGATCACCTGCTTGAACCTGCCGATGGTACCCTCGGCTCGGGCCCTCTTTGTGTATCCGGAGGCTGTCTGCCATGCCATCCGCCCGTGCTCGGCGATGAACTGCAGGTGGCAGTCGCGCTGCGTCGGCTCGGTCTCGGCCGTTTCGCTCGGCACGGCCGTGGAGCGTGGCGGCACAACGACGGCTGCCTCGGGATGGCGCTGAGCGACGCTGGCGTAAACACCGTCCAGGTCGTCTGCGCCGTCGCCGGTGAACGAGGCCACGGACCCTGCGACCTGGTCCAGCAAGGGGCTGACCTCGGCGCCATCATCGACGTCCTTCGTCGTCAGCGTTGCCGCGACAATCTGCCCGGTGCAGGCGTCCATGCCGATGTGAAGTTTCCGCCAGGACCGCCGTGTTTTCGTGCCGTGCTTCTCGATCAGCCACTCGCCTGCGCCGCAGAGCTTCAGGCCGGTGGTGTCCACCAGCAGGTGCATGGGCTCGCCGTCACTGGCCTCGGGCGTGGCATCTTCAGCGTCTCGGCCCGGCGGCTCAAGGTTGTGTGGTCCGGAACAGCCAGAGCGAGCCCAAGCAGTTGGATGATGGAGCCGATCAAGCCTTGCGTCTACCGCAGCGCCAAGTGGAACACGGCCCTGAGCGTCAGCGCCGTCAGGATTGCCAGAGGGGAATACCAGCGCTGCCCGCCCCGGGTTGTGCGCGGTTCCGCTCGCCAGGCTTTGATCGCCTCCTCCGTAAACCACACCGTCAAGCTGCCGCGCTGGCGCAGAGCGGCATCATACGCGGCCGAGCTGGTGACCTTGTGCTTCTGCCTCGCAATGTGGTGACGGCGGTCCTGGTTAAGCTTGAACGGCACGGTGGGCATCCGGGGATTAAAGGAGGGGTGAACCTCCTACGCCGGCAAGCCCGCGATGCCATCGGGCGGATCAATGCAACAGGGCCGGCGTCGTGTTTCGGCACGCTGGTAGGGAGAAGGACTTCTCGCTGGACTGGGCGGAGAAGGTCTGGCCATCATTGCGACACAGGCTGGACGAGACGGAGCCGTCCTACAAGAACTGACAACCAGACTCCGGCCGAAGGATCGACCCATGGACGCCATCCCCGTCATCGACATGTCCCCCGCCCGCACCGGCGGCCCCGCGGAGCGCGCCGCAGTCGCGACCGAGCTGGCGGAAGCCTGCGAGCGCATCGGGTTCTTCTGCCTCAAGGGCCACGGCATCGCCGACAGCCAGGTCAGCGCCGCGCAGGAAGCCGCGCGCGCCTTCTTCGAGCAGGACGCCGCCGCGAAGGAGACCGTGCTCCGTCGCCCGCCCGAGTTCAACCGTGGGTGGATCCCGCCTGAGAGCGAGTCCCTGGGAGCGACCCTGGGCGCCGCGGCCATCGCCGACTTGAAGGAGAGCTTCACCATGGGCCCTCCGGACGTGCCCGACACCGAATATTACACCCGACCCGAGGCCTTTCCTCACTTCGCCCGCAACCGTTGGCCGGAGCAGCCGCCGCAGCTGCGCCCGGTGCTCTCCACCTACTTCCTGGCCGTCGAGGCCCTGGCGCTCGACTTGATGCGCCTGTTCGCGCTGGGGCTGCGACTCCCTGAAACCTGGTTCGACGGCGCCGTGGACCGCCAATGCGGATCGCTGCGCGCCCTGTTCTATCCCTCGCAGCCCGGCGGCGCGGCGCCGGGCCAGCTGCGGGCCGGGGCGCATACGGATTACGGCTGCATCACCGTGCTGAAGACCGAGGACGCGCCCGGCGGCCTCCAGGTGGCGGTGCCCGGCACCGACCGCTGGCTCGACGTGCCTGCCATCCCGGGCGCGTTCGTGGTGAACCTGGGCGACCTGATGCGGCACTGGACCAACGACCGCTGGGCCAGCACGCTGCACCGCGTGGTCAATCCGCCGCAGGGCCAGCCCACGGCGCGGGGGCGCCTCAGCCTCGCGTTCTTCTATCAACCGAACTACGACGCAGTCATCGACTGCGTGCCGACCTGCGTCTCCGCGGCGAACCCGGCTCAGTACGAGACGGTGACCAGCGGCGGCCACCGGCTGCGCAAGCTGTATAAGGCCAACGCCTTCGAAGCCGCACGCTGATGGCGTCCCCGATTGCGGACTCTCTGCCCAAGGCCAGCCGCGCCCGGATATAAGCGTCGGTGGGAGACGGCGCGCGCTGGAGGGTCGGCATCGATGTCGGCGGCACGTTCATCGACGTGGTCGCGGTCAGCAGCGCCGGGCTGTTCCGTCATGCCAAGACGCCAACCACCGCCCGGGACCGGCTGGCTGGGCTGCAGCACGCGATGGCCGCCGTGGGTCTGCGATGGCCGGAGGTGGAAATCCTGGTGCACGGCACGACGATGGTCACGAACGCCCTGGTCGAGGGACGGCTCGCCCGCGTGGCGCTCCTGACCACGGCCGGGTTCGAGGACGTTCTGCACATCGCCCGCGCCAGTCGCGACAACCTATATCGGCTGGACCTGCCGCCACGGGTGCCGTCCCTGGTGCCGCCGGCGGACACGTTCGGCGTGCGGGAGCGCCTGGGACCGGACGGCGCAACGCTGCTTTCGCTGTCCGACGCGGAGATCGCCCGTGCCGTGGCCTGGGTCCGGACACGGAAGCCCGACGCGGTCGCTGTCTGCCTGCTGCACGCCTATGCCGACGGTGCGCACGAGGCGCGGCTGGCGGCCGCGCTGCACCAGGCCTGTCCGTTCGTATCGATCTCGAGCCAGGTGAGTCCGGAGGCGCGGGAATACGAGCGGACCAGTTCGACCGTCCTGAACGCCGCCCTGATGCCCGACGCCACCGCATATCTCGATCGGCTGCTCGGGACCATTCCCACAGGCACCGCGGTGCAGCTCTTCCACTCGGCCGGCGGCATGGCCACGCCGGCAGTGCTGAGGGACCTGCCGCTGACGCTTGCGCTCTCGGGACCTGCAGCCGGAGCGTCGGCGACGGCCGGGCTCTGCCGCAAGCTCGGCATCGCGAGCGGCGTCGCGTTCGACATGGGTGGGACCACGACGGATGTCTGTCTAGTGTCGGACGGCGAGGCGGAGATCACCACCAACCGCCGGATTGGCGGCCGGCCCATCCGCCAGCCGATGATCGCGATCGAGTCTGTCGGCGCCGGCGGCGGGTCCATCGTGCGGATGGGGGCGGGCGGGCTCGGCATCGGGCCGGATAGCGCCGGGTCCGATCCGGGGCCGGCCTGTTACGGGCTGGGCGGGACCGTGCCGACCATCACGGACGCGAACGCCGTGCTGGGATACCTCGACCCGGAGCGGCTGCTGGGGAGCAGCATCCGCGTGGACCCCGACGCCGCCCGGTGGGCGCTGGCTCCGGTTGCCGGGCAGCTCCACCGGTCGCTGGACGAGACCGCGCTGGGCGTCATCACGGTCACGAACGCGGTCATGGCCCGGGCGCTGGCCCGCGTGACGGTGCAGCGCGGCGTGGACCTGCGCGGGGCGACGCTGATCGCGTTCGGCGGAGCAGGGCCGATGCATGCGGTCTCGCTGGCGCGGCAGGTCGGGATCGCGCGTGTCGTGGTGCCCGCGTTCTCCGGCGCCTTCTCGGCATTCGGCTGCGTGACCGCACCGGCCCTGATCGCGCGGCAGCGGACCGTGCGGCTGGACAGTGCGGCCTGGGACGCCGCCCGGTTCGCAGCCGTGCGCCGCGAACTCGCGGCCGAGGCGCGCCGGGCGCTGGAGGGCAGCGGGACCGCCGACCCCGTCACGACCGAGACGGCGCTGATCCGCTACATCGGCCAGAGCGTCGCGGTGGAGGTGCCCTATGCCGGGCAGCCCGGCGTCGCGGAGTTGGAACGCGGCTTCCGGGACGTTCACCAGCGCCTCTACGGCTACGCGACGGCGGAGCCGTTTCAGGTGGAGAGCCTGCGCGTCGTCGTGTCGTTTCCGCCCGTCGCCGCGGCGCCTGCGCCGGCATTGACGCCGCAAGATCTCCCGACGCCGTCTAAGGCGGCCCCGGCGCTTTTCGGACGCGACGGCCCGGTGGCGACGCCGCGTCTCGACCGCGCGCGTCTGGTGCCCGGCAGCGCCGTCGCCGGGCCGTGCATCATCGAGGATTCCTGGTCCACCGTCGTGCTGCCGCCCGGCGCCGCCTGCCGGGCCGACGCGGCCGGCCATCTGCATATCGAGGTCTGAGCCATGCCGGCAGATCTGCCCGCTCCCGTGGACCCCTTCACCGCGGAGGTCATCCGCAACGCCCTGTCCGCGGCGGCCGAGGAGATGTCGGCCGTCGTCATGCGCTCCGCCCGGTCCCCCCTTCTGCGAGAGGCGGGGGACCTGTCCTCCGTGCTGACCGACGCGGAGGGCGCGCTGATCGCCCAGGGCAATGACGTGCCCGTGCACCTCGGCGTGCTGGGCTACACCGTCAAGGCCTTCCTGCAGCGCGTGCCGCCCGAGCGGCTGCGCCCCGGCGACGTGTGGCTGCTCAACCTGCCGGAGGTTGGCGGCAACCACCTGCCGGACGTGAAGGCGATCCGGCCGATCTTCCATGACGGCGTGCTCGTGACCTTCGCCGTCTCCCTCGCCCATTGGGCCGATATCGGCGGCGCGTCGCCCGGCAGCTACTACGCCCGCGCCACGGACGCCTGGATGGAGGGGCTGCGCATCAGCCCGCTCCGCGTCTTCGTCGACGACGCCCCGGACCGGGAGCGCCTGGACATGGTCCTGTGCAACGTCCGCGGCGCCCGGGAGCGCGAGGGCGACCTGCTGGCCCAGGCCGCCGCGGTCCGGATCGCCGACCGCAGGGTGGGCGAGATCATCGCCCGCCACGGCCTGGCGACGTTCCAGGGCGCCATCCGGCACCTGCACGACCTGTCCGAGGCGGCGATGCGCGCGCTGCTGCGTGGCCTGCCGGACGGCGTGTTCCAGGGCGAGGACTTCCTCGACGACGGCGGACCCGGCGACGCACCCGTCGCCATCCGCGTCCGGATCACGAAGACCGGCGGCACGGCGACCTTCGACTTCTCCGATACCGACGACGCCGTGTCCGGGCCGCTCAACACGACGCCTTACGTCGTGGGCTCGGCCGTGTTCTACGCGGTCCGCGCCCTCTCGGATCAGGACATCCAACCCAATGGCGGCGCCATCCGGCCGCTGAGGATCGTTACACGCGCGGGATCCCTGCTCGACGCTGGGCAGGACAAGCCGCTGGTCGGCGGCAACCACGAGACCTCGCAACGCTGCGTAGACGCGATCTTCCGGGCGCTGGAAGGGGTGGTTGGGCCGCTTCTGTCCGCCGGCGGCATGGCGTCGGCGGGCTTGCTGATCTTCGGCGGCCCCGGCACGGCCGGCCAGTGGCTGACCCTCTATGAGACGCATGGCGGCGGAGAGGGCGCGCGCATGGACCGCGACGGGATGCCGGTCGTGCGCGTGCACCTGACCAATGTGATGGCAACGCCCGTCGAGGTAATCGAAGCGGAGTTCGGGTTACGGGTGGAGCAGCAACGGCTGCGGGTCGGCTCCGGCGGCGCGGGCGCGCACCGGGGCGGCGACGGCATGATCCGGCACTACCGCGTGCTGGCCGCCGGCCTGGCATTGACGACCATGTTCGAACGCCGTGTCATACCACCTTACGGGCTGTGCGGGGGCATGGCAGGAGCGCCGATGCGCGTGATCCTGACGTCTGCGGACGGCACGACGCGAGAGCTGCGCGGCAAGGAGAACCTTGCACTGGCGCCACTGGATCTGGTGCAGGTCGAGACACCGGGCGGCGGCGGGTATGGCGCGCCGCTTGCATAACGCGCGCTGCTTGCATAGTGCAAGAACGGGCGCGGGAGGGTGTGGAGTGACGGGATGGCAGGTCGGGGTCGATGTCGGAGGAACCTTCACCGATCTGGTGGCCTTCCATGCCGCTTCAGGCGCCTTTCGGGTCAGTAAGGTGCCGTCCACGCCCGCCAACCAGGCCGTCGGCGTCCTCGACGCGCTGCGTATGGCGGACGTGTCGCTGCCGGACGTCACCGCCTTCGTGCATGGCACCACGGTCGGCACCAATGCCGTGCTGGAGCGCAAGGGCGTCCGTTGCGGGCTGATCACCACCGCCGGGTTCCGCGACATCCTGGAGCTTGGCCGGCGCACGCGGCCGCAGGCCTACGGCATGACCGGCCATTTCGAGGCAATCATCCCGCGCGAGCTGCGGTTCGAGGTGCAGGAGCGCCTGGATGCGACCGGCCAGGTGCTGATCCCGCTGGCCGAGGCCACCGTTCGGGACGCTGTCGCCGAGCTGCTGCGGCTGGGAGCCGAGGCGCTGGTGATCCATTTCCTGCACTCCTACGCCAACCCGGCGCACGAGCTGCGTGCCGCCACGATCGCCCGCGCGCTGTGGCCCAACCCGTTCATCACCGTGGGGCACGAGATCCTGCGTGAGGTGCGGGAGTTCGAGCGCGGCTCTACCGCCGCGGTGAACGCCTACATCCAGCCGATCATGTCGCGTTACCTGTCCCGCTTGTCCATCGAGCTTGCGGAGCACGGGCTGCCGCAGGAGCTTCTGGTCATGCAGGGCAACGCCGGCACGATGTCCGTGCGCTTCGCGGCCGAGCATGCGGCGCAGACGGTGATGTCCGGCCCGGCCGCCGGCGCGCTGGCGGCTGCGCGGATCGGCGGGGACGCCGGCTTCCCGAACCTGATCGGCTGCGATATGGGCGGCACGAGCTTCGACGTGACGCTGATCCGTAACGGCCAGCCCGCGATCTCGGCGGAGAAGGACATCGCTTACGGCGTGCCGGTCCGCGTGCCGATGATCGATATCCACACGATCGGCGCCGGCGGGGGCTCGATCGCGCGGGTGAACCGCGCAGGTATCCTGCAGGTTGGGCCGGACAGCGCCGGGTCACAGCCCGGCCCGATCTGCTACGGCCGCGGCGGAACCCTGCCGACCGTCACGGATGCGAACCTGCTGCTGGGGCGGCTCGATCCGGCATCCATCCCGGGCGTGGAGGCCGGCGCACCGCTCGACCGGGTGCGGGCGGCCATGCAGGGGCAGATCGGCGACAAGCTGGGCTTCGATGCCGTTGAGGCGGCGGCGGCGGTGATCGCGGTCGCAAACAACCACTTGGCGAGTGCCATCCGCCTGGTCTCCATCGAGCGCGGCCAGGATCCGCGGGACTTCGCGCTGTTCGCCTTCGGCGGCGCCGGGCCGCTGCATGCGACGGCGCTGGCGCAGGAGCTGGGTGTGCCGCAGGTGCTGGTGCCGCGCTTCCCCGGCGCGACCTCCGCGCTCGGCTGCATCCTCTCCGACGTGCGCCACGACTACGTGCAGACCGTCAACACGCCGCTGCTGGACGCCGACGCCGCGGCGATGGCGGCGATGCTGGCCGAACAGGCCGAGCAGGGCCGCGCAATGATCCAGCAGGAGCGGGTGCCCGTCATCGCTGTCCTGGCCGTGCACGAGGTGGACTGCATGTTCGCCGGGCAGAGCCACGTGTTCCGCGTGCCGCTGCAGGGTTCCGGGTTCGATCCCGTCGTGGTCATGGCGGACTTCGCCCGGCGGTATGCCGCACGCTTCGATATCGAGCTGCAGGGCATGCGCGCGGTCCTGGTCAATGTCCGCACGTCGGTCGTGGGTTTGCGGGAGAAGGCGCCGGCAGCCTCCTCGATGCCGCCCGCCGCCGCGGCGCCGCAGCCTCGCACGGTCCGGGACGCCTATTTCGGCGGCTGGCGCCCCACGCCGGTCTTTTCCAGGGACAGCCTGGTGCCCGGCGCCACCCTGTCCGGCCCCGCGATCATCGAGCAGATGGACGCGACGACCGTGGTCGATCCCAGCGCCTGCCTCCGCGTGGACGCCGCCGGCAACATGGTGATCCTGGTCGGAGAAGCGGCATGACGATCGGACCGGTGGAACTCGCGGTTATTCAGAACGGGTTGCGCCAGGTGACGACCGAGATGGACTTGGTGCACGAGAAGACGTCGTTCTCCCCGGTGATCTCCGAGGGGTTCGACCGCTCCAACGGAATCTACGACCGCCTCACCGGCGAGGTGATCGCACAGGGCGAGTTCGGCCTGCCGATCTTCGTCGGCGTCATGCAGTTCACCACCCAGGCAGTCATCGCGCAGCGGCAGGACCTGGAGCCCGGCGACATCATCCTGGTGAACGACCCCTATCTCGGCGGTTCGCATCTTATGGATGTCAAGATGGTGACGCCGTTCTACTACCAGGGTCGCCTGTGGTGCTTCCTGGCTAATACCGGGCACTGGCCGGACACGGGTGGCATGGTGCCTGGCGGTTTCAACAGCACCGCGACCGAGATCCAGCAGGAGGGCCTGCGCATCCCGCCGGTCAAGCTCTATCGCCGCGGCGTCATGGACGCGGACATCGCCGCCATGGTCCTGCACAACATCCGCGTTCCCGACGAGCGCATGGGGGACATCAAGGCGCAGGTCGGCGCGCTCCGCGTCGGCGAGCGCCGGCTGACCGCGCTGCTGGACCGCTACGGCGTGGCGCTGACGGAGGCCGCGATCGTGGAGATGAAGGCGCGGTCCGAGCAGCAGATGCGCGTCTGCATCGAGGGGGTGCCGGACGGGACCTACTCCTGCACCACGTATCACGACAGCGACGGCGTCGTATTCGAGAAGCTGGCGATCCGGCTCGACATGACAGTGCGGGGATCGGACATCCATTTCGACCTCTCGCGGTCCAGCCCGCCGTGCCGAGGCCCGATGAACTCGCCCTGGGCGTCCGCCAAGTCGGCCGTGTACATCGCGATGAAGCACATCTTCCCGGAGGTGCCGATCAATTCCGGCTACTTCGCGCCGCTGCACGTGGACCGGCCGGATGGCACGTTCCTGGTGGCCCAGTACCCCCGTCCGGTCGCGGGCGCCGCGGCCGAGGTGTCCCAGCGCGTGATGGAGGCAGTGTTCGGCGCCATGGGGCAGGCAATCCCGGACCGCATGTTCGCCGCTCCAGCCGGCACCAGCGGCAACTTCAGCCTCGGCGGCTTCGATCCGGAGCAGCAACGGCACTACATCATGTATATGTTCAGCGGCGGGGGATACGGCGGCTGGTGGGGCAATGACGGCCTCACCAACGGCTGCTCGGCCATCGGCATCTCCAAGACGCAGCCGATCGAGGTGCTGGAGCAGCACTATCCGATCCTTTACGAGGAATACGCGCTACGTGAGGGCTCGGCGGGACCTGGCCGCCAGCGCGGCGGGTTCGGCGTGAACTACCGGGTTCGACTGTTGCGCGGAGAGGCGAAGGCGTCGTTCGTCATGGACCACGGCGTCGTCGGGCCGCCCGGCTTGATGGGCGGCGGTGACGGCGGCCGCAACGAGGTCACCGTCCGGCAGTCAGGCATCACGACCACGCCGCTGCACGTGTCCAAGGGTGAGGGCTATTACATGCAGGTCGGCGACCAAGTGCAGGTCCGCACGCCCGGTGGCGGCGGCTACGGCGAGCCTTTCGACCGCGACCCGGCGCTGCTGGAGCGCGATCTCCGCCGCGGCTACCTGGGCCCGGAGCAGGCGCGCCAGGAGTACGGGACCTCATCGCTTCCCTCAAGCCAGGAAAGACTTCCATGACGCACCGTTCGACGCTCACTCGCCGCACGACGCTCCGGGCGGCGGCGGCGGCGACCGGCTTGGCCGTAGGCTTTCCCGGCCGCGGCCATGCCGCCGATCCGCTGCAGATCGGCTGCGTGGTGCCGCTCACCGGGCCTTTGAACACGTCCGGCCAGCAGTATCACTTCTCGCTCCAGATGGCGCAGGATGACATCAATGCCAAAGGCGGGATCGCGGGCCGCAAGCTCGAGATGGTGTTCGCCGACACGCGCGACAGCAACGCGGTCGCGGTCAACGCCTTCATCAAGCTGAACAAGGATCTGCGCGCGCCCTTCATGTTTCTCAGCTCCTACACGACGCAGAACCTCGCCACGGAGCCGGAAGTGGCCAAGGCCGGTCTTCCCGTGGCCTATTCCGGCGGCGGGGACGCGGTGCAGGAACGCAAGAACCGCTGGATGTTCCGCATCCGCCCCAATGACGGCATCCAAGGCGACGCGCTGGGCCGGCTGCTGCTCGACGACCTGAAGTCCAAGCGGCCGGCCATCCTCTATATTCAGAACGATTTCGGGCAGGGCGTGGCGAGGACCGTGCAGCGGCTGTGCACCGCCGCCGGGTCCGAACCGGTCGGGTTCGAGAGCTACGGCGCGAACGACAAGGACATGTCCGCGCAGCTGCTGGGCTTCAAGCGCCGGGACGCCGACGCAGTGGTGTTGGTGTCCTATGGCGCGGACGGCGCGCTGATCCTCAAGCAGACCAAACAGCTCGGCATCACCACGCCTCTCATTGCCTCGTCCGGCGTCATGGTGCCCGCGGCCATCAACCTGCTGTCATCGGACGAGGTCGGCAAGCTGTATGGCATGATCGACAGCTTCATCGACGAGGGTCGGCAGGACCCGACCGGCGAGTATGCGCGCCGCTTCCGCGCCCGGTTCGGCGTGAAGGCCGATCCCTACGGTGCCTGCTACTATGACGGCGCCTGGATGCTGAAGAGCGCGATCGAGCAGGCTGGCACCGAGCCGGAGGCGCTGCGGAACTGGTTCGCCGGCGTCAAGGACTGGAAAGGCGTCACGCACACCTATTCCACGGATGCCCTGAACAACATGGTTCATTCGATCGCCATCGTGAGATTCAAGCCTGGCACGACCGAGCTGGACTTCGTGCGAACCATCGCGGTCGGGTAGGTGGAACACCTCCTGCAGCTCTGCGTGAACGGCGTGGCGCTCGGCAGCGTCTATGCGCTGGTGGCGTTGGGCTTCATCCTGATCAGCGAGGCGACGGGGGTGGTCAACTTCGCGACCGGCCAGTTCGTCATGGTCGGCTGCTTCTTCGGTGTGACCACGATTCTGAAATGGGGCGTGCCGACTTGGCCGGGCTACGCGCTCGCCTTGGCGCTGATGCTGGGTTTCGGCGCCGTGTTCTACGCGCTGGTCTTTCGCCCGCTGCAGGACGCGCCCGCGGTGTCCGTCATCATCGGAACCGTGGGCGCCGGCATCGTCATGCAGAACCTGGCGCTGCTGACCTGGGGCTCGTTGCCGCTGCGGCCAATGTCACCGTTCGGGAGCGCGCAGCTCAACGTGGGCGGAGCAACGATCACGTGGCAGTCGCTGTTCACGATCGCCGTCACCCTCGCGCTGATCGCCGGCATGCACATGCTATTGTTCCACGCGCCGCTCGGCGCCAAGATGCGCGCCGTGGCGCAGGATCGGGAGGCGGCCCGCCTGATGGCGATCCCGGTCGGCGCCATCTTGATGGGGACCTGGCTGATCGCCGCGCTGCTGACCGGCGTCGCAGGGCTGCTGCTCGGCCCGCTGTGGTTCGCCGACGTGTCGATGGGGGACCCGATCGCCCTCAAGGCGTTCGCGGCGGCCATCATCGGTGGCTTCGGCAGCGTGACCGGGGCGCTGATCGGCGGCTTGGCGGTGGGTCTCGCGGAAATCCTGGGCGCCAGCTATCTCACCTCCACCTACAAGGACGCGCTCGTGTTCCTGTTGATGGTGCTGTTCCTGCTGCTGCGGCCGCAGGGCATCTTCGGTGAACGCATCAGCCAGCGAGGGTAGGCCATGCCGGCGCGCGTCCTCGTGGTTGCCGTCCTGTTCGCTGCCGCGCTAGTGCTGCCGCGGGTCGTGCCGGGTTTCGCGTTGCATGTGCTGAACTCCGGGATGATCGCCGCGGTGGTGGTCCTGGGCCTGAATTTCGTCTTCGGCTGGGCCGGGCTGATCTCGCTGGCCCAGGCGGCGTTCATGGGGATCGGAGCCTACACGACGGCGATCCTGACCACGCGCTACGCCGTGCCGATCTGGGCGGCCGCGCCCGCCGCCATCGCGCTCTCGGGCCTGTTCGGCGTCCTAATCGGGCTGCCGCTGCTGCGGCTGCGCGGGCACTATCTCGCGCTCGCCACCCTCGGGTTCAACGTCAGCTTCCGGATCGTGGCCAACGGATGGGAGAGCTTGCTGGGCGGCACCGACGGCATCGGCTCCATCCCGAGTCCCACGGTGTTCGGCCTCGCGCTCGACACGGACGAGACCTATTTCTACGCGCTCTGGGGCGCGCTCGCCGTGGCGGTCCTGATCGCGGCGCGGCTGCGGCGATCCCATCTGGGGCGCGCCATGCTCGCGGTGCGCGACGACGAGATCGCGGCCGCCACTGCCTCAGTCGACGTGGTGCGGGTGAAGGTCCAGGCCTTCGGGCTGGGCGCCTGTTACGCCGGCGCCGCGGGCGTGCTGTTCGCGCATTTCACCCGTTACATCGCGCCCGAGGACTTCGACCTCAGCCTGTCGATCCTGTTCCTGGCTATGCTCATCATCGGGGGAGAGGGCTCGATCGCCGGGGCCGTGATGGGCGCGATCCTGGTGACGTTCCTGCCGGAATGGCTGCGCTTCCTGGGCGCCGCCTACCTGACCCTGTTCGGGACATTGATGCTCGTGACCCTCGTGTTCCTGCCCAAGGGCCTGGCCAGCCTCCGCGTGTCGAACCTGCGCCTTCCGGCCCTGCGACGGTCTCGGACATGACTGTCCTGCTGGCGCTCCGGGGCGTGTCGCGCAGCTTCGGCGGCGTGAAGGCCTTGCAGGACGTCGACCTGACGCTGCCGGAGGGTCAGGTTCACGCGCTCATCGGCCCCAACGGCGCCGGCAAGACCACGCTGGTCAACGTGCTGACTGGCCTGCTGCCCCCCTCGTCGGGCACGATTACGTTTCGCGGGCAAGACATTACCGGGGCGGCGCCCCATCGCGTGACCCAGGCCGGCATCGCCCGCACCTACCAGAGCGGCCGCCTGTTCACGCGCCTGAGCGTCCTGGAGAACGTCATGACCGGCGGGCAGCATCGCCTGCCGCACGCCCTGCTGTCCGGCATCCTGCCCTGGCCCGGCGTCCGCGCGACGGAGGCAGCCCTGCGCGAGCGAGCCATCGGCCTGCTGCGTCGGCTCGGTCTGGAGGATATGGCGGGCCAGGCCGTGGGCGCCTTGCCCTACGGCCGTCGCCGCCTCGTGGAGATCGCCCGCGCGCTCGCTGCCGACCCGGCCGTGCTCCTGCTGGATGAGCCGGCCGCCGGCCTGAACAGCCGCGAGGCGGGCGAGCTGATTGACGTGCTCGCCGGCCTCAAGGCGGACGGCGTCTCCACAATCCTGATCGAGCACAACATGGGTCTTGTCATGCAGGTCGCCGACCGGATCACCGTCCTGAACTTCGGCCGCAAGATCGCCGAGGGCATGCCCGCCGAGATCCGCAGCGATCCGCAGGTGCTGGAGGCCTATCTGGGCCAGGGCTACGCCCATGCTCCGGTGCAGTAATCTCCGGGTGGCCTATGGCCCGGTGCAGGTCCTACATGACATCTCGATCAGCGTGGCGGCCGGGGAGATCGTGGCGCTGCTGGGCGCGAACGGCGCGGGAAAGACGACGCTGCTGCGCACCCTGTCCGGTTTGCATATGCCGACCTCGGGCAGCATCGACTTCGACGGCGCGCCGATGGCGCGCATCGGCGCGGAGGACCGGGTACGGCGCGGCCTCGCCCACGTGCCGGAGGGACGGCGCGTCTTCCCCGGCCTGACAATCCGCGAGAACCTCGAGGTGGCGACCAGCGCCTGGCGGCGGGGGCGCGCCCCGATTGGCGATGACCTGGACCGGGTATTCGCCTTGTTCCCCCGCCTGCGGGAGCGGATCGGTCAGCTGGCGTGGTCGCTCTCGGGGGGTGAGCAGCAGATGCTGGCCATCGGCCGTGCGCTGATGTCCCGGCCGAAGATGATGCTGCTGGACGAGCCCTCGCTCGGCCTCGCGCCGATGCTGGCGGGAGAGGTGTACGACCGCATCCGCGAGATCAACCGGGACAGCCTGACCGTGCTCGTGGTCGAGCAGAACACCGTGCTGGCGCTCAACGTGGCGTCCCGCGCCTACGTCTTGGAGAACGGCCGCATCACCCTGGACGGCCCAGCGGCCGAGCTGATGCGGGATCCGAGGGTGCGGGACGCCTACCTGAGCGCCTGAGCGTTCAGGGCCGAATGCGGTCCCGCGTCATCTGTCGTCCATATACTAATATTAGGCTGGCGTTGGTTTCGAGTCGCAGGAGTCCAAATGGACAGCCTGCGCTTGCTATGAAGGAGATCATTCCGAGCTGCCGACTGGCTCGCACCGTCTTCAGCGCAATGCGCCATTGGCAATACGGCTGCGTCGCCTGGACTCTTGTGTGAGAAGCCTTCTTCTCGGTGCAGTATCTCGGCCGCAGCGGCGTCTCGTTCTAGGTCGACCGTCGGCCCGGGACGTCTCGGGACGTCTCGGGACGATCGAGGGTTGGTTCGGCAGCTTACCCTCACCGTCCGGTGGTACCAGCCTCGCTTCCGATCGAGTATCCCAGCGAGATTGCCCTCTGGAGTCTCGCGACTCGGTCAAAGTCCACCCGTCTGTATGGAAAGCGGCGAAGCTTGCATTGTGCGGTGGAGCCGCGGCAGGCGCAACAGTCGCTCACCCTTTTGAGCCCTCTTCTTGTGCGGAGCTTCCTCCTCCAGTGTGGCTCTTTCCGTGTAAGGGCAGGTCGCAAGAGTTCAGGGTACGGGGGCTATAAGGCTGCCTGGACCAGAGCCTTGGGCTCACGGGCAACCGTGGAGTTGATTACGTCACCTGAAACCCGGGACGTTGCCCATTGACGCGAGATGTGCACGGGTAATTGGGTGCCGGCCAGATCTTCCCGCCTTATCTCTGGACTCTTGCGACAGCCACTAATCGAGGCGCGACCGGCGCCCGCGACGGCTTGAGGATAAGGCCGCGTTCGTCAACTTGCACGTCGGCTGCCGGATATACCGCCAAGGCAACCTTCAGGTTCTCGGAAAACCGCGTCTTGAAGTGCGCTAGCCGCGCGTAGCTCGATCCGAACTGAAGAAAGAGCGAGTTCTAGCTAACGGGCCGAGCGGATGGAAGGACGTGCAGCCGGTATGCGAGCCAACAATAAATGTCAAGCGCGGCCGAATTGTTGCTGATGGCTCGGATCGCGGCTTCCTCGAGCGGCACCGGGTGCTTCCTCAGTTGTTCGAAGACTGTTTCCGATAGGCGCGCTCGCTCAATAAATAGCGACCCCTGAGCTCCGGGCGCGTCGTCGACCTGCTGCCCGTGCGCCTGCTCCTGGAGCAAGGCGATCGGCCGTTCGCGGCCGTAGTGTCCGCCCTGCGCTGTTCGGCGTGCGGAGGCAAGCCTGCCCCGGTCTACCTCATCGCCGGGCAGTGCCGCGCCTTCAGCTACGGGCCGCCGCCGAGCTGGTCTGTCGAGCTGGTGCCCGCATCGGCATAGACCTTTGAGCTGCCCGCTCCGCCGCGGTATCCTGGTCCGGTAGGAGGCGGGAATGGGCGAACTCTACGATCTGGACGTGCTGGAGTGGTCGGAGCAGCAGGCCCGGCTTCTGCGCGCGCATGCGGCGGGCGACAGGGCCAACGAATCCCCGGACTGGGCAAACATCATCGAGGAAGTGGAGAGCGTGGGACGGAGCCAGCTTTCTGCCGTGCGGTCCCTCATCGTTCAGGCCCTCGCGCACGACTTGAAGGCCGAGGCGTGGCCCCTGTCGCGAGAAGTCACGCACTGGCGCGCCGAGGCCCGGGGCTTTCGCGGGGATGCGGCCGAAGCCTTCGCTCCTTCCATGCGGCAGCGGATCGACATGCAGGAGCTATACCGGCGGGCCCTGGACCGGTTGCCCGAGGCCATCGACGGCCAGCCGCCCTTGCCGGTCCCGGCTACCTGTCCCGTGATGCTGGACGAGCTGCTCGGCAACGGGCCGTAGCACCGGGGCCGGCAGCCCTCGCCCGAACCGCCCCGAAAACCGGAGCAGAAGGCCGTAAGCGGCCCGATCGGCGCTGCCCGGCTTCAGGGACGGTCCGCCATAAGACGATTGGTTACAAGCGCGGTAAGGTGCCGAGCAGCAAGATCAATGTTGTCTCACGATTTCCAATCACATTCAAAATTCGTTTTATGGGCATCGTTCAATAACGATATGATGCCGCACTGACGCGCGCACTCTCCGAGCCCGTGGCCGCGTTGGAACCGCACTAGGGCAGTCGCGCTGTCCCCGCCCCATACCCCGTCTGTGCGGCCCGTGTAGGTCCCGGCTTGCTTGAGACGTTGCTGCACGGTGGCAATACCCGCCTGGCTGAGCGGCTGCGCGTAGTTCAGCGGTACCCCAGTCTGCGCTGACGCACCCGGGATGAGCGGCGCTGACGACAAAACAACAGCAACAGCGGCACCAAGCCACTTCATGCAACGCTCCCTCACAGCCTCTGCAAGGGAAACGCAGGCGCCCGCTCCCAGGTTTGCCGACACAGCCCAAGGGTGGGGGCAGGCGCTGCGGCCAGGGATCATGGACAGCCTCGGCCGTTGGCCGCGACCATCCATCAGCGGGCAACACCCGTGCGTGTTGGCCGTTGTAAGGACAACCCGAAACAAGGAGAGGTGTCATGCTCCAGGCGCAAATGCCCGAACCCGTGCCCGACGTTGAGCACCAGCCAGTGGAGGAGCCGCCGGACCCGACGCCGCCCGTCGAGGAACCGCCTCCAGGCGAGTCGGTGCCGACGTCGCCCATTCCCGACCGATTGACAGCAGCAAGAGCGGAGCCGCGGCCAAGCCGTGAGAAGAGACGAGTTCGCGGGTCGGGTAACTACGGCGGGTGGGATGATGAGCATATGGTCGCTGGTGGACGTTATGGCTTCCTGCCTCTCGCCGCATCACCGGGTGTCACTCGGAGCGTCGGGCAGACGACCCTGAAGGGCGATGGAGCTGCAACCCTGTTGCCTTCCTGCCAGGTTGCCTCCACCTCGCCCCAGTTGCGGCCACACATGCGTTCCTGGCTGGCCAGGACCGGCTTAGCGACGGTATTGCTGGTTGGTTCCGTGACGCTTGGCCATGGTCAGGTTCCCCCTGTTCCCGCGACACCGCCCACCAACCAACCAACGCCGCCTGCAGAAATCACGCCGTCCCACCCGGCGAATGGAAGACCCGCCCCGGGAGTGCCCGGCGCGGATGTCCAGCGCGGTCCGCAGACAAACGTCCCGGCGCCGCTGCCACCTGGCACTCGGCCCGACACACCGGGTGGATCAACAAGCAACGGGGTTGCCCGTCCTCCCAACCCGGCGGACTCCGAAATCAACAAGGGAGCGCCTGCCCCCGGCCTGTTCCCGACGCCGGTCATCCCGCCACCGGGCGCTCCGGGCGGCAATCCATTCGTGGTGCCGAAGTAAGCGGGCTGCCTTGGCCGCGCTGCGCCGAGTTTCTCAGGCTAGAGACGGCTGGCCGGCCGAGGTGACCCTGGTGTTGGATGTGGGTGCGTCTATGGGCGGTGGCCGCGGGCTCGGCGGAACCGGCGGCTTCGGAAGGGGCTTTTCCTTCTGCTGTCTGGCGGCATGGGGCCAAGCCATGGAAGGGTCAGGACAGGACAGGACAGCACGGCTACCAGCCCCTGATGGCTGTCCGTCAAACGAGCCATGACGGACAGCGGGCCACCCGTTCCCGTGTAGGAGCCACCCTAGCGCGGGGCACCTCACCAATTTGTAAATGCAACACGCACAGGGCGGATGTGGATCTGCCGTCCGTCAAACGACTAGGCGCGGAAGGAGTTGAACCCCCGACCTCTGCCATGTGATGGCAGCGCTCTGCCACTGAGCTACGCGCCTTCGAGCGATCGTAACGAAAACGTCGTTCGGTGTTGGGCGGGTTCTTAGCATCGCGAGGTCAGGCGGTGAAGTGGTCTTCCGCCGCAGGCAGTAACAAAGCACGGCTTGCCACGCACCGGCTGTGGTGGCCGGCTGCGTCTGTGCGCCGGACCCTGCTCAGTGCCCGGTATTGTCACCACCGGCCCCTGGCGGCCTCTGCTTCCCGGCGCGCGCGGTCGCGGTGGCGGTCCGCCCACCTTTGAGCGCGGTCGGCGCCCTCGTAGTCGCGTCTCCGCACGCCAGCGTGCGATGTCCTCCGCCCGCCGGGCACGGCGCCACTCGCCGCGGACCGAGGCCCAAGCGTTCGGAGCGGGCTGGGCGTAGCCGTGCGCAGGTGGCGAGGCGCTGTCTGCTTGGATGGGAGGGCACGGCACGGTTCCGAACGAGCAGAACACGCAGCAGTCGCCCGGCTTCGGCCGTAGCAGCACCTTGCAGCCGGTGCATTCGTAGAAGAACAGGCAGGCGTTGGTCGGCATGGTTTCCGTCTTGGCCGTGCCGCAGTGCGGGTAGGTCAGGGTCGATTCCAGGATTACCGCACCCTCAAGCATAGGCGTAGCCCAGGTAAAACAGGACGACCCCGGCCAGCAGGCCGACCGTGGTCAGGCCACGAACCACGGGCTTGGTGCAAACGCTGCCGGGCGCGCAAAAGGCAGCCGTCCGGAGCTGGCGCCACAGCAGAACGGCTCCGCCCGTGAGGCAGATGGCGGCAGCCGCGAGCAGGGCCACTCGGTGCGGCGCCGCAAGGACAGCGACGCCGTACAGCCAGGCCGTTCCAAGGCCGAAGGTGGCGAGGATGAAGGGCAGGCCGCAGCACGCACCGGCTTGCGACGCGCAGCGCCACGGGCCGCAGGCTGTCCCGCCTGATCCGGATCCAGCGCCGCCTCGTCCTCGGCGGCACTGGCTTCCAGCTCCTCGAGCTGCAGCTCCATCTGGTCCAGCAGCTTGCGGCCGCGCTCGGACGAGGCGCCGAACTGCTCGTGCTTGAGCTTGGCGATCAGCAGCTTGAGATAGGCCACCATCGCCTCGGCACCGGAGGCGCGGGCTTCAGCCTCGCGGCGCGCCAGCTGCTCGGCCACCAAAGCGGCGCGCAACAGGGGAATGTCGTCCGGGACAGGATCAGCGGCGGGCGTCACGCTGCGATTCAACCACGCCCGGCAGCGGCTGTGTACCCCCATTCTCTCCAAAACACCTCTATTGTCAGCCAGCCATCTCCGGCCGCCAGGTGCGCTGCGGCGCCCGCCAGTCGATCCCCTCCAACAGCATGGACAGCATCGCCGGGGTCAGCGAGACGACGC
>JAABUK010005321.1_pt1 | contig 20164 bp, 17 predicted proteins | sample 5559141 | NCBI WGS metagenome assembly JAABUK01 (sample SAMN10711869, study PRJNA513367) | rock metagenome | isolation source: Antarctica rocks | place: Antarctica: Victoria Land, Pudding Butte nord | collected 2016-01-03 | reverse complement strand
ATTGACAACATGAAAGCAATCATCATAAGCTTCGTCAAAAAGCAAATTTGCAAAGAGACGAAATTACAATGATTAAATGTCTGAAAAAGCAGCATCAAGAAGAAAAATCAGTATTGAAAGCACATATTAAATGTGAATCTAAGTCATAAATCACTAAAAGAGCTGAGAAAAATTGATAGACTAACGTTTTCAATCTTTATTCAGTTGAAAATGAAACATGATTATTTCAAGAGCTATTTGCATCGATTATCAGAGAATAATTCGAATAAATGCTATGAAATATGCAATGCAAGGCAAACATTGAAGCATTTACTGCTGAACTGCAGACATTATAGAGCAGAGCAGATAAAGCTTAAGGAAAAAGCTCAGCTCAAAAACACAGACATTATATTGACACTATTCATCATCAAGATTGAAAGAATTGCAACACTAAAGTATTTGAAAAATACTTGAATTGCAATGAGAAAATGACTATTAGAAACGAAAGAGTAGAACGCGAAAAATGCAAAGAAACAAAGAAAAACGAAAGTACAATGACGAGAGTTTGAGCGAGATAGCTTGTATATGCAAACTATCGATGTGATTGATTAATGAGAAAATATAAAGCAGCGACTTTGATCAGATTACATGTAACTTAGCATACATACAACGTTTAGACAGTGTCATAGTCATAGACTGCATGCACTTAATGAAGAAATAAAAAAATAAAAAATAAAAACCTTTAAAGATGACATCGTAGCACTTGCTAGTACTAACTTCGATGCTAACTTCTTTTTGCGAACTTTTCATCACTTTTCGCTTTTTGCAAATTTGCATTTCACAAATTAATTGTATTCTTGTCATTGTGCGCATTTGCATGTGAATTTAGCATCAATGCATTGAGTGAACTAAACATGTATTGCATTTTTCTATTTGCTGATGTGAGCAATTTTTGTTGATTGCAAAATAAATTGACAATGTCATTCTGCAGTTGTTTGCTTGTTGATGAACTCATGTTAAGTTCATCTCATAAATTTATTTCAATCTCTAACGTTAACTTTTTGATTTCTATCGTTGATGTTTTGAGTTCTGACGCTGAGTTATTGCTTCTGCTGAGTTTCGCGTTGCTATTCGCGAAACGAGGCGAAGAAGAGTGCATAAAGCGACTCTTTATATTTCTTTTCATAAAGAGTTTTTTCGAGTTTTAAGCTTCAAACTTCTAGAAAATTCACTTGACATCACTTAAATATCTTTTTAATCTCTTACTCAGAGTGTTTCACATAGACAGTAACTTTAGTATAGAGATTTTTCAATTTCTATTTCGAAATTTGCAATAAATTGTCTTTTATTATCAACTTATGTCAGATGAAAATGATATAAATTTAGTTTGCAAAAATCTAGATTACTCTTTTTGATAGAAAATGCTTGATGCAATTACTTTATATTTCATGTATTGAAGTAGTCACATTATCTTGCTCAGAATAGTAACGACTGATCTCAACTTATTGTCTTGCACATCAAGAAAAGATAAAACAGATAGTGATTTGATAAGAAATGCTGTACTTCTCTGAAACAACGTTGTTCTCTGTGCAATCTTCGAGCGCAAAAGAGTTTGATTTCGATTTTTGCATCAGTATGCAGTCTTCTGTGCTGTTCTGAAGTCTATTGATGACTTGTTCTTTTCATGTGAGTTTGCTCTTTGATTTATCAATCAAATTACTGTCTAAATTGATGATTCTTTCTTTTGCGTTGATGAACTTTCGTTTCGCCGTCAATTTTGATCTGCGTGAGCGCGAAAAATTTCGATTTTCGGTTTTTGACTTGCGACGCAATCATCTGTAAAGCTATTAAGTCGAATGAGAACTTGTTTTGATTGTACGATTGTGCTCTATAACTTGTTGATTGATTTGATATATCATTCGAGAATTTGAGTAAGAGCGCTTATATTCATTGTCAGTCAAAGCATATATAATAAACTCATTTTGTAAAGCTTTTGCAAAATTCTTTGTAATAAATAATTTGAATGCATGTTCATTCATTTACATTGAAACATTATGTTCTTGCAATTATATTTATTTGAATATGCTTGAATTGCATACTTGACATACTTAATACTAAGAAAGATTCTTTCTTGTTAATAGCATAAAAGATACTTATATCTTTTTTCTTTATGTTTCAGCTGTTTCTCAGTCAATAATACATTTTATAAATGTTATAATAATAAACATCTTGATTATTTATTCAGATAAATTTTGAGAGATCAACATTTAATAATGATATATTCTGCTTGATGATGAAATGTTGATTAATAATAAACTGATCATCAAGTTGAGTTTCAAGTTGACATTTTAAATTCAACTTGATTCAAGTCAAATTGAGCATATTTTCAACTTAACACAACTCAACTCAACTAGAAATTGAGTCAATTCAACTCAATTCATCAAGAATTTAAGCTTGATGTTAAGAGAGTTAAATATAGTAATTTTTTCGCTTTTTTGCATTATCTTTTTGCATTATCTTTTTGCATTATCTTTTTGCATTTAATAGAAAGTCATAACGAGAAACATGAAGACTGTTTGATAGAAAGTCATGGTAGAAAGTCATGATAGAAAGTCATGATGAGAAATTTTGAAAACTGTTTAATAAAAAGATTTGATAGAAAGATTTAATAGAAAGTCATGATGAGAAATCATGAAGACTGTTCAATCAAGCTATTTACATTTATTTATCTACTTCTTGTCGAGTTGAGTTGTTGAGTTCAGCTTTTCAACTTGACTTGAGTTCTTAAGTTCAACTTTTCAACTTGACGCAACTTGAATTCAAAAATCTTTCAACTTAACTTAACACTTTTTGAGTCGAGTACTTGACTCAACGTAATCAGTCTAATTAATAATGTTTATCTTGACATTAATATTCACGTAAATCTTCATTTCTATCTTTTGATCTTTCTGAATTACATGCTCTCTGTATATAAAAGTCTTTATGAAGAGAATTTCTTGTTTTTTTCTTAATGATTTAAAACATTTATTAAAATCTTATCTTTTCTCAATATCTAATAATGATTTATATGAAACATTGAATCAATGAATACTCAATTAACATCTGATTCTTTTAATCTTTTCTTGATTTTTTCATCTTTATAATCAATAAAGTAATGATTTTTTAAACTATATATTCAACATGTTATGTTGAATAAATTCTTGCTATAATAAATTAAGTCATTTGAGCTTAACTTCAATAACATGTTGAGCTTATTTAATTTATGAGATTTCTTTTGTTTCTGATGAATCTTTTTGTTTATCTTATCTTGATCATATGAGTTTCAATCTTAAGATCATTTCAACAATAAAATGCATTCTTTTTGTAAATTAATTTTCAATCAAGTGATCAGATTAATTAATGCATCTCATGTAGTAGAAATTGACTGTACATTAATAATAATTATATGCAACTCAGATTTTAACTTAATGAATAAATGAGTTTACTTATGCTCATCATTGAGCACATTAGAGACATGAAACGAATATCTGAAACACAATGATCACAAAAACAAGATCATCAGACAAACAAAATGTGCACACTTCAGATCACAGATGCATGAGCTAAGCAACGCATTGAAATTGATATGATGCTTTGCAAAATGAGCTAGAATCGAAAGTCAGCTATCTAAAAAGCTTTCTCAGTTTTCGTTGCTGAAACAAGATGATACTGATTACATGATAACAACGTTTGAAGAAAAAATCGAGATGCTGCAAGGGAAATTCTTTTCTTCATTCTCACAAGCAGATGTCAATGACATTTCAAATTCATATCTTTGACAGTATCATCAAATTCACGCATCTCAGAGAATAAAATGAAGCGAGCAATCAGAAAAGTAAAAGTGAACAAAGTATCAAACATTTCTGAAATCTCAAACAAAGCACTTCAAACAGATCTCACAGAACTGATCTCAGTGCTGACGAGTTTATTCAACGCATGCATGATACACAAATATTACTCAAAGCAGTTCAAAAAGACTCAAACAATAGTGCTATGCAAATCAAAGAAAAGCGACTACATTGACTTGAAAACATATTGATTCATTGCTTTGCTTGATATCATGAACAAAGCTTTAGAGTCAATTATAATCAAAAGACTGAGTGATATAACTGAGACTTATCACATGCTTTCAAATGCTCAAATGAGAGCAAGATGCAAGCAATTCATGATCTTGACGTTAAATTTACTAGTAAATCAAGTTCATATTGTGTGAGACTGCAAAATCAAGTACATGATCTTTATGCTAAGTTTAAATATCATCAAAGCGTTTAATCAAGTCTTGCACATTAAACTGCTGCATATGCTGAAAATGAGAAGAATGTCAAGCTATATAATGTGATTATCAGATTTACTAAATGAATAAACGAGATTTATAAGAATGATATGACAATGTGATATTCTAAGCAGACACAGAATGAATATATTTTATGATAGAGTTAATTATTAAGAAGCTCTCAATAACTTGAGAGAATTAATTGACTATAAAGAGTTTGTCAAGCATTGTCAAGTCGAGCACGACATAACTCATGATATATTAAGTCAAAGATATGATGTAGTCTAAATAATGTCTTGACAAAGTCATAAAGTTTCAGAGCTAACTCAGATCTGATTTTCAACTCAGTTTCTGATTCTAATTTCTGATCTAATTTTTATGTGTCAATTCATCATGACAATTGTCTTCTCTTCTAAGTGAGTTCATTCTCAATCTCAATAATTAATATCTTTGTTTAGTCTGATAAATGATGACGTGTACTCATTAATTCGCTCTAGAAGCTCTTAATAAAAATCTTTAAATCTTTGTAAGAAAATAAGAAAAAGAGAAACTTTCGATTGAATGATGATTCATCTTCAATTATAATGCATATAGATGACATTGTAGATAGTATATGTGATGTGTAGTTGATGTAAATGACAGCAATGATGACGTGTAAATAGCACATAAACATTGTTTACATTTCAAGTAAATGATGTGATTGAAATGATAAAGCATAAACAAGAATGAATAATAATTATTGTTTTATTTATTGCTTTTTCAATTCTTCTTAACTTCTCATTTTCTTCAACTTCATCTTTTTTCAATCATGATCATATTTTTATCATTGTATGATTACTTTTGACAAACTTTGAGTATATCTGTATCATAAGAGTAAGAGATCTAGATCATAAGTCGTGAATGCACAGCGACGCTCAAAGAGAGTTGTAAGATGATGAAGTTAATTGATGCTTAAGTCAAAATCATTATGAAAGTAAGTGATGTTACAACTTGAAATTTCACGACTATTACTGCAATTAACAGTATCATAAGTCTGCTCAAAAGATATTGATCAGACATGATGATCATCGTACTGCTGATGCTGAATCACTCATGATGATGCAGATGTTATCAAATTCTGATTGAAAGTTCATCACTTCTACTATTCAAACTTTCAAGTACATCTTTGTTATCAAAAAGAAAATTCAAAAGATGATGAGAAAAGAAATGATTGCTGATGCTTCGTTGATGATCTTGTTGAACTCACAGACTTCGCGAAATTAAAGAACAATAATGAGATTCGCTTATTCAACTTCTTGAGATCATTACTGATGCTTTTCAGCTGTCAATTGTTGAAATAAGCGAAAGAAGTGTTGCTAATCTTGAAATTCTAGATAGAGTGATTTGTATAAAGTGTGCTTGAGTTTTACACATCAAGAATAAAGCATCGCTGTATGATGTTGTCTTTCAGAAAAAGACAATGTACAAGAAGTGTGCTTGCTATGCAAGTAATGAGAATTTCTGTGTCACAATGAGTATACTTATATGATATGTTTGCTAAACACTCATGATTCAATGTTTAGATTCTCGACATCTGCATTTCAACTATTAATGAATTCTTTCGTCTGCAAAATATTCATGATAGTGCAATTGAAAATGAAGAAGAGAACATCATTTTGAAGACATTCACTGCTTATCAGAAAATTCTTTACAAGAAATTGATAACAACGACTCGTGTGAAGAGTTGTCTTGAGAAAATTCACAAACTCAAGTCTTTAAAGATTCAAAAGCTCATTCTCAAAGAGATGATGATTGTCAATAACATTGTCAGAGAAATTCTGAATGTAAAGTGCTTTGCAATACATTCAATCTTAATTATATATTGTTTTATCAATGTTTTTAATTGTTCTGATATATTTTAGCACAATCTGTCATCTTTCAAATCTCTGTCTTCGCGTCTCAATGTAAATCTGACAATAAAAGAGAAGAAGAAATCTGCAATCTTGTCTCTTGTGAAAAATGTTTGATGAAGTCATGTTTGTTGTGTTGTGATGATTACGCTTTCTTGTCAAGCGCGTTTGAATGTCTTTGCGCTTTTTTCTTCTGTCTGTTGATTTACATATGTGATCATCTCATTAAAGAGCAAAACTATCATAATATAGTGATTCTTCTTTTCTAATAATAAGTTTATGCTTGAAAGTGAGTAATTATGCTTTTCGCTCATGTTTCAGCCTCATTTTAAAAGCTTCTATAAACTTTGAGACATCTTTCATATTTTCGCTCAATATTCATTGATTATATTCAATGAAATATTCTTTTCATTGTATTTTATAATATAAGATTCTCTTTCTTTTTCGCTTCTGTAAAATCTTTTCTAACTTTCATTCTTACTCATCATCAATAAGCTTGAGTACGAGATAATTGAGTATAAAGTCATCATTTAGCCTACGATTATATGACTTTAAGAGAAATACATGAAAGACAGAATGAACTCTATAAATGATTGAAAGATCAAGATGATATGTCTGCTTGTTTATGAGTTCTTGTATATGAAAGAATTCTATCATCTTATTTGATAACTTCTTGCTTGACTTCTTCTGCTTCAGATTTTTTGCTGATAGCATGATTAAATCATCAACATTAAAGAACTTAAACTTATGTTTTCAATTATAGTACTTTGTCTGAGCATTGATTGCATTTTATCATCATTGCATTAACGTGTTTTGCATGTTTTGCAGCATTTCAACATGTTCTTTTGCTGCTGACACTTCTTCTTTCATAGCATTATTCTTGATGTGTATGTCAAAGATTAACTTGTAGTTATACATGATTCTAAAGAGACTACAGCTCAATGAAGAGTGCTTTGTCTGATGATACATGAACTCGACTACGAGTAGAAATGTAGTTCAATCGTCTTGCTTTTCTGAACAATATATTCATAGATAATGTTTCAGCGTTTGATTCTGTCGTTCTGTCTGATCATCTGTTTGCAAATGAAAGATAATGCTTAGTTGTTGTTTCATCTTGACATGATAGCAGATCTTTGATCAAAATGCATTGATAAATAAACTATCTATATTGATAATTATATCATTCGATACTTCATATCTTAAAACAATCTTCTCAAAGAACAACTCTGCTAACTTTATGACAGTCAGAATCTTCTTTATAGACAGATAATGCATCATCTTCGTGTAGTGATCAACTATCATGAAAATCAAGTCATACATGACTTCTTTTCATTTACTAGACAACAGATCTGTTATGAAATTCATGATGATTTCTTTTCATGAATCTGTGAGTTGAGATAACGATCTTAACTTATTATATGATAAATGACGTTTCATCTTTGCTCTCTGACAAATGTCACAAGTATTTATATACTCTTTGACATTCTTGATCATACTTTTTCAGTAATATTTGCAATCTAATAGCTCACTGATCTTGTCAGCATCAAAATGTCTTGCTAATAAGTCATCATGATGATGTTTCAATAACTTTTCTCTGACAGAAAGATTTTCTGAAACATACAATGATTTATTATACTTTATCATTTCTTGACTATTTAATGTTCAAGCTTTGACATCATTCTTTCATATACTTGTCGTTTCATTTGCTTTTAATCTTACAGTAAATTCATCTTCTTGCTGTAAGATCTTGATGAGTTCAACTACAAATTTATTATTGAAGTTGTATATCATTTCATGAATTGTCAGTACTCTGACAATTGCACGTGAAACAAGTTGTTTGCAATTAACAGTTTCAGCAACAGAATTAAGCTGTTTCTCAACTACGTTGCAATCTCTATGAGTCAATGTTTCATCATTGTGTCTTCTCAAGTTTTCAGATTCAGATTGAGAAATTCTATCTCTTGAGAAATGTACTTCGTTTAAATGCGTCTTTTGCATTGCTAAAGTCATGATTTTCAGCAGCATACTTCTGACATGCATTGCTGAACATGTACTCATGTTTTCACTAACATTGTGAATAAACATCTTCTTGACTTCATTAATCACTCATGTACAGTAGATTTCATCTGACAACATGCTTTCAACATGATTGACTGAATATTTTCTTTCACTGACACTGTGAACAAACATCTTCTCGACATCGTTAATCACTTGTGTTCATCAATGAGTTTCATCTTGCAGTTTGCTTTCAACATGTTCTGCTGAATATCTGTTCATACTTATACTGTGAACGAACGTCTTCTTGACATCGTTAATCACTTGTATACAGTATAGTTTTCTGATCGCTACAAATATAAAGCTATTTAAGCTTTTTATTCTAGTCAGCTTTCGCTGCAAAATGAGCAGCAAATGATTCGCAAAGATATTCTCATTCTTATAATCAGATTATCTCAATGATGCATTGATCAAGTTTATCTTTTCTGATTTATGTGCTATTTCAAAGTTGCAAATCAACAATCTCATGACTCATCTGACTTATCTTTCATTTAACTTTCGAACGTTCATAAAACTCTTCAAATTATTATGATCAGTCAGAACTTTGACAGTATGATAACTGTCTTTCACATAGTGTCATCAGTGTTTAAACATCGCTACTATGACTAGAAGCTTCTGATCATATGTCTCATAGTTTGTTTTAATGTCTATCATCATTCTGAATCAGAATGCAATCAAATGTCACTGATCTTCGTCATCTGACTGAGACAAAATACTCACGACTGCATAATTGAATGCATCGATCTCTATGTGTATATGTTGCTCTGAGTCAAAGTATCTTAGTATAAATGCTTTCATAAAGACATCGCGAAGCTGATTAAAAGCTTGTTTTGCTTTGTTCAATCATATGAATGAGCTCATTTTTACATCTTTTACACTATCTCTCAGCAGTTCTGTTAAAGATTCTGCTATCTGAAAGTAATGATGTATAAAATGTTGATAGAAATTGATGAATCTTAGAAAAACTTGTATTTTTCAATACATCTTCGATCTGAGTCACGTCTTGATGATGTCTATTCTACTTAAGTTCATTGAAATGCTCTTTGTGAATACAACAAATTCTAGAAAGTTCACTTTAGTGATGAAGAATTCACACTTCTTTAAGCTAGCATATAGCTTAAACTTTCTTAATCTTTCAAGAATCTGCTTCATGTAATCTACGTGATCAGTCTTCTCTATGAAGAAGATTAGAATGTCATTCAGATAAACAATACAAAAGTCATTTAAAAGCTCTGTCAAGATCTTATTAATATAAGTTTGAAAGATGACAGATGCATTGATTAAATTAAACAACATGATCATATATTTGAAGTGATCATAACGAGTACAAAACATCGTTTTTCACTCATCTTCATGTTGAATTCTGAGATGATGATAAACGTTTTTCAGATTTAACTTAGTGAACTACTTAACTTTATTAAGTCTGTCTAAAGTTTCATTAATTAAAGACAGCGAATGACGATTTTTGACAGTGATCTTATTCAGATCTTGATAGTTCATGCATAGATGAAAATTATCATTCTTCTTGAGAATGAATAAAATAGATGCATCAGTTGAGCTGATGAAGTGCTTAATTCATTCTTTCGCTAAGACATTCTTTAAATACTGTCTCAGAGTCATTAACTCTGTGTTCGACAAATTATACAACGATTCATACAATGACTTTGCAGTGATTTCGATTGCATAATCATGATTTTCATGCAAGAGCAATTTGTCGATACTCTTTGTTGAAAATACATTTTCGTATTCTTTTAATTCAACAAGTAAAGTCTGTGTTTTGAATGCATTTGTAATACAACTCATTGCATTATTCATTGCTTTCACTTGATGTTCAACGATTGATTCTTCAACAACGTTGATCATGATAAGAACATACACAGTAGACTCATTTTGTAGAGCTTTCACAAATGCTTGTGCGAAGAACAACTCAAATGCGTGCTCATTTACGTTGAAACATCATGTTTTTGCAATCATGTTTATTCGAATATGCTTAAATTGCATACTCGACATACTCAGAATCAGAGAAGATTTCTTCTTGTTGATAGCATAGAAGATACTTATATCTTTTTTCTTTATGTCTCAGCTGTCTCTCAGTCGATAACACATCTTATAGACGTCATAATAATAAACATTCTGATCGTTTATTCAGATAAATCTTGAAAGATCAACGTTCAGTAATGACATATCTTGCTTGATGATGAAACGTTAACTAATAACATTCATCTCAACATTGATATTCATGTGAATCTTCATTTCTGTCTTTTGATTTTTCTGAATTACATGCTCTTTATATATAAGAATCTTTACAAAGAGAACTTCTTGTTTTTCTCTCAATGATTTGAAGCATTCATTAAGAGCTTGTCTTTTCTTGAAATCTTGAGATGATTTATATGCAACATTGAATTGATGAATACTTGATTTACATTAGATTCTTTTGATTTATTCTTGATCTTTTCGTCTTTATAATCAGTAAAGTAATGATTTTTTCAATTGCATATGTAACATGTTATGTTGAACAAATTCTTGCTATAACATGATGAAGCATGTGAGCTTGTCTTTGATGAAGAGTTGAGTCTGATTAATCAATGAGATTTCTTTTACTTTGAATGAGTTTTCTTGTTGACTTTATCTCGATCATGCAAGTTCTTGTCTTGAGACTGTTTCAACGACAAGATGCACTTCTTTTGCAAGTTGATTTTCAATCAAGTGACAAGATTGATTAATGCATCTCATGTGATGAAAATTGACTGCACATTAGTAATGATCATGCACAGCTCAGATCTCAACTTGATGAATAAATGAGCTCACTTATGCTCATCATTATACAATGAAAGTTGATGTTTCAGAATGCTTAAATAAACTGCAAACATTTGTATCATTTGATCTGAATGTTGCAATGCATTCACATACTGCTGAGTCATGTTTATGCTTCAATTCATTGAGTTCTTGATTAAATTAAGAAAAAAGTTGATAAAATTGAATCACGTCTGCTGAGCTGCAAATATAGTCTCTTCATGATTGAATTAAAGCTTCTTTGATTCACTCTTGAGATAAATCATGCAATACAAAATCTTTTTCTCATCATTTTCAAAATGTCAAGAAGTATTTTAAAATGAGATTTCAATGTCGCGAATTCACTCTTTATACTTTCTTATGATTTTGTCATGATACTTTTTCAAGAGCATTAAGAATCTTTGCTTTTGTAAAACAATCTTGTGATGACTTCATTTTATCATCATCAACACTATGAAGATGATGATGTGTAGATTATTCAAGTTCTCAATGAAAGCTTAAATGAAAGTTGAACGACTTTTCTTCATCGTTTTGATGACTTGCAGAGTTTCAATCTTTGATTAAATAACTGCTAACTTCTGTTTCTTTTGCAGTTCATCACGTTGAAGCATTATGCAAGTCAGCTGTTCATTAATATCAAGAGAGAGTTCATCTTCTGCTTCTTCACTTTCTGATTTCATTATGTGATGTTCATTTTCTGATATGATGTCTCATAAGATAGAGATGTTGTCGTTTCAACTCTGTTGCAATCATGTTACTGTTATCATGTTTGAATATCAAATCATCATTTTTAAGAAGAGTTTGAAATAATTAGAACTGTGATAATTAGATTTACTAAATGAATAAACGAAATCTATAAGAATGATATGACAATGTAATATTCTAAGCAGACACAGAATGAATATATTTTATGATAGAACTAATTATTAAGAAGCTCTCGATAACTCAAGAAAATTGATCAACTATAAAAAGTTTGTCAAGCATTGTCAAGTTGAGCACAACATAACTCATGACATATTAAGTTGAAGATATAACGTAGTCTAAATAATGTCTTGACAGAGTCATAGAGTTTCAGAGCTAATTCAAATCTGATTTTTGATTCAGTCTTTGACTTTAGTCTTTGATTTAATTTCTATGTATCAATTCATCATGACACATAGTTGAATGAGCACGCAGCTTTCTAAAGAACAGAGAGATGTCGTTGATATTCAATGAGCAAATGAGCATTATGTGCAAGATAAATGCAGACATATCTCAAGAGTTTCTCATTTCATTGATTCTCTTTCTATTTTTCAACGCAAGTTTAATTGAAAAATGCAAAGCACTGAAAATCAAAATTGAAGTGCTTGACTTCATAAATGACATCAACATTCTAGTCTATGACAGATTCATTGAAGAAATTTGCAAAACATTGAGCAAAACACATAATGTTTGAGCTTGAACTCATGATACAACATTTGCATCAGAAAAATACAAGCTCACACATTTCACTAGAAAATTGAGAAAATTCAACATGATGACTAGCATACAAATAGAAAGCTCAATGATCAAGTCAAAGTCAGATGTGCAAGTTCTAGAAATTCAACTAAACATGAAACTGCAATGAGACATGCATCTTCAACAGATAAAAGTGAGTCACGTCACAAGAATACTTACGCTTTGTCGTTTAAAAGTCTTCACATGAGAGACAATCTTCACAAAAGCGAGACAAATGTACTCAGCTGTAGTGAGATCAGAAATCGCATTCGAAGCATTAATCTGACATCAGCGTGACAAAGAAAAAGAACTGTCGAACAAGAAATGCAAACTAGAAACTTTGCAAAGTCAAATTTTACATCACGTTGCAGAAATGTTCAAAAGAGTAAGCATTGAAACGCTAGAGATCAAAATGTACATAAGTTCACTGCATGTTCATTTGAACATGCTGCAAAATAAAGTCACATTACGCAGTTAAGTTGATAACAGAATGCAAGAGACTAAATTAGCATGCAAACTCATACACGTTTAACTGATGAGAATTAATCATCTCATCTTTTGCTTCTTTGTCATCAAGAAAATAGTGCTTCTGAACACATTTATTCAAGAAAATGCAAGAATGCAGTCTAGATGCAGATGATTCAATTTCTCTACAACGACTTCAATAAACAATAACATCACGATAGTGTTATATTACAAAGATCAATGAAAACAACGATGAGAAAAATACAAGAAATGCATTGCAGCACAAAGATCTCATTTATTTAACAAGATGATAAAGATGCATAATGATCTTCAGAAGATTAAAAGCATTCTTGCAACTTACATCAGAATCAAACGCATAAATCTTAACATTTATTTGCACTTAAGAAACGTTTCAGACACAAGTAGTTTGCAATGCAACTGCGAACAAAGTCATCAGATAACGAAGCATGTACTCATGCATTGCTTGAACTGAACGCATCTGCAATCAAGAATGCTACGTGATGTTAACTTCTTGAACTATTGAATAATCATCATGATCACGAAAGATCTCAGAGCAGCAGTGAGAATGATGATGAAAATGAAGCTTCTGAAGCAATTTAAAGTGACTAGAACATTCATTCTTTAACATGCAATCAATGTGAACAAATTTGATACATAGTCTTAATCTTGTTGTTTCAACTGCATGAAGCAATCATATAAATAGCGAGTGATTTTCTATCTCAGAGAGTTTTGTTCACTTGATACATATAGCATAAAGTTTCTCATGAGTCAATCTAATCAATGTCACAAGAATGTATGAATTTATTATTATTATGCTCATCATTGATTAATTAATATTTATAAGTTTATGCTAAATTACATTAATGAGAAAAATAATATTTAACATCTTATGTATCAAGCGCATAAATTATGAAAGAAATCATAAAGATTCAAAAACTCTTTTGAAGAAATTTTTTTTCTTTTCAATAATATTTCTTCTTCTGTTTTTCACTTCTTAATGCGTCTTTCTAGTCAATGTCAACTTTCTTATCTTGTGAGCATGATTATCTTTTATATTTGCATCTGATTTCACTTACTTTGATAATTTTTATATTCTCTGCGTTGATAAACTGCGTCAGCATTAACTATGCAATGCTGTTCTCTTGTCAAAGAGAATTAATTCAATATATCAGATTAAACAAGTTATTTATGTCATGATGAATTAACATATAAAGATTAGATTAGAAACTAAAGTCAGAAATCAAGTTAAAGATCAGATCTGAGTTAACTCTGAAACTCTGTCAAGACATTGCATAAATCACGTCATATCTTCAACTTAATATATCATGAATTATGTTATGTTCAACTTGACAATGCTTGACAAACTCTTTATAGTCAATCAATTCTCTCAAGTTATCAAGAACTTCTTAATAATTAACTCTATCATAAAATATACTCATACTGTGTCTGCTTAAAGTATTACATTGTCATATTACTCTTATAAATCTTATTTATTCACTTAGTAGATTAAATTATCACAGTTTAATCATTGCTTTTATTCTTTGAATTGTGTTAAAAATTCAATTAAAGTCAGTTGTTTCTACTTTCATTAACAGTTTGTAAAGAGTAACAGAGACAGATTTTAGTGCTTTTAATGATTAATATTTCAAATATTCATTTAATCTTATGTTTCAGATTTGTGTTAATTTTAGCTGAGATATATTCATAAAAGCGCTAAAATTTCTAGAATTTCTAACATTCATAAAATTCATATCAGCGCAGTATGTATCTTTATCATTTAATTTAACAAACATGATCTTGATACTTATAGCATTGATAGTCATGATGTTGAATAATATCATGAAGACATGCAATTCACTGTTATCTTTGCATGTTTTTTCTTCATTAAATTCATTGAATATGATTATGCTGCTAATAGCATAATCATTATTTATTGCAAACATAGTTTTAAAGTCACGCAAACTGATTACAATGCTCAATGCATCTTCTTTTCTTTAGTAATCAATGTCATTATATGCATCTTTATCATTCTTCTCAACATTATTACTCTTTTCTTATTGTGCACTGACATCACTTTTAGCACTATGTTCTCTCATGTCAACAGATCAACAACGAAATTTATCTGTACAAGATGCTGACTACAAATCTTCTGCAAGCTATGCTTGTCAGAAGAGTTGAACAATCTCATCAACAAAGCAGTAACAGCGCAATACGTGCATATTATGCTCACATACACAGATCAAGCATGATCGACAATGAGATTTATCTGTACAAGATGCTGACTATGAATCTTCTGCAAGCTATGCTTGTCAAAAGAGCTGAACAATCTCATCAACATCAACAGAGCAGTAACAGCGCTTTACTCACATGTTGAGCTTACACACAGTCAAAAAGCGAGACAATAACAACGTGATCATCAACATGTTAAAGCTTGTACATACACAGAAAAACAGCAACATCTTTGCATACATGTTGCAACTTATATATAATGTATACACATATATTGCAAAGGCACGACTCAGCTTTTGCACATATACAGACAGACGTGATGCAGTAAATCAATCAGTTTTTCGCATTTTCAGATCGATTTACACGCAGCGCAATCACAAACAGAGCAGTAACAGCGCTTTATTCACACATTGAACTCATATATGATATATACACATATATTGCGAAGGCATAATTCAGCTTTTGCGCACATACAGACAGATGTGATGCAGTAAATCGATTGATTTTTCGCATTTTCAGGTCGATTTACACGCAGCGCAATCACACACAAAGCAGTAACAACGCTTTATTCACACGTTGAGCTCATATATGATATACACATATATACTGCGAAGGCATGATTCAGCTTTTGCACACATACACATCTGTGCAACGCAGTAAATTGATCGATTTCGATTTTCTGATCGATTTACATGCGTTGCAAATACATACATTGCGAAGACACGACACAGACTTTGCTTATATACACAGAACAACAGCAACGTCTCTGCGCATGCGCTGCAACTAATATACAACATTCACATAGTCATTGCAAAGACACGATTCAGCTTTTGCACACATACACATCTGTGCAATGTAGTAAATCAATCAATTTCGATTTTCTAATCGATTTACATACGTCGCAAATATATATACTGCAAAGACATGATACAGTCTTTGCTTATATACACAGAACGACAGCAACGTCTTTGTGCATACGCTGCAACTCATATACATCACACACATATACATTGCAAAGACACGACTCAGCTTTTGCACATCTACATGCTTGTGTGATGCAGTAAATCAATCGATTTTTCGCTTTATCAGATTGATGTACATGCATCACAATCATATACATTGCGAAGACACGACACAAACTTTGCTCATATATACAGAATGACAGCAACGTCTTTGCGCATATGTTGCAACTCATATACGTCATGCACATATACATTGCGAAGACACGACTCAGCTTTTGCGCATTTACATGCTCATGTGATGCAGTAAATCAATCGATTTTTCGCTTTATCAGATTGATGTACATGCATTGCAATTATATACACTGCAAAGACATGACACAGTCTTTGCTCATATACACAGAACGATAGCAACGTCTTTGCGCACGCGCTGCAACTCATAAACATCACACATACATATATTGCAAAGACATGACTCAGCTTTTGTGCACATACACATCTGTGCAACGCAGTAAATCAATCAATTTCGATTTTCTAATTGATTTACATACGTTGCAAATACATACATTGCAAAGACATGACACAGTCTTTGCTCATATACACAGAACGACAGCAACGTCTTTGCGTCTGCGTTGCAACTAATATACGACAATCACACAGTCATTGCAAAGGCACGACTCAGCTTTTGCATATATACACATCGATGCAACGCAGTAAATTGATCGATTTACATGCGTCGCAAATACATAGATCAAAGCTCATTTAGTTCATTCAGCTGAGTGATCATACAGCGAACTTGAAAACTCACGTCAAAGTGATCAGCTTTTCTCTACATAAATCAAAGCTCATTTAGCTCGCTTAGCTTGATGATCATACAGAAAAGTCGAAAGCTTACGTTGAAGTGATCAGCTTTTACAATTTTGAGTTGTTTATGTGATTACTTGATCATATAAACAGTTTACGCGCTCGTATGCACACTCTATCGATGTGACTGTTCAATGAGAAGATATACAGCAGCGATTATGACTAGATTACATGTAATTTAGCATATATACAGCGTCTAGATAGTGTCATAGTCATAGACTGCATGCACTTAATGAAGAAATAAAAAAATCACAAGTCTTGTTAAGTTCAACATGATTAAACTCGAAAGTCTCATTAATATTGTTTAACAGACGTTCAGACACAGACATTCTATATGTAAATAATATGCTGACAAGAAGACTTCATTAAAAGAAGAAAAACACAAGTGAGTTAGTAAAGAATGATTGAACTACGCTGTCTGATTAAAAGTGTAGCATATGAACATTTTTGCAAGACACAATCGATCTGCATAAGAAAGATCTTTACAGATAATGCAAAACAGATGAATTGCATGCTTTACAAGCGAAGTGAGCATCTACAAAGCATAATATACAATGATGACAAATTGACAACTGTTGATCTTAAGAATTTCATTTCTTCACTGAGTTCTGACTTTTGAATGTCTTGATGATAAAGTCAACTTCTAGTTAAAAACATCATTTGTATAGTTCAAGAAAACAGTAACGCATGTCAATGTGATTAAAGAAGAAATCGATTGCAATATGCATGCATATCACAGATGAAACATTTGCAACTCATGCTTAAGAAGTAAACTGTTGAAATCTGAGCAGTGAAAGATCTCATTTGTTTTAAACTGTGAATCTGTCACAAGAAATTCTCTTTGAGTAATCTTTCAAGTTTAAGAAGAAAATCAGCATAGAGATTGTGCTCTATGTATGTTGCATGCGCAGCGTCTTTCGATCGAATCTCGACTTTATCGAAAGTGATCTATCGAAGCATATGATATATCAAATCGATCGACAAGTTATAGAGCACAATTGTACGATCAAAACAAGCTCTCATTCGACTCAATAGCTTCACAGATGACTGCGTCGCAAGTCAAAAATCGAAAATCGAAATTTTTCGCCCTCACGAAGGTCAAAATCGACGGCGAAACGAGAGTTCATCAACGCAGAAGAAAGAATCATCAATTCAGACAGTAATTTGATTGATAAATTGAAGAGCAAACTCACACGAAAAGAACAAGTCATCAATCGACTTCAGAACAGCACAGAAGACTGCGTACTGACGCAAAAATCGAAATCAAACTCTTTTGCGCTCAAAGATCGCACAGAAAACAACGTTGTTTCAGAGAAGTACAGCGTTTCTTATCAAATCACTATCTGTTTTATCTTTTCTTGATGTGCAAGACAATAAGTCAAGATCAGTTGTTACTATTCTGAGCGAAATAACACGACTACTTGAATACATGAGATATAAAGCAATTGCGTCAAGCATTTTCTATCAAAAGAGTAATTTAGACTCTTGCAGACTAGATTTATATCATTTTCATCTGACATAAGTCGATAATAGAAGGCGATTTATTGCAGGTTTCGAAATAGAAATTGAGAAATCTCTACACTAAAGTTACTGCCTACGTGAAACGCTCTGAGTAAGAGATTAAAGAAATATTTAAGTGATGTTAAGTGAATTTTCTAGAAGCTCGAAGCTCAAAACTCGAAAAAACTCTCTATGAAAAGAAATATAAAGAGTCGCTTTATGCGCTTTTTCTCGCCTCGTTTCGCGAATAGTAACGCGAAACTCAGCAGAAGCAATAGCTCAGTGTCAAAACTCAAAACGTCAACGATAGAAATCAAAAAGTCAACGTTAGAGATTGAAACAAATTTATGAAACGAACTTAGCATAAGTTCATCAACAAGCAAACAACTGCAAAACGACATTGTCAATTTATTTCGCAGTCAACAAAAATTGCTCACATCAGTAAACAGAAAAACGCAATACATGTTTAGTTCACTCGATGCATTGATGCTAAATTCACATGCAAACGCGCATAACAACAAGAATACAATCAATCTGCGAAATGCAAACTCATAGCAAAAAGAGCAAACACGAGCGATTGTGAAATTCAAAGGAATGAAAAAGCGAAAAGTGATGAAAAGTTCGCAAAAAGAAGCTAGCATCGAAGTTGGTACGAGCAAGTGCTACAATGTCATCTCTAAGAAGGTGCAGGTAAAGAGACTGCGCGAAAGAATTGAATTCGCAGTCAATCAGCTAAGACAAGCAATATCAGAACAGAAAGAAACTACAAGTCATAGCTTAATCTACATTCGAAGAGCATGTGACGAAAGCATAGAAAACCCGATTCAGAAGCAAATAGATCGACTTCAAAGTCAAACAAACAACAAACTGAAGATCATTCTACAATTGGTTCAACAAAATGCTGAAGACATCAAAAAGAGAATCAATGCAAAGCAAATGACAGAGAATTCGCAAATCTTGCAGAAGGCGCAGGTTTTGCAAACGTTGCAAGTCATGCAAAATTCGCAAAAATCAACGCAGAAGCTCATATATGCGCAAAAAGCAGCTCAAGTCACAGATGCAAATGCAAATGCAAACACAAATGCAAATGTGAATGCAAATGCAGGCGAATGAAACCTGATTACCAAGAAATTCTCGCCAAAATCACAAGAAATATCGTATCATGAAAGAAGACTCATTGTCAATCCCAAAAATGAGAACTGAACGTTGAAGACGATGAAAATGCGAGATTCGATGAATAACGCATTGAAAAAGGCGAAAATCGATCTAAGAGTCGTCACGATAGTCAAAACGCTAAAGAAAAACAACATTGCTTTGACGATCTCGAAAAAATACATCGCAGACGTCTTACTAGCGCAAAGAGCAATATGAGAGCATGTTTTTGATGTTAAAAGCATTAAAAAAGATGAGAAATGACACAAAATAGTCATACACAGTCTGAAAACCGAAATCTTCAACATGAAGATCGAAATGAAATATCTGAGAATCGAGCTAAAGAAGTACAACTCTGAATTGAAGCTGATAATCAATTCAATATGATTATCAAAAGGTGAAAATAAAGCAAGAAAGAATCATGCTTCGACGATACTGACGTTCAAAATCGAAGCAGAAGCGCAAAGACA
>JAABUK010005320.1_pt1 | contig 20165 bp, 5 predicted proteins | sample 5559141 | NCBI WGS metagenome assembly JAABUK01 (sample SAMN10711869, study PRJNA513367) | rock metagenome | isolation source: Antarctica rocks | place: Antarctica: Victoria Land, Pudding Butte nord | collected 2016-01-03 | reverse complement strand
CCACTTCACCATCTGCCTACTGACTGTGATACTGATTGGGCTTGCGATCATGACACCTTGGATGGTCAAGGAACGTTCCTCGCGCAGCTTAACAAAAGCCAGCTTCGCGCCTTGCATTCAGACATTCTGGATCCACGCGCGCACCTTGACCGTTTTGCCAACAGAGTCTTCCCCAACGGTTTTCAAGCTTTGCAACGGAGCCTCGATCTTTGGTGGTGGGTAGGCATCTCCGTAATTGCCGCTCGCGGGGTCTTCGCTGCCGGAACTCGATACGGGCGCTGATATGTTGATATGCTATGTCCTGATGTCAGAGAGTTATGAAATGTGTAGCGTTAAGGAGCGAAAGACCAATTAGGAAGTCAGCTAGTCACAAATTAGCCGCAGCTAACATAAGGTCTCCGCTCTCACAGTGTTGACTTTCTTGGATGGGGAGAGATTTGCGTAGCAGCGGAGGTGGAGAAAGTTGGGGGGGAACAAATTTATTTAAAGATGGTGAGGAGGTTAGTCACTTTACGCTTGCTCAACTCCGTTAGTGATATAAAATACCTAGACCGGTATATAAAATGCTGCTATTGATATGACACTTCACACCAAAGTCTGTGGGATTCCGCTCGTTTTGGCGCAAATTTAGACCTGATATAGCTAGTTTGTCTGTACTAAAACGGAGCAAGATGCATGCGCCAGAGATCCTGCATGTATAATAACTGGCTAAATCAGGATTGGTGAAGCTGGAAGTTCCTGTCCAGATAGAAAGTCCGGCACTGACGATAGCTTTCCTCATTATAATCATGACCAAATCGAGATGAATCAAAGCTGATTCCTGCAGCATTTCAGGCCTCAATTGGCCTAGAATTTTATGTTCCCTCCCTGATTCGCGCCAGCGTGCGCCGCGGCAGGGGCCCGATTCTCAGCAAAGTCATTTGCTACTCCCTAAAACAGGAGGGTGCTGGAGGATGTAGGCAATATGATTGGAATTTCCCCGCTTCCGTGCGGTGGGTTCAATGCTGCTGTGACGCCCGGTTTCTAAAAGGCATTCTTGGTGACATCTTCTTTCTCACTTCAAGCCGTCCGATCATCAACAGCCTCGTCTTATCAGGGCTGATGCAAGTTAATAGCGTTGGAGGCTGTGCGCCCAATGCCTCATTATACTGATTGTATTGCATGCCTTTCTTGTACCACGGCCGTGGATTGGTCTGCTCTCAAGTGAAGCAATCTCCGTGCTTGCACCTATTTAAGGCAGGGCCCGAAGGGGCATTAAAGCCCTTTCGTTCGAATGTATTCCAGAACAAAGAACATTATCTTCAATCTTGCATCATCAAGCACAATAGTCTCATCTCGAGGCTACCTGTACTTATGCCGCTGCTTGTATACATCAACAGCCAGTCTGGAGAAGACCGGGCAGGGATTGCAAACGAACTTAGGTAATATGACAGTTCTTTGGCGCGGACTGAATGTAGCTAAAGTTGAAGAAGCAAACTACTTCCGGAATCAAAGGTATTCGACCTAGGCAGATTGAGAAATCATGCAGCAGCAGTATTGAACGACAGTGCGGAACAACCTCTGCCTTGGCACCCAACTTTGGTACGCAGGGCTCATCATCAAGCATGATGACTGTCTGACACACCTATAGACTCAAGACCTTTTCAAGGCTACTTTAGCTAGCAAGTCCACTTCACATATCGCGTGGATCTTTGTTGAGCCACAGCCATCCAGTCAACCGGCACTCCTTACTGTGACTGATTACCATAATGCTGCCGCCCTACGAGATATGCCGTTAATTTCTGTGTATCTCAGCCGTAACTTGGAGAACGATAAAGAGAAGAGTTCAATTAAAAGACCCTCGAATCTGCAGCGCTTGCTCTCGAAGCTCTCTACAACCGGCAGCCACTTGATTAGGCTGGATATAGAAATCTACGCGTTGACATCACGTGAGGTTGCACAGATGATATACGAGCGCCTTTCTAAGGCCTCTATGGATGATGCCTCTATATCCAAATCCGGAGCCAGGGGAAGCATTTCCGAAAAGATGTTTTGCTGACATTGACGGTTTCAAACATGTCTTTATCAAAGACTTGCTCAACGGACCACCGGATCATGATACTCGACTTCTCTATTGGCTGAAGAGTCGCCCTCGTGACACAGTGCCATGCTATTCTTACCTGTGTGCGACAGCACTGGTACTACCCAGGATGTCGTGGAGAAGTCGAAAGTGCCCTATTGGGCTGAGCTCAGTACATTAAGATCAGAGTCAAAGCATTACTGTTTTAGGAACGATTTGAGCCTCTCGGGGTGGTCGCGAGATTGTTGCGCAAGAAGTGACGATATCTTAAGATTGAGTCGAGTTCTACATCCAGAGATTCAAAAGCTTGATAGAGATCTACTGACACATCACAATACAGAATAGGTTGCTAGCCTTCAGACACCTCTATCTCCGAAATCCTCTCATTACAGCACTGAACCTGTATCGCTCCAGATTCCTGTTCACTATACATGAGTAGTTCAGAAATCATCAATTCGTTGAATTTTCCGCCCCACTCATTACTCCGTCACTACTTTACGAACCCTAGTCTGCTATTCATATCTCTAATTTGAAAGCAAACAAGCCGTTATATCTATTTCAGTGCGCAGGCTTCTACCTCGAAGCCGTGGTGCATGCACATGAACGGGTATATAATCTCGGCCCCAGCTTTTATAATAAAAGCTGAACAAATCGACATCTGATGAAATATTAACACATCAAAGCAGAACTTTGCTCTAGCCAGATGAATGATATCATCGACCTGATGGAGATGCTCCTCCGGGATCTTTCAGAAGCCATGTCAACATGCACAAAAGAGTTGGCGGAAATACTTAGGATGACACTTGCAGGTATCCAACCCCCTTTTATAGAGTATCCTACCGACAGGCCATAGAGCTTTTAAGCAGCCAAGAACTTTCCATATTGTTCAGACAGAATATTCCCAAACAGGGCGAGGATTTGCTTACGAACCACTTCGGTGGCCCCATCTGGATTACGCACAAGCCTCGGGAACTGGAGCCATTTCCCTACTCCGTCCATCCGGCCGACGACAGGTTGACCATGACGGCCGACCTGATTTCCTCCAATGGCTTCGGCGAAATATGCGGAGTGGTAGAGAAATCGTTCACCAGGGAGGAGCTTGAGCTTCGGCTGAAAGAAAAAAACAAGCTCGATCTGCTCGATATCTATGGTTGGGTTTTGGAGTCTCGTGATTTCGGGATGGTCCTCCATACGGCTTTTGGGATGGGATTCGAGAGAGTTGCAAGGTGGTTCTGCGGCGTTGCCCATGTCAAGGACATGATCCCTTTCCCCCGAATATTCGATCGCTATCCTCTTCCTTGATCGTTAGTAGCCACTGATACTACACGGTTACGCGACCTATTCCGTATGCTTGATTGCAATGGGGGCGTTAGTGCGTGGTAATTTCTATCACCAGGCTCAATCCTTGTGATAGCAGATTAATTCCTGTGGTTTTACTCTCTATCATACGCTAAGATCTTATCCAAAGTACTTCATGGTCAGGTCGTGTACTGGTACCTCGACTAAACGGATTTAGCATTCTATCACGGCAGGTAAGGTTGGAGTGGTGTAGGGGGCGAAGTTTTGACTAAGACGTACTGGGGCCCTGCACTGCGCCTATAGCTCTGGAGCCGAGCTGAATTGGATACCGATGGACGGTAGCGGCACCCCGGAGACTGGGCAGGTCATCTGTAAACTTAGGGGAGTTTCTTGATATTGCTGTAGGAAACCGACGGTGTCGGTCCTACGCCGAGACCCGCCCACCGCTCTTCCGTTCACTTCGGTTTGTGAGGACGGCGGAGAAGGTGCTTCTATGCTATTACCACTCGACTCGAGACTGGTGTCTATCCCTTGTACCAAGCAGTACCATGTGGCAAGAGCGTCAGCCTAAGCCCCCTTCGAGATTGACGCATTTTGAGGTCTCCTGACAGCCTCAACCAGCCGAGTTGTCGGCCTCATGAAGACCTCTGTTAGCGCTTCAACCACATCCAACAGCAACTCTTCTCCACTCTCCGTTGACGATGTTGGATACGGTGGAGATAATGGAAGATGGTGGACCCTAGCGTCTCTATCGAGTTTCATCCTAGAAGTCGATCCCAACATCGTGACTCAGTTTCATTCCCTTTCCGTTCTGTTAAGCACGCGACGGAATTCCGACATATTGGTGACACGAGAGTTGATGTAATCTACAACTGTTGTCTTTTTATCATTCTCCGTTTGGATAAGTGCCTGGCATCTGCGTCTCGCTGCTATCGTTGAGAATATGATGAGCAGGCGTCTGTACGACAAGTTTTTGTGAGATTGCGATGGTGTCTCTTGGCGGTTTGCGCTGCTGCCGAACTCCGGCATTTGTTGTAGGTCCTCCTTGGCGGCTTACTCAGCAGAGACCTATTTCCTTCTTCCTTGCTAGTCTGCGTAGATAGCTTCTTCTTCATACACTCATCCATCAGCATTGCGTTGAAGTAGACAGCGTGGGAAGCGATCGGCAAGAGGCACGGCGGTGAACTCTAGGAGTCGCTTCAGCGCGAACGATAGAGATGTGAGCCGTTATCAGGGGCTCAGAACGAATGCGCGTAACAGGTATAGGAGTAGGCGACGTGCGGATGTTCTTAACAGGCGTGTAAGAATGAGAAGAGGTGGTACGACAGCTACCGATGAATACTTGTGTCGTTGGAGTCGTGAGTCCTTTCCTATCATAGAGTTTGATAATGATTCGTGCAGCGGCGGAAGCTCGTCGTTCTGGATCACCAGTCGCCATGTCCTTGATGGGATAGAAGTTGGGCGTCTGCATCCAACTTTATCGCAAGATTCTTGCGTTTTCGATTTCACATATTCATATTATGATCAAGATCTCCGACCATTACACATTGATCAATCATCACAAAACCACTTTTCATCGTCATCTTTTCCGCGATTTTATCATTAATGATAATAGCAAGAATAGATGATGGGTCTACAACTTTGTTTGAAAACTATATAATTAGTTTAGCCCAATCTACTTACAGAGAATTTAAGGCGCTATCACGCTTTTATCTAAATCTATAATCTAATATACTGTTAATATAATGATGATTGTTCTTACATCTGTCTAGTCTATAATTAATGAGGGATGCTATATATTTATATATAATAGAAAATTCTTTGAGGAATAAAATCTGTTACTGCTCGTATTTCGCTGCAGTTAATTACTATTCTATATCGCGTAATCTCTTCGAGTTCCGAGTTCCAATACTTTCTTATGAGTCTCAATAATTTTCTTCTATTCCGCCCGAGAATTTAATACTCTTCTTTATATCACACTTGAATATTTATTTAAGAATAACTTATAATATCTATATTACGATCCTGTTTCTGCGCTATCTGTATAAGCTGCGGTGGCGCTAGACTCAATAGGGTGCTAGAGCTTTAAAGGTGCTCTAATAATACTGTATCTTTATTATACCGCGTCAAGACCTGACCCGTGCGTAACACACGCGCCAAGCCTGTGAACACACATGGAAAACTCTACAGCCTAAAACTCAGAGTTCTCTATTATTTAACTTACAGAATATTAAGAGTGCCTTCTCTATTATTATTATTAATAGAGCTTTATGCTGTAAGACGCATATTATTTATACGCTATATTATCACGTCACTTAATCTCTTAATATCCCTGATAATTTTAAACAATTCTATTCTCTTAAGTAGAAGAGCCGCCTGATAATAATGTTAAATACTTGCAGTATAGTCTAATAAGAGTAGAGAGAATGTAAAAAGATTAAAGATTAAGATTATACTAAAGATGCGAATTCCCGCTCATATATTATGAGTAATATGACTATATTACGCTCTAAGAAGAGTACACTCTCTCAGATATCTATCCCGCGTTTTCTTAAAGCTGAGCTCAAGAATAATAAAGAGAAATTCTCTAATATAGACTATTCTGCGAAAGAAGATGAACTAATATATTATATTAAGCTAATATAAGAAGAACTTAAAGAGTGTATTTAGAGAGCTAAGTCATATATAATATATAAGTAAAAAAAGCGCGAGTTAATATAACTATATAAAGAATTATGAGAAGAATCTATAACTAATTTATAAGATATAAATAAGATAACTGTATTATTAAAGCGAGCGTTAAAAAGAGTAAGATTATTAAAGAATAATAGTATTCAGTAAATAAAAGAATATGTGCGATCTATTAAGCTCGTATATTATTATAATAAGAATATTAAAGAATTAGAAGAGTTCTTAATATTCTAGATTATTTATTAGAAAACTAAGTTAGATAAATTATAGATAACTTACGTGCGTATTACAGCTAGATATCTTTATAATATATTTATAAAATTATAGAATTAAAGAATTTAGTTAGATATAAGTCTTATTAAGATATAAGATGAATTTAAGTAATAGTTAAGAGATTCTCTTAAGATATTAAATTAGCATGTTCTTAAATTAATTTTAATAATAAAGAAGATAAGATAATAAGAGAGCTAAACTTATAAAGATATATATATTTATATATGTGAGTTAAAGAATAATATTCTTATTATAACTATTAAGTAGTAAAGAGTATAAACTCTAATTAATATATTATAATCTAAACTTTATAACTAAATTATATATGATTTATCTACGATTAATAGTATTAATGCGGTAATTACTTACATAGATTGAAATAAGTTAACTTTTTTAAAGAGAATCTTAGCGTAAAATACACGCGTATTAATAATAAATAAAAGTAAGTTAAGAAGAAGTAGTTTTCTTCTAACTCACAAGTGATTTAATTATAATTTATAAGATAGTTTTAGAAATAAAGAGTGAGATGCGAGAGATAATAAAATATAGATAATTTATGAGCGAGATATTATAACTAACTTCCGATCTATAATAATCTACTAAAACTATGATAAAGAAGATTATTATAGTACTAATTACTTAGATAGAAAAGAGGTAAAAAACAGTTAGTCTTAATTACTAATATCTTATAATTATTAAGACTAAGCTTAATTAAAATTATATCTAAATCTAAGAAATATATCTTTCTTAATATAGAGATTTAGATATTATAGAGAAAGCGTGTATTACGCGCTCTACTGAATTCTGAAGTATAAGAAAACTTTATTTCCTAGACTATTATACTAAAGAAGAGCGTAATTCTATAGAAGTTTATAACTTATGTAAGTAATATAAGTAGTTATTTTATAATTATATATGATTAAGAGTTAATTAAAACGCATGTAACTAACATGTGAGATATATCTTAGTTAAATTAATATTTTTATTATATAATTATTCTTAAGAGATTTAAGCTGATTTTAGAAATATTATAATTAAAGATTATTAATCTAGATGTGAACTAGACGGAACGTAAGTAATTCTATTATAAGTTATATATAAATATTATAATAGACGCATCTAAGTAATTTTTAGCTTAAGATAATATTATTTAAGTAGAAATATTAATTATATAACCTGAAAATGTACTATAATACATAAGTATCTCGCTCGCGAACTTATAACTAGAAGAGTTAATTCTATCTAATAAGTATTAGGACTTCTCTAATATATTTATCGAGAATGAAGATGAGTATCTATTGTAGATAAATAGCGTGTAATACTTAATTAAGACTAAAGAAGAAAAGTCAGTATCTTATAAGTTATTATACTTCTTATTCTAATTTAAGCTGCGAATTCTACGCGACTATCTTAAGAATAGCTTGTAAAAGAGATAAATTTAAGAGTTAATATTATCGGTAGGTGTCCCTATTCTCTTTATAAAGAAGAAGAATAATAGTCTGTGATTATATATTAATTATTGAGGGTTAAATCAGATAATGAATAAGAATCATTATTTATTACTCTTAATTAAAGAAATTCTTAATTATCTATTAAACGCGCGTTATTTTACTATACTAGATCTGTAAAATACATATTATTAAATCTAAATCTGAAAGAAAGATTAATAGAAGACTATATTTCATATATGTTATAGATATTTTAAGTATTATATTATATTATTTAGATTAATAAATGCTCCGATCACATTTTAGATCTTTATAAATAAGATATTAATAAGGCTGTTAGATAATATCTATATCGCATATATAGATAATATATTAATCTTTAGTAACACCCGCGAAGAGTATATAACTTACGTGTGATAAATACTAAACCGCTTATAACTCACACGCGTGTATATAAAATTACTAAAATATGTATTTTATATATAAGAAGTTAACTTTCTAGACTATTATATAAGAGTCGCAGGCATATTAATAAATTCTCGTAAGATAATTATTATTAAAGAGTAGACTGAACTAAAGAGCTTCTATAATATTTAGATATTTATTAGATTTACTAATTTCTATTATTATTTTATCCGCGGGTTCTCCGCTATTACTGCGCTTATAATCAATCTATTAAAAAGTATGAAGAAAGATAAGAAAAAGAAACTCTTTAAATAAACTAAAGAGATAACGCAGGTGTTTTACATATTAAAAGCATATTTTATTAAGAGGATTATACTGCGTTATTATAATTCATAGAAATTATATTATCTGGAAATAGACGTCTTAGAATTTAAGATTAATATGATTTTATTATAATTCTATAAGATAAATATAAGTAGCGGACGAATAATCTAGCGGTCTATAGCATTCTTCTTAAGAAAGTTAATTTCTACTGAGCTTAATTATAATATTTCTAATTTAGAAATACTGATTATTATAGAGAGCTGTAAGAAATAAAGATATTATCTTGAATAATTATAATAGTAAAATTAAGTAATTATAGATCACTTAAATCTGCGGTATTTCTATATTCTATTATAGATGAATTATAGATAAGTCTATTAGATAGAATACTTAGTGATTTATGATCTTAAAATAATGTATAAGTTTAAGATAGAGAATCTTGCAGATAAGTTCTTAAGAAGATTAGAATTCTAAGATATTAAGTCTCTTAGTAAGAAAGAGCTCTCGCTATTAAAAGTTTTATTTATAAATAAAAATCGTGTAAGATAGAGATAAGAACTAGATAAACGCATAAATTAAGATATGATAGTAATAATGCTTATTAGATTAAAGATTAGAGATAGTAAAGAGTTAAAGATTTTAAAAGAGTTAAAAAGCTTTTTTTAAGACTTATAAAAGATTTATAAGTGACTTATTTTACTGGCGCAGATAAGTTAGTAATAAGGCGCGGTATCCGTCTTAAGAGAAGTTCCTGTTATAAATTCTTGATAAGAGATCAGATTAATAATAGAAGAAATATCATCTTATAGTAAAATGCTAAATGCGCTTACTAGTTATCTACTTAATCTATAGTTAAGAGATATCTAATATACGTAAGTAAGCTGAAAAATATCTTCTAAAAATATTATTAAAGAAGATAATATAAGAGATAAGTAGCGCGAAGATTATACAAATCTCGTGTGATATAATGACGTAATATACATTTTAAATAATTCTATTACTCGTGCGAAAATATTATATCAGAATTATAATAATTCTTAAATAGAGAGTTATTTTAGATATAAGAAGATATTAAACATGATTTACAGGCTATATTATTAGCTGAAGTTAGTAAATAGCGTGCGAATCTATTATAATACATGCGATATCTATTAATATATAAAAGTGCCGAGATATAAATTCTATAATCTATTAACATCTCTATTAATTTCGCAGGAATTCTAGCAGGATATTACTTTAAATTTCATTACTAGTCTACTCCCTTCATTTTATATATAATACACATGCAACTTAATACTTAATATAATAGATTGATACTTATATAAAGTAATTTATATACTTATTATTATTAATATTATCGCAAGTAAGTTTACTACGCTTATTAAGTGAGAAGTAATAGAGTATTATAATATATCAAGATTGATTATAAGTAATTAAGATATGTTATTTATATTAGAATAATAGAGCATCTTTTACTATAATTTAATAATTAAACAGAGATTTTCGACTATATTTTATTCATAAAATAATGACGTAATAAAATATTAAAATCAGATATTAAAATATTATTTGCGCTACTATATTAATTATCATTAAAATAATTAGATATAATTTCTATTAGCTGTTAAGTTTATATATAATAATAGTGTTTATAATACTACCGGTAAGATACTAATAAAGATGACTAGATATTATACGCTTATAATGCGCAGGCATGATATAAAAGACCCGCTAATAAAGTAAGATAAGAATTAGAATATAAGATAGTATACTAAGATTTTATAGAAGAGAGAATTAGAAGCGAGAGATATATAATAATATATAAGTAAAGTAGCTGCGAAATATTATAATAAGAAGTATTAGTAAAGAATCCATATTATAAGTAATTATATAATATTATTTTCGTGTAATATTCATCTATAACGCGCAAGTAAGAAGTTATTAAATAAGTATCTTAATTCATTTCCTATTATTAAGAAGCTAGACTAAAATGCGTATAAACTGGAACTACTAAAGATATATAGATAAATTTATCTTATCTTTCATATCTCTCTTTTAGAATTATATCACAGGCGCGATAATTACGAGCCGCCGGCGCTAATTAAAATTAATTAGAATAAGAAGTAAGAGATAGATCGCGTTCTAGATATATAAGATTCGCGGCTGAAATATAGCTTCTTAGTAAAATAGAAGAATTATATAATAAAGAAGAACTTCTAATAACCTGAAAAAGATCTGATATATACTTAAGAGATTATTAAAGTCTTCTATATAAGTAGAATAGACGCATCAGTACCGCGTATAATTAGTTATAAGAAGTAAAAGAAATAGAAAGATAACTGATTTAGCTCATAATAATTATATATGAGTTATTAGCGTGTTATAAGAATTGTTTATCTTATTTGATTTCCTTATATAAATACTTATATTTTACGCGATAGAAATACATGAGACTTATAAGATAAAAGAAAAGTTATAAGATAGAAGTATAAGATTAAGTAATCCTAAAAAGATATTCTAAAAATTTAAGTGAGTGCACTCTCATATCTTAGTAGTATTATTATTCTTATTCTTATTCTTATTATTATTAGTAATAATAGAATCATCATTCTTAGTAAGAGAATTCGCCTATTTAATAAATCTTATATATAGGATAATAAGCGCTTCTAAAACGCATATAATTCGTAACTAAGTCTTCTTAGTTATTCTAATTAAGATAAAAGACTTACTCACTCAGATAATTTCGAGCAAGAGATTCTTAAGATACTCTTTAACGCGATAATTAGTAGTATAGAATTATATAATAAGAGATTTAATATCCTTCCGAACCTCTTCTAAAATTATATTTATTTAAGTGAAATAGCTTTAATATAAAGCTATTAAGATAGCAGCCTCTCTCTATCATTCTAAGAAAACCTGTGAATTCTAAATAAAGAGTGTGAGAAAAAGAGAAAACCTATTATAAGATACTCGTGAGAAGATTATCACTTATTATAATAGTATTTATAAATCACGCGACTTAATTATGTAATATAGTTTACTAGCTTCTTAATTATAATAATGATAAGACGTCTAAGATATCTTTTATATTAATTATATTAGCGGGACTTTAAAGAAGTTCTTAATTCTATAAGTCGCACATATTATAAGAAAGAAGAGAGGGCGGACTTATTTCTGAGTTATTTACGTGAGAAAAAGAGAATTATAAGAATTATAGATTCTGCTTATAATTAATATGCGAGATATAATTAATATATGAAAAATATATCACGAGCAGTTAATATTTTAGCGGTAACTATTAAAGTTAGCGAAGTTATATCACGCGTGAAATGCAAGATTCTTATAAAAAACTTTATTAAATAAAAGTTTTAATTTAGGAGATAGTAAGCGTGTAAGATGTATAATATAAATAATCTACAAGTTTATTTACATACTATAGAAAGTTAGTATAGATTACGCGCGAGTTATGAGTAACTTATAAGTATTAAGAATAATAAAGAAAAAGGAGAAAGATATAAGAGAGTAATAGATTATCTATTTATATTAAGAAGTTACCTCTAAATATCATAATAAGAAGAGTCTTAATACTAGCGGGCGTGCTAAGTATTTTACTCGCGGAGGCGTGTTAAGATTCTCAAAATATTATAATCTCTAATAAAGAATGAAGCGCAGTTATACGCTCGTAATTTACACATCTATTCGCGGAAATAATACTCTAAGTTCTAGGAACAGAGCCTCTTTAAGAGGAGAGATAATTATTATATCGCGCTAAGATCTAACTCGTGCGTAATACACGCGCCAAGCCTACAAATATATATAAAAAACTCTACAGTCTAAAACTCAGAGTTCTTCATTATTTAATTTATAGAATATTAGAAGTATCTTCTCTATTACTATTATTAATAGAGCTTTATGCTGTGAGACGCATACTATTCATATATTATATTATCATATCACTCAATTCCTTGACGCCCCTGATAATCTTGCGTTAAGACTTACTTTTGTGTTAAGACTTACTTTTATATTAAGACTTATTTTTGTGTTAAAATATAGTCATATTTAGTCTTAGAACTTAAGTAAAGATTTAACGCGATCGCGCTTTTTCTTATTTCTATTCTCCGCTCTTACTTAGATTAAGAATAACAACTTAATTATTATACAGTTATATTTAGCTTAATCAAGCTATTTCTGACTCTCTAACTATTCTAGTTATAGCGCCTGTTATCTACTATAATATTTAGTGAACACGTTAGTGAACGCTTTACTACACTTATTAACTTTCTACTATCTTAAATTTTATATTAGTTTTCCTGCAAATTCAATTCTGTTAATAATCTATAAGACATACTATCTTAAATAGATTCTATTTTCGAATTCAGCTTAATTTTCAAGTTAAATTCGATTCTATTAACTTTCTATAAGATGTATTAGTCTCCGCAGAACTTTATTAATACCTTATAAGATGTACTAATCTCTACAGAATCCTGTTAATAATTTACAAACTATACTAGCTTCTGCAGCTTTTACTCTATAGATTCTCTACTTTTAATAGATTACAGCTTATAATTACTAATAGCTTATCTTATTCTTTAAGTATTTAATACTCAAGCCTTATTTTCATCTTATTCTTTAAGTACTTTACACTTAAATCTTATTCTATTATTTCTTTAAATACTTAACGCTCATTCTATTATTTTCTTAAATACTTAATATTCATTCTATCTTATATCTTGAATACTTAATATTCTATTTCCTTTCTATTCTTTTTATAATTACTAGTGATTACTAAACTATCTAGATAGATTAGAGATAAGAGAAGAAATATTATAATCATCTTTTAAAGTTCAGTCAGTCTTATCAAATTAATATAAATTAAGTAAATCTATAAAACAGATTAGTTCAGTTTATTCTTATTAGTTATTAATTAAATATTATAAGTATAAATGTTAAGAAGGCTGCCCGGGAATAGACGGGCAGTAGACATTCTTCACGTGTATATAGAAATCCGAGATATAGAAGTTTATAAGCATATAAGTAGTATGCGAAAGATATGTTAAGAGCGTGTATAATAAATATATAATGACGGCTCTCTTGTGTTATAAAAATAGATCGCTGGTCTATAGAGATTTACTTCTATAGTCAGCTTATATCTGCGTGTTAAGACTGAGTCTTAACGCTTTCTAATATTACTTCTCTTCTTAGAAATCTTATTCTTAAGATTCTAACCGCCTCTATAAGCTTATAACTATTTAGCAGTATATTCGCATGTGTAAAGCATAATTATTAGAGTTATTCAGCGTAATGCTGAGACTACTTATAATATCTCGTTATTTTTATAGAAAAAGGGGGCAATATTCTATATTAAAATAGTCTCTCAATTATTTAGCATCTCGCTTTTTTAATACTTATAATTGAATTGACTTCTCAGCTATTTAATATCTCGCTTATTTGATTTCTATAATTAAGTTGACCTCTCAGTTATTAAGCATCTCGCCTACTTGATTTCTATTATTAAGTTGATCTCTCGACTATTTAACATCTTGCTTACTCGATCTCTGAATAATATAAACATCACTTTATAGTTACTAAGCTATTCTATCTATAATAGAACTTTTATTATGCTGTTCATTATTCTGTTTTATAGAGTCTTAATATTTATATGCGAGACTTATTAAATAGATAGATCTTTCTATTCATAATAATAGATTCTATTTATATAAGCTTCCACATCTTAATTTAAGAATTAATATGTGATTAGTCTGATATTAGCATACACGGAATATATTCTATTGCTCGATAAGTTGTGAGTTTTTATTAAGATAATTGATTTTTTGAAATGAAGAATTTATTATATTATTATTATTAATAGTTTGCAGATAATGAAGTTAATTTATAATGAACACTTTCTTCTTCTAATAGTATATAAGACTACTTCTTTTCTCTTTAATTTTAACTTCTCTTCTTCTTTAATCATCTTTATCTCAGTCTTAATAATAGTATCAGTAATAATAGTAATAATAATAATAGTAATAATAATAGCAGCATTATTATCATCATTATTATTACTATTACTATTATGTGTAAGTAGTTCTTTTAATCTCTTATTTATTACTAATCTTCTTATTACTTAAAGCTCTAAAACGTAAAGTAATTAAAGCTTATAAGTTAATATTCTATTATGCTCATGCTATAATCCTACTAATATTATATTTTGTGATAGCTGAGACACTTAATTCAATCTTCTTTATTACTGATCAGTCTTAATTATAATATCAGCGCTGTATAAGATATCTCTATTAAGAGTCTGAGATATTATTTATTTATGAGATGTTACTTAATTATATTAAATATAATTATTATTCTATTAAAGATTATAATTATCTTTTAATATATTTTCTTAATAATTCTATATTTAAAGCATACTTCTCTTATATAAAACGTCTATGCTAACTATTTAAAGTCTTCTTCTAATATATATATTATTATTTAATTACTTTGTAAAGAAGCGCGTGATATTTATGCTGATTATAAGAGAAAGATATTTAAGAGTATTAAATTATAATATAATATGATCTCTTATCGCCTTTCTAATACGCCTCTTTAGATTATCAGCTCTCTATCTAATAGATCTCTTTTTAAGTGTGCTTATATCTTTAGCGATAATGATATTATTAATCTTAATCTTTTAAAGATTAAGAATAATCTTGTTTTACTTACTTAAACTATTCAGATGTAAGCTAAAATCATTATATAGACTATAAGCATATTATTCTTAAATAAAAAGCATAATACTAATAATTTTAATAGACTAGAATTATATTATCTGACTAATCTGAGCAAACTCAAGACTATTTAGAGGAACTAATTTTTTTAGAACTAGATAAGAAATTAATAACATCTGCTGTGCTCGAGATGTCTGAGTTGATTATATCTAATAGATTGATTAAGTCTAATAATTCTAATATAGAATTGCGTAAGAATCTTAAGCTTAATAAAATAGAGTTAGCTGCGCTTTATAAGTAGATGAAGACTACTAATACTAACTGCGACTCTTCGTTATAAATAATTAAAGATAGATTATAATAGATAAGTTAGTAATTATTTAGAGTCTTATATCTATATTATGTTTTTCTTATATATTTCGCGTATATTCTATTAATCAGGCGCTTTTTATTCTTTATAACAGCAATTCTTATTCTTTTTTATTTAAATAGTCTGCTGATTAGATATTTAAATAACTACTTATTCTATACTTATTCTGTAACTTCGCTCTTATTAAAAAGTTACGATCTTTTCTTAAGTATTTAATAAGTTCTTCTCGAGTTCTTAAGTATTATAATCTCTTGTGAACCCTTATTATTATATTAAAAACATGCGTTTCTCACGCGAAATATATATATTAAGAATCTCTTCAACTTCCTATTCATCCTCGTTCTATATCTTTACAGACTTAAATATCTTAACATCTTCTCGTTCATAATATAACTCTAATAAAGAGATGTGAAATGTGAGATGAATTCTTTTATAACTTTTAGAAAGAATTAGTTGATAAGCATTCTTATTTATTAGCTTCTTGATTTTGAATGACCCGAGAAACTTATTAGCAAGCTTCTTACTTACTTTTCTTATATGAATATTTTTTAATAATAGTAGGATCTTATCTCCAATCTTATAGATCATATTCTTGCGTTTTAAATTATAGAACTTCTTTATTACTTCTTATAATTTAGTTCAGAGATCTTTATTCTCTTTAATAATCTCTTTAATCTACTCCGCTCTCTCTCTTATTAATTAGCTCTCTTCTTCCCGCGTAAATATCTCGCCTGTGAGTTCTATGCGAAAAGAAGATAGGAAACACAGCATCATCTTAAATAACATTTTTTCTGTAACTAAGTATACACTTCTATTATACACGAATTCAATACTTAGTAATAGATCTATTTAATCATTTTAATAATAATTAATATAATATCGAAGATAGCATTCTAATATCTGATTATTATACTTGATTTGATCATCTATTTATAAGTAAAATACTGTGAGGAGATATCTCTTTATATATAGATAATAATAGAGAGTTCCCTAATACTTTAATATGAATATTAATTCTCTATTACTAATAATAGATCTAAAGAATTTGAATTTCAAGAATATCTTCTTAATAAGTCTCTCTTTAAGCTTAGAAGTATTGATTTCTTCTATATATATTATATAATATATTATTTTTAAATATCGATTCACTATTATAAAAATGATATTATATACTTTATTTCTATAAATAACAGGCGGTAAGTCTATAATAAAGTTCATTATAATATCTTATCAGACTTTCTCGAGCTATAATAATAACGCAAGTATGTTATAAGACTTATATCATAATATCTTTATTCTTTAATAAATATTACATATTAAGATGTAATCTCTAATAATTTGCGATATTCTAGATTACTAATAGCTTCGCAGAATAATTTCTTAAATTCTCTTTTAATTAAAATGATTCTCTTATCATGAATTATTATAATTCACACGTAGAATCTTCATTCTAATTATACGATTATTAAGAATATAGATCGCGCTATTATATTATATAAGATTAGTATGATCTTTATATCATTTATTCTTAAATTAATCCTCTTTAATAAGATTATTTAGAGATCTCTTCCAGCTTTCTTCCGTATAGAAGACATTTCTTTACTATAGCGCCAGAAGATAATTAATAAGAGAGTTCGACATCTTCTTATAAGATGATATAATAGAGACTAAACTTATAATCTCTATTTCTAAGAAGTTTTCTTCTTCTTTTAAAGAATCTCTAATCTTTCGCACGTGATTAATATATATCTCGCGTGCGTTATATTAATCATCTATAATAGATTTAGGCAGAGTACTTTATTAGCTCTTTTCAGAATATATAGCAGTCTCTACTACGGTTTTTATGAGTAATCTTAAATTTAGAAATTCTTCTTCTCAATCCAGATTAGTGATTAAGATCTTAAATCTAACTCTTTTCAGAATAAATGTTTTAAGAGAATTCTCTTTCTCTCTCTTATTATTTACTGCGTAATCTAATTTACGTGATAATAAATCTGCGGGATTCTTCTTATCTTTTTAATAATAGATTTCAAATCTATATATAGCTAGTATCTCTGCTTATTAAGCTTAACATTTATTTAATATCTTCATTATTATAAATAACTGCAAGTTGAAGTAATCACATAGAACTCGCACGTTAAAAATAGGCGATTCTAAGTAGTGACGCCACTTCTTAAATAAGATAATAATTATTAGTATCTCTTAATCTTCTATAATATAGTTTCTCTCAGCTAATATCAGCTTTCTTAAGTAGAATACTACTGATGTTTAGATATAATATACTATCTTTATATTATCATTACTAGATTAAGAGAGATTCCTCATCAGATCTCTTTCTAATATATTTATTTTAATCTGAATTAGCTTCTCTAAATTAAAATACTATAGTAGAGAAGCAGTTTAAAAACACTTTTTTAATATATGAAACATAATATCTATCTTCTCTATTTAGAGAAACAGTTCAGTTTTCCTTTCTTTCATCATTCTTAATAATAGATCTGTAATTATAATAACTACTATAGAATATTTATAAATAAATCTTCTATAAAAGTTAATAAAGTTCAGAAAGATCTACATATTATAAAATAACTTCGGAATCAATTAATTAATGATTATAATCATTCTGCGTATATCTATTAAAACGCCTGCTATATTTATGCGATAGCTAAGAAAGTCTATTTTCATAATAGAAAAGATATATTTTAATAGCTTAATAAATAAGCCAAATTTACGTAATCTCTCTAGTACTTAACGCACGTGATTATTATACTTCTGTTTGTCATAACTATAGATTATAATATTATTAAGATAGACTATATAAATAACGTTTAACAGATTCTTTAATACTTGATTAATATAGACTTGAAATATTACTAATATATTAGTCAGTTTAAAAGATATAATTATATACTTAAAATGATCATATTACGTGCGAAATATAGTCTTCCACTCATCTTCTTACTTAATATATATTCAATAATAAGTAATATGCAGATCTATTAACGTGAATCTCTTCGCGCCGCTTAATCAATTAAATATCTCAGAAATCAATAATAATGAATATCTATTTTAAATAATTACTCAATTCAGATCTCTATAATTCACGTATAAGCGCAGACTATCATTCTTCTTAAGAATAAATAGAATTAAAGTCTTTATAAATAACTTCGAATTTCTTATCTAGCCTTTTATCATACTACTCTTAAGATACTCACGTAATACTCGTAACTTATTTATAAATAAGAAGTAAATGAGTCTATATAACATCTTCTTATCTTTCTTAATAAGAATAGCGTGTTTTACACGTGTATTATCAGGTAATTTCGCAGTATTCTCTTCTAAGAATATATTAGTATAGTCTTCGAGCTCTTTTAGTAATTACACAGTAATTACTTCTATAAAGTAAAGATTTATAGAATAACGCTATACTAAATTTGTAGAGTTTCTGTATATATCTCGCATGATATTTTTTAAGTCTTCGCATATCTTTAGTATGATTCTCGCAGATATGATATATACCGCATAAATCGGGACGTCAGCTCTCTCAAGCTTTAGTATCTCTGTAATATCTATCTCATAACTCTTCTTATTTTCGCGATAGAATTATTCACGTTATTTAAAGTGATAATCTAAATCTATATTAAAGATTTAGAGTCAGTTTAATATAATATTATATTTTTAGATATTTATAATTATAAAATCTATTTAATAAGATTATAATACTTTTACTAAGTCTATCACGTTCGCTTTAATTATATATTAGTTATATATTATAATAAATTAATTATCTGAAATTATTGCGTTTATAAATATAGAGTCCGCCCGAATATCTTCTTTAATAATTATTTTCTATAATAGAAAGTATTCTTGAGCATCTATATTTAAGAGTGTAAACAGTCTGCGAATATCATACTCATTCCGTAATATAATATTAATAATTATATATTATATCAGCTTTGTGTTCTTAAGATTCATATCTAATATTATAAATATTATTATAATATCAGAGTCTATTTTTTTGCTGATATTAATAAGAGATTGATCTTTCTTGATACTTTATAATCTCGAAAGAGGTGATCAGACTTTTCATAATTATAGCAGATCACGCTATCACTTCTCATATCTTTAGCAGGTATTAAGCCTGCTTCAGTTAGAGTCAGATCGGAATGATAATCTATATTATAACTGAATCCGTATCCGCGTTAAGAACGCTCGCGAGAAACATGTGCTCCGCGTGCGCTTTTATCTAATATAATATTAACTAAATTAACACGAGACTTATCTTTATTTTTTAAGAGTAACTCTTAAGCTAATTCTTCTTATTACTATACCGCGATTATAATCTGCTCGCGGGATATAATGATTCTATTCTCTTTTAAGATCTCTCTGCGGGTCTCTAATATAAGATAAGTAAGTAATTATTATATCTTATACTCTTTTTTAATCATCAGTAAAATATCTTTTTCAAGACTTTTAATAAGAGTTATAATATCTCAAACTAACTGTTAAGATTACTACTTAATAATCTTAAGTTAAATTAATGTGTATTATATGTGATTAATAGAATTAATAAT
>JAABUK010005318.1_pt1 | contig 20166 bp, 23 predicted proteins | sample 5559141 | NCBI WGS metagenome assembly JAABUK01 (sample SAMN10711869, study PRJNA513367) | rock metagenome | isolation source: Antarctica rocks | place: Antarctica: Victoria Land, Pudding Butte nord | collected 2016-01-03 | reverse complement strand
CGTCTCGGACCTATGGGCGGCCATCCGAGAAGCTTTCACTCACTTCAGACCCGACGAGTGCCGCAACTACCTCACCGCAGCAGGCTACGATGCCTATGATCCAGCCTGACCGGCAACAGCTCTAGCCTCATAAAACGGGGGCGCTCCACCAAGGCCGAGGTTGAGGCCCGCCGTCAGGCGCTCTACGACATCGTGAAGGCCATGCGGCCGATGACGGTGCGCCAAGTCTACTACCAGGCCACCGTCCGCGGCGTCATTGACAAGAACGAGGCCGGCTACACGAAGGTGCAGACCGACCTCGTGCTGATGCGGCGGGCCAAGACGCTGCCCTATGACTGGCTGGCCGACAACACGCGTTGGCAGCGAAAGCCGAACACGTTCGACAGCGTACAGGCCGCCCTCGACGAGACCGCCAAGTTCTACAGGAAGGCGCTCTGGAACGATGTGGATGCCTACGTCGAGGTTTGGCTGGAAAAGGATGCCCTCGCTGGCGTCGTCATGCCCATCACCTCGAAGTACGACGTGCCGCTCATGGTGGCTCGCGGCTACGCCAGCCTGAGTTTTCTGCACAGCGCGGCCGAGTACATCAACGGGCTCGATCGGCCCGTCTTCATCTATCACCTCGGCGACTACGATCCCTCCGGCGTCAATGCCGGTGAGAAGATCGAGGAGACGCTGCGCGAGCTGGCGCCGGACGCCGACATCACCTTCGAGCGTATCGGCGTAACCAAGTGGCAGATCGAGAAGCTGAAGCTCCCCACGCGCCCCACCAAGACCAGCGATACCCGGTCCAAGGGGTTTGGCGACATCTCGGTGGAGCTGGACGCCATCCCTCCCGGCACGCTGCGGGCTATCGTGGAGTGCGCGATTGAGGACCACCTGCCGCCAGACCAATTCCAGGTGCTGAAGGCCGCAGAGGCGTCCGAGCGCGAGATCATCGGCAAGTTGGTCGGTAGCTTGAGAGGCGCGTCATGAGCGCGCTCGTGCTCGGCATCGATCCAGGCCTCGGCGGCGCGCTGGCGCTGCTGACTTCGGATGGCGTGCTGCTCGACCTCACCGACATGCCGGTGTTGGCGGACGGCGCTGCGGGGCGGAGAGCGATCAACGCGCCACTGCTCGCCGCGAGAGTTCGAGCGTGGGGAGCTGGACTCGCCTACTGCGAGCTTGTCGGACCTCGGCCTGGTGAAGGTGCGGTCGGCGCGTTCGGTTTCGGACGCAGCCGCGGCATCATTGAGGGGACCCTCGGTGCGCTGGCGATCCCCGTCGAGATGGTGGCGCCGGCTTGGTGGAAGCGCCGCGTCGGCATCCCGCCCGGCAAGGTTGGCACCAAAGACGCGGCCAGGTCCGAAGCGATCCGGCGCTGGCCCGCGCGGGCCGACCTGTTCGCTCGAGTGAAGGACGACGGCCGCGCCGAAGCGGCGCTCATCGCGGTCGCCGGCATGACACGGGAGGGACGCTGATGGGCACGTTCCTCATCGACGATCCCGTGGCCGAGTTCCTGCTATGCCAGCCGCTCGACCAGCGCAGCATCGACCACATGAAGTCGATGGGCGTCTCCGTCCTGGCGCTCGTGTCGGGCCTCGACGGCACCGGGCATTGTATCCGCCAGGACCGCGTCGAGGCCCGTGACGGCCGTTTTGAGTTCGGCCGCTACGTGAACCACGAAATGGTGAGGGACGCCCTGGTGGCGCTCGCCTTCGATCGTGACGGCCGGGCCGCCGACATCGTGGCGTGGCGAACGGGGCCGGAACCGTTCGTGGCATCCTGGCGCGGAAAACTCGGTTTGATCGGCGAAGAGCAGCTCGACGGCAGCCGCATGGGCGAACCCCTAACGGTCCACGCCGACGTCATGTCCTGGCTATGCGCCAACCGCAGCGGCGTCGCAGTAGTGGATCCCGTCCGAGCCGGACCCCTGCTCCGCGATGCTGGCACCATGCAGGTGGACAGTCACCACGGACGAAACCGGCTCAACGCCATCATGCGGGTGGAACTGCCCAAGATCATCGTCCGCTCGGCTATCCGCGTCGAGGCCGCCGAATGACCCCGCCGCGCGACGACAACGTGACCGCCCTGGCGGACCGGCGGAAGGGCCGGGCCAAGGCCGGGGGCAACGGCAAGGCCACATGGCTCAAGCAGGCCACATGCGACGATCGGGGCCGCCCCGTGGCCAACCTGGCGAATGCCATGGTGGCGCTGCGGCACGCACCCGAGGTCGCCGACGCCTTCGCCTATGACGAGATGATGCAGGCGCCGATCCTGTTGGCGTCGTTGCCCGCGGTCACGCCGGAAGGCGCCGACCCTGTCGAAAAGCCCAGGCCGGTGCGCGATACCGACGTGAGCCAGGTCCAGGAGTGGATGCAGCTCGCCGGACTGCCCCGGCTCGGAAAGGACACGGTTCACCAGGCCGTCGACCTCCGGGCCAGGGAGTGCGGGTTTCATCCGGTGCGCGACTGGCTCGACGCGCTGAAGTGGGACCGCACCCCCCGGCTCGACCGATGGCTCGCCACTTATCTCGGGGCCGACGCCACCCCCTACGCAACCGGTATCGGCCGCATGTTCCTGGTGGCCATGGTGGTGAGGATTTATGATCCGGGATGCAAGGCAGATTACATGCCGATTTTCGAGGGACCGCAGGGTGCCAGGAAGTCAACTGCTTGCGCTATTCTTGGCGGCGAATGGTTCAGCGACAGTCTACCCGACGTCACCGAGGGCAAAGACGTCGCGCAACACTTGGTCGGCAAGTGGTTGATTGAGGTCGGCGAACTCTCGGCATTAAGCCGAGCCGAATCCGCGCACCTGAAAGCCTTCATCACGAGGCCTGTCGAGCGCTACCGCCCGAGCTACGGACGGAAAGAGGTGATCCAGCCGCGCCAGTGCGTCTTCATCGGCACGACGAACGCCACGGCCTACCTGAAGGATGAGACCGGGGGCCGACGGTTCTGGCCTGTGAAGGTGGGCAAGATCGACAGCGACGCCCTCACACGCGACCGCGACCAGCTGTTCGCCGAAGCCGTCGTCGCCTATCGGGACGGTGCCAAGTGGTGGCCGGATCAGGATTTCGAGCGGCGCCACATTGCCCCGCAACAGGAGGCGAGATTCGAGGTCGACCTATGGGAAGAACCCATCGAGAGACACCTCTCCGGCAAGTCGTCCGTGATCGTCGGCGACATCGCCCGTGTTGCACTTAGCCTTGAAACACCTCGCATCGGCAGAGCGGAGCAGAACCGAATCACGTCTATCCTTCAGCGCCTTAACTGGAAGCGAGGCGAGAAGGACTGGAGGGGAAGCAGGCCATGGATACCGGCCAACTAAACCACGGCCAACGGCCGACCACGGCTGACTTTCCAACTAGGCGGTAACGTGCGCGCGCATACTACTTCTATGGAAAATGGGCCGTGGTTAGCCGTGTCAGCCGTGGTTTAGCGAGCATGAGCCTGATGGGCACTCCTGAAAAACAATCGACGTCTTTCAAGGTGGTCGACGCACGCACTACCCCGCCCGAATTTTCCCATCGGCCTCGACGCGCTCGTGATGCCGCCGCATCCTGCGGGTCGATTTCCGTTGTGTGTGGTGGAAAAGGAAGGCAGTCCGATGCGCCGCGACATGGATCTGATCAGAGAACTGCTGTTGCGGTTGGAGGCACTTCCGATGTGCCCCGGTGGGTTCGTGAGTTTCGACGTGAGCGATGCTGAAATCGCCGTCGAGGGCAGCGGCGATGACGAGATCTGGCACCATCTCGCGATGATCTATGACGCCGGCTTTGCAGACTCAGGTGCCGACGTGCGAGGCGACCTCAGTGGCTCATGGTACTTTCGCAGCCTAACGTGGGCCGGCCGCGACTTCCTGGATGCCGTCGTGAGCCGGCGGTGTGGAAGGAAACCAAGGGTCGGGCCGACAAGGTCGGTGGCTGGACAGTCGGTATCCTGACCGACCTTGCGAAAGGCTACCTCAAGGCCAAGGCGGCCGAGCACGGCTTCCCGATGGGGTGAGAAGGCTGTTGACGGAACCGAGGCAAGCCCGTACCGTTTACGACAACGAACGATGTTGCAAACGGTATGGGTGCTATGGCCTCGGGCTCTTTCGTGATCTACAGCCGTGTGAGCACCGCTCGGCAGGGCGCATCCGGCCTGGGGCTTGATGCTCAGCGCGCCGCCGTGCAGACGTTCCTTAACGGTGGCGACTGGCGCGTGGTGGCGGAATTCGTCGAGGTCGAGAGCGGCGCCGATTGCCAGCGGCCGAAACTCGCCGAGGCTATCCGGGCATGTCGGGCCTACGGGGCGCGACTGCTTATCGCTAAACTCGACCGCTTGTCTCGTGACGCGCATTTCCTCCTTGGGCTGGAGAAAGCCGGTGTCGATTTCATCGCGGCCGATATGCCGAACGCGAACCGGCTGACGGTGGGGATCATGGCGATGGTGGCGGAGGAAGAGCGCCGGGCGATCTCGACTCGCACCAAGGCGGCCCTTGCCCAAGCGAAGGCTCGTGGCGTGAAGCTCGGGGGTTTCCGTGACGTGAGGAAGGATGGCTCGACGCGCGACCGCGCTGTGGCTTTGGGCGCAGCGGATGCCAGCCTCAGATCGCGCCGAGCGCGTGCGGCGGCTCGTGGCGCCGATCTCGCCCCGATCGTACGCGAGATGCAGACGGCCGGCGTCACGAGCCTCAACGGCCTCGCCAAGGGGCTGACGGAGCGTGGCATCCCCGCGGCTCGCGGCGGCTCGACGTGGTCTGCTTCACAGGTCTCGCGGCTGCTTTTGCTGAATGCGTGAAGTGGTGTCGCGGGGCAGACCCTCGGGTCACTGCTCGACACAGAGCGTCGCCTTCTGACCGAAGTAACAAGTCTTCTCATCCGAGTTGTCCGACATTATAACCTCACCGAGAGATACGTGTCTTCTGCTGTATCTCCTGCCAGTTGATTGTGGATCAGCGATCTGGACGCTCATTGCGGATCCTCTAATGAGGATTGTTCCATATGATCCAACGATGACTTTAGTTGAGCCTCTTGCCTTGCTGACCGTGCAATCCTCGTCATCCAAGATGCTAGCTCCTTGGACTGTCAGATGGCATGTCGCGGCAAGGGTCCGCCCTCCGGCGAGGCCCATCAGCACGATCGCAAGGGCAACACTTCTGTTCGTCAGCATGCTTTGTCCCTCTTCCTAGCCAGAATCACAGTTATCACATCGAAGCGCTTTGGACGCGGGCTGACTGGCCCTTGCATTCGTCCCCATCCCGTCCCTATACTGAGTCCGCGGCTCATACCCGTCCAGCCTTAGGGAACCCCTGTTCCGCAGGCCGATAGCATCCACCAGCTACGGCCATCGCGTTGAACGACTGTTCCAAGATCGTCCCCATTCGGAAGGCAAAGCGATCCCCAGGCGAGGCGCGACCGTCCAAGTTGCGCTCAGCGGTGACAAACGGCTCGCGATTGTTCGCGGACGGCGCCCACGAGGGGCCTTGGGCGCGGCGGTTCGGTGACCTCGTGCAACTCCATGAGGAAGACCTCGGGCCTCGCGAAACCCTGTCCGAAGGCCAGCGGTCGCTTTGCCGCCGCGTCGCGACGATCGAGATCACTCTCGAACAGATGGAAGGACAGCTCTCCAAAGGCGAGGACGTCGATCTCGGAATGTACCGGGAGATGACCGGCCAGCTCACGCGGACGTTGAACGCGATGGGCATCAAGCGGATGGCGCGCGACCGCACCCCGACCATCGCCGATCTCATGGCGAGGCATTCATGAAGGCCGCCGTTACCGAGACGCACGAGCGCGCGGGCCACGCCTTCATGGTGTACATCACGGTTAAGCTCGGGGGTGCCGAGTGAACATCGTCCAGGCCCTCGACGATCCGGCTATCTTCGGCGGCGTGATCCGCGACCGCTCGACGTGGGGCGCTTGGCGCGGCTTCCTCAAGGCGCTGTTCGGCCTGCCGATGAACGAGGCCGAGGCAGACCTCTTCCGCGCCTGCACGGCGCGCGAGACCCTGCCCACAGCGACCTTCGGAGCAGCCTGGCTCATCTGCGGTCGCCGCGCGGGAAAGAGCTTCGTCCTGGCCTTGATCGCGGTGTTCTTGGCTTGCTTCCGCGACTATGCCCCGTTCCTCGCGATGGGCGAGAGCGCCACCGTCATCATCGTGGCAGCCGACCGCCGGCAGGCCCGTGTGATCTTCCGCTACATCAAAGGCATCATGGAAGCCGTGCCGGCGCTTCGGGCTCTGGTGGAAGGCGAGACGGCGGAGGAGCTGCGGCTCACCACGCCGGTTTCCATCGAGGTCATGACCGCTTCGTCCCGAACGATCCGAGGGTATGCGATCCCCTGCGCTCTGCTCGACGAAGCCGCATTCTGGACGGTCGAGGGTGCGTCCGATGCGGACGTGGACATCATCGGCGCGCTAAAGCCCGCCATGAAGCAGTTTCCGGGCGCCATGCTGCTGGGGGCTTCGTCGCCCTACAGCCGGCGCGGCGCTATGTGGGAGGCGTTCAAGCGGCACCACGGAGTCGACGACAGCCGCACGCTGGTGTGGCAGGCCGCGACCCGCGTCATGAACCCGACGATCCCGCAAGCCGAGATCGACGCCGAATACGAGGCCGACCCCGCCCGAGCTGCCGCGGAATATGGCGCGCTGTTTCGCAGCGACCTTGAGGCCTTCGTGTCTCGCGAGGTGATCGAGGCCGCGGTGGAGCCGGGCCGGCACGAGCTGCCGCCGGTGCATGGGACGAACTACCTCGCCGCCGTGGATCCCTCGGGCGGGTCCAAGGACGCCATGACGCTGGCGATCGCCCATCGGGACGGCGAGCGGGGCGTGCTCGACGCCGTGCGGGTGCGCAAGCCGCCCTTCAGCCCTGAAAGCGTCGTGACCGACTTCGTGGGTCTGCTCAAGACCTACAGTGTCACGAAGGTGTCCGGCGACAGGTACGCCGGCGAATTCGCCCGCGAGCCCTTCCGCAAGCTGGGTATCGACTATCAGCTGAACGATCGGTCGGCTTCCGAGATCTTCCGGGACACCTTGCCCCTGCTCAACAGCAGCCGGGTCGAATTGCTCGACGTGCCGCAGCTCACCGCCGAGTTGATCGCGCTGGAGCGCCGCACGTCCCGCGTCGGCCGTGACAGCATCCGCCACCCCGACAGCGGCCACGACGATCTCGCCGTGGTCGCGTGCTGCGCCGTCTTCGACGCCATCGGGCGTGGTGACAGCTTCAGCTGGGCTTCTCTTCTGGACGATTGACCATGACCATTCCGAACCGCACCACTGACTTCGCAGCGCCCGTCGACCGCACCCTTCACGAATCCTCTGACCGACCCGCTGCGGACCGTTTCTCCCATTCCTCTGCCGTTCCCGCGGGCGCGTCGGTGGATCTAGTGAAGTTCGGCCGTCCGGTCGACACGGTGGACCGTGCCTTCCACCCTGCATTCCCTGCGACCCGCGTCGTGCCCGTCCACGCTCTCGGCCCGATCCCCGGCACGGTGCCGGCCATTCCATACGAACCGCATCGCCCGTTCCAGCACCTGCCTGGACCTTCCGTGGTAGCCTTTCGCTCGGCCGCTCCCTCCGGTCCTGGCATCGGCCTCGACGCGGCCCACGCCGCTGGGCAACTCGTCACCGTGGCGCACAGCAAAGCCCGTCTCGATCGCGCTCGGTCCTACGCCGACCGCCTCGGCTCCCATCTCGCCGAGGTCCACGCCAAGCTGACGGCCGCGGCCGAGCACCAGGTCGGCGCGGCGATCGGCACAGCAGAGCCGGATCCCTCCGATGTCGGGTCGCTCCGGGGTGAGGCCGTCGATGTCGATCGCCAGCACCGGCAGGCTCTCACCATTCTCGCCGATGTCGAGGCCGAGCACGCCCGGCACGAAGCCGACCTTGCCATCCTATTCGGGTCGGACGGCGCGGCTCGCGGGAAGCTCGGGGAAGCCCATGCAGCTCGCGCCCTGGTACGGACGGCCGCCGCAGATGCTGGGGCTATCCTCGATCGTGCCAAGGCGCATGCCGAGGCCGTGGATGGCAAGTTGTTAGCCGCGCAGGCGGAGGAGGCCCGACATGACGCCGACGCCACGGCGCGGCTCCACGCGGCCCTTCGGGATGGCGATGCCCCACCCCGGGCAGCCGAGCCCTTCGCCCGCAACAGCCCCTCGCTGGAGGATGATCTCCGCACCGCCCGGGCCACGATAGACAAACTCGCGACTGAGCACGCGGCCCGCATCGCCGACCTCACGGCGGCCGATCTCGTGGTGAAGCGTGCGGTGGATCAGGTGCTTTGTGCCGATGCCGATGCCGTGGCACGCGAGCTACAGGCGACCGACGCCCGCACCCTAGCGCTGCGAGTTCGGCTGCACGCCTACACCAAGCGCATCGCCGGCGACTACGTGCCGCCCAAGACCGCGCCGAACAAGACGCTTCCGAACGGGATGGTGGTGCCCGATCCTGCACATGCGCAGGCCGCTCTTCAGGCGCCCCGCATGGTGGTCCAGACGGCGATTGTCGGAAGCGTGCTGGCATCCGCGCCACCTCCGCCCCACCAAGGGGTCTTCGCCCAAAACTGGATCGATGAGGGCGACGCTTGGTCCGCATACGCCGCCGCGCTCGCCGCCGACCCCCAGGCCGAGTCTGCCTTCACCAAGCCAGCCGCGGTTCCGCCCGCTCCGCCCACGCCCGTTAGCGTGGCTTGAGAGGAGTTGATGCCGTGCCTCAGACCATCCGCAATATCCGCCACCACGACGCCGCTGCCGGCTTTCGCGATGGACGTTTCCACACCGTCGGCTCATGCGGTTGCAGTTCATGCTGCGGGCTCCGGCCATCCCGTTCCGGCCACATGGACGATGCCGCGGTCCGCCGAGCCGTGAGTGCCGGCGTCGCAAGGGTCATGGCGCCCGTCACCGTGTCTAGCAAGCGGACCGCCCGCGACGCCGTCATCCGACGCATGGGTGAGCTGTCCGAGTCTCTCGACGCCCTTGCCCCCAAGATCCACGCCTTCAAGGAGCGGCGCCGCAAAATGCACGATGCCGCGGCGCGTCAGGCTGCTGAGGGCTCCGGTCTCGTCTCGGCGACGGCAGGCTACGTCCGCGACGATGCCGGCAACCGCGTCCGGTCGATGACGTCGGCCGACATGAACGCCATTCACGCCGCCCACTACGGGCGGACCTGATCCAGTTTTGCGTGCCTTGGCAGGTTACGCGAGAGGCCAGCGGACGGTGCCGAACATCCGCAGTGGGCGCTCTTCGACTCGAATCGAGGGGTGAGTCCGCGAGCCCCGCCCGGTCGTATCCTTCCGGCCGGACGGGGCACTCTTCGAACACCCGCAGGACAATCGAATGGCCGAGACAGACCGCAGCAAGCCCGAGGTCCAGAACAAGCCGGAAGGTGTCCGATTGCCACTGGCGAAGGCCGGCCGCATCCCGATCCGTTTCGTCGACCGCCGGCTCGTGCACGACCTGGTGCGCTCCTTCAACCGGACCGCGTCCCATGCGCAGTAGCTCAGCGAGTCGGCGCCGGCAGCGGAGCCTGCCCTGATGGTGGCGACATCGAAGGTGACTCGGAAGGCCGGCTCCGGCTCAGGCGCCATCGCCAAGGCCGTCGCGTCGCTCGTGAAGCAGCGGGTCCTCGTGGGCATCCCCGGCGACGCTCCCGCGCGCCCGGCCCAACCTGGCCAGCCGAACCCGATCAACAACGCCGTGCTCGGCTACATCCTCGAAACGGGTTCCCCTGCCCAGAACATCCCGGCCCGGCCGTTCCTCGTGCCCGGCGTGAAGAGCGTGCGGCCGCAGATGGCCACCATCCTCGCCAAGGCGGCCGAGAAGGCTTTCACGGGCGATGCTAACGCCGCCGAAGCGGGCCTTCGGGCCGTTGGGTTCATTGCCGAGGAAGCTGTGAAGCAGACGATGCAGGCCGGCGATTTCGCGCCTCTGTCCGACCGCACCATCGAGGCCCGTGCCAGGCGGCGCTGGTCCGTCACCGGTAGGCTCAAGGGGGACAAGGCCAGCCGCGACGCGCGCCGGTTCCTCAAGCTTCGCGGTGAAGGCACCCCCGATGATGTCTTGCAGGGGGCCGGTCTTGCCCAGCCGCTCGTCGACACCCGCAGCCTTCTTACGTCCGTCACTCACGTCCTTGTCGACAACAGGAACAAACAATGAGCAGGAAGGCCAGCCTCGCTGAACCGAAGGTCCGAAAATGGATGGCTCGTGCCAGCGACGGCGCGCCCGACTTCGACAATCCGGCATTCAAGCGCATGGCCGACGCCCTGATGACCGGCATGATCGCGGCCGGCGGCCCGGAGGCCAATTACGAGCGGGTGATCCTGCTGATCAAGTGCATGGCCATGGTGACGGACGGCGCCTTTCGAGGATTAGACGACGCGACGATTGCCGAGAGATGCGGCGAGATCGGTTCGGTCCTTTTCGAGGAAGTGATGTCGTTGCGCTCGGCCACGGCGGCCCGATCAAAGTCGAGGCAGTGAGATGGCCGATCTCAGAGAACAGTTCGACAATCCCGAGGAAGCGATGCGGACCATGTGGGCCGGCATCCAGAAACATTTGCACACGTCTCTCGTGTGCATTGTCGCCGAAGACAGCGACGGGAAGACCGTCAAGCTGCAGCCGGCAATCAAGCAGACGGTCGATGACCAGACCTACGGTCAAACAACCTATGAGAACTTTCCTCTATTGCTGGACGTTCCTGTCCATTTCTCTGGCGGGGGCGGCACGACGTTTACTCATCCAATAAAGAAGGGTGACGAAGGTGTAGCGCTATTCATGGGCCGCCCCCATGATACCTGGAGGCAGAGCGGGGGGACGCAACAACAAATCTGGAACCGGATGCACAGTCTATCGGATGCCATCTTCATTCCAGGCGTTCGATCGATGCCGAGAGACCTATCGAACATCTCGACCGAAAGCTCTCAGATGCGGAGCGACGACGGGAATCATCTTGTCGACCTGCACCCCGTCAACGGCATCACACACCGAAGCACCATGGCGGTTACGCTGCATGCGCCGTCGCTGGTCCATATCGGAGACCTAACCTTGAAGCCCGATCCTGAGACCGGCAAGGGCGGCAACATGACGATCCAGGCCAGCCCGGACGGATCGAACGGTACGCTAACGGTCGCCAAGGCCGTCACGGCGCAGACCGTCACGGCCCCTAGCGGCAAGGTCGGTGTCTGATGGGTCGGAACTGGCTTCGATCCTGTGCTCTGTCGCTCACGGGCGGCAGTGGGGACGGGAAGATCATCACCGGCGGCGGCCCCACCGACCTCCGCGTGTCGTTCCAAATCGAGAGCCATACGCTCCAAAGTCCGGATCTCGCGCAATTCGTGATCTTCAATCCGTCCACTCAGACAGTTGCGAAGGTGCAGAAGGAATTCACGGATCTCACCTTCATCGCTGGATATGAGGGCAATACTGGCGAGATCTTCAAGGGTTCGATCGTCGAGACACAGTACGGCGAGAAGATCGACAACTTCACCACGACCCTGCTTAGGATATGGTGCGCTAACTCTGACCTGGCGTACAATTCCGCCAGGGTGAACACGAGCCTCGCGGCAGGATCGACGCCGCAGACGATCGTCGACACCTGCCTTCACGCCCTTGGCCAGTTCGGCGTCACCATGGGACAGGTTGCGGGGATCGACCTGTCGCAGCCCCGGTTCCCGCGCGGCATCACCTTGGCGGGAATGGCCAGAGACTACTTGCGGGAAGTCGCGCTGTCCAAGGGGGCCACCTATACCCTATCGAACGGTCGGTTGAGCATCGTCGGAAAAAACGCCAGTGTTTCCGGCACTCCGATCGTCCTCAGTCCCTCGACAGGCATGATTTCCCAGCCCATCCAGCGGCCGGAAGGTATCATTGTGGAATGCCTCATCAATCCGGCAATTCACGTGAACACGAACATTCAGATCAAGTCGGACATCGTGTCGCCTTCGATCAATGGTAGCCCGGTCCTGCCGAACCTGACCGATCGACAGGCACAGTTGAAGAACCAGTTAGACCCTAATGGAAACTATCGCGTTCTGCACAGCCTCATTAACGGGGACACGCGAAGCGATGCGTGGAGCATGACATTGACGACCCTCGGCGTGGGTCAGCAGGTCAATCAGACGCAAGCCGGTCTCGGCTATTCGTAAGAGCTAGATTTAGATCATGGCAGACACCCCCCCTCTTGATAGCTTCCTTGTCGAAATTGGCTTCCAGGACGACCCGGCCGGGCAGAAGAAGGTCGAGGCTGCGGTCGCGCAGACCGAGGCCAAGCTCACGGCAGCGACCGAGGCTGGGGCGGCGAAGCGCGTCGAAGCCGAGGCGGTCGGGACCGACCGGCGCCTCAAAGCGATCCGGGAGTCCCTGGCGAAGTGGAAAGCCGAGGAAGACAAGGCCAATGACGAGCGCGTCGAGGCGTTTTCCAAGTTCCTGACCGAAACCTTCGGCTTGGAGTCCAAGGCAGCGGACAAGATCGCCGAGAAACGCACGGACACGGCGGCAAAGGCCACGGCCACGGAAGCCGTGCATGCAAAGAAGACGAGGGAGATCCGCACCGGGCAGTTCAAGGAGGCCGAATCCTACTTGCTTCGGTTCGCATCCGTCAGCCAGGGGCTGGCGACGGGCCTGAGCGGCTTTCTGTCGGCCGTGCCCTTCGGCACCTTCCTGACCGGACTGGTACGCACGGCAGACGGTCTGTCTCATCTGGCGGTCCAGAGCGCCCGTGTCGGCAGCTCGGCCGCTGGCATCCAGCGCTTCGAATACGCCATGCAGCAAGCGGGCGTGGACAAGGGGGAGGCGGACTCTTCGCTGGAAGGCTTTGCCACCAAGATGAAGTCGAACCCGGAAGGGTATCGGCAGGTGCTGGAGCGCATGGGGGTCCGCACTCTCGGCCCCGATGGCAAGGTGCTGGACAACGACCAGCTCCTCGAGCGGTTCGGCGGCCATCTTTCTGCGATCCCCTACAATCAGGCCAAGATCCAGGCTGGACAGATGGGGATCGAAGGCGACAACGCCATCATGGCGTTGCGCGACCAGCCGACGCTCAACAAGAACCTGAAAGCCTACGACGCCAAGCTCAACGCCTTCGGCCTCGACCCGAACAAGGCAGCCGAGGACGCGCGCAAGGTTGCGCAGGCCTATAACAGTCTTGAGGCGGACCTCAAGATCATCAAAGAGAAGATCGAAGCGCAATTCTTCGTGCCGATGATGAATGCTTTCGACGGCATCGCACAGAAAATGGAGAAGAACCCCGCGGCCGTCGAGACCTTCGGCAACGCCATGGTGGCGATGAGCGTCCTGATGACGGCCAAGGTGCTGCCCGTCCTCACCGAATTGCTTGTCAAGCTGGCCGGACTCGCGCCCGTGCTGGGCGGGATTGGGGGCGCGCTCAGGGTCGCGCTCAATCCCGTGGTGGCGGTGGGGGCCTCGGCCGAGAGCACGCCCAGCGTCCCGGTGACGACTGATCCCGCCGAGCGCGCCAAGAAGATGAAAGACAACACGCTGCCGGCCAGCGAGTGGACAAAAGATGAGCGTGACGAGTGGAACAAGAAGCAAGGCCAAGGCGGCAATTTCCTGTCCAATGCTTGGAGTTGGGGGAAGAAGAAGCTCGGCTTCGGTGGCACCGAAGACTCAGGTGCGGTCCCTACCGGCGCCCATACGCCTCTGAAGGATCTCATCGCCCAACGCGAGACCGGCACCACGGGCGCGGGCGGCTACGAGACGGCATACGGCCATGCCGAGAGAGGCGGGCCTCTGGCACCACCGAAGCCGCTGACCGAGATGACCCTTGCCGAGATCCAGGCGTATCAGCGTGAAATGAAGCCGCGCGCGGGATCGCCGGCCTTTCCGGTTGGGCGTGGGCAGTGGACCGAAAGCACCTTGCGCGGTCTGACCAAGGACACGGACCCGAACACGAAGTTCACCCCGGACCTGCAGGAGAAGCTTCTCGACAAGTCGATTGCCGGGCGCTTGGGCCAAGGTCCGGCCGGTTTCAGGAACGAATGGGACAGCTTCCGGGGGCTGCCCGATGTCCAGATCCAGGCCGCCATCGATGGCCACCGAAAGGCCATGGCCGATGCCCAGGGTGGCCAGCAACAGCCCGGTGGCACGAATGGTCAATACCCCGAGTGGATGGACGATCGGTCGAAGCGGGAACTCGCAGGCGTCAACGCACCGCTGGCGCGCGACCTCCTCGCCGCGTCCGAAGCGACCGGGCAACGCTTCAAGGTCGCGCAAGGCATGCGCACGCCCGAGGAAGCGGCCGGCAACGCCCTGTCGGGCCGTGGCGTGCGGAACTCACAGCACCTCTATGGTGCGGCGGCCGATATCCACCTGCTCGACGATAAGGGCAACGTCACTTACGACCGCGGGGCCTATCAGAAGTTCGCCGACGCCTATGAGGATCATTCGCGCAAGAGCGGCGGCAACAGTCGCTGGCTCGGCAACGCCGGGGGTCGGTGGGGGCAGGACATTGTTCATTTCGATCAAGGGCTCGGCTTCGGACAGTCGCGCCCCCGCGATCCCTACGGGTCCGGCGGCCCGACCAAAGAGGACGTGGTGGCCTCGCGGCAGGATAGCTTCAAGTCGCCGCAGAACCCGTTCATGCGGGCCGCAAACAATCTGAATCCTGTCTCTGCGGCTGAAGCGAAGGAGGCCGATCCCCACGCCGCATCTCACGGCCGGATCAAGGCCCTGCTGTCCTGGATCAATAGGGCCGGCAAGGCTGAAGGCCCGTCCGACGCTCCGAAGCCCGCACCCGCGCCGTCGGCCCCGAAGCCAGCAGAGCATTTTGTGCCGGACCACGACCCCCGAGTGGCCAATGGTGTCTATGCTCTAAGGGCACGATCAAGGACCGGGGGTGACAACGCCTTGGCCGACCTGAACCGAAGCCCCATCAAGGTCGAATTGACCGATCCGAGCGCCGCCAAGATCGGCGGCCACCTGAAAGGCGCCCTCGATCCCACACACCAAAAGCTCGCCGATGCGATGAACACCGACGCCGCCAAGCGACATGCTTTTGTTCAGCACCTCGCCGAACTAGGCAGGCATGGCAAGCTCGACCTGGCCCACATGATGCGATCCCGCCATCCGCTCGGGGCGACGCCGTCCGCCTTGGTCAACAATAGCCGCTCCCATAGTTTCGAGCGGCACGGCGACACCTTCAACATTCACGGCATGGACGCCAAGAGCGGCATGGATCAGGCCGTAAAGGTCTCGGCGCGGCGCGAGGGGCAGGACCGCATCAGGTACGGCCAGGGGTCGCAGCAGTGATAGCCTAGCGCAGCGTCGCCCGTCCTTTTACCAGCACTGCCGCGGGAAGCCGAGGCGTGCAGAGCCGGCAACTTGGCGCGGTTCCTCGGGTAGGCCCTTGACGCCGAGCGGAACATTCCCAGGCCGTCGTGGCCATGGACGTGCTGCGACTCAGTCCTACCCCTATGTCATCGTGCGCGTGGCGTGCTCCCGATGCACGCGAAAAGGGAGTTATCGCCTGGCGCGCCTCGCCGCGAAACTCGGTCCCGAGACGCAGATCACGGACGTGCTCAAGGTTCTTTCGAGGGACTGCGAGTTCTCCGGTTTCAAGCGCTTCAAGGGACACTACGAGACGTGCGGGGCCATGCTGTCGGACCTTGGGACGCCGAAGCCCCCGGACCTCCCGCCGGCCGTGGCAATGCGGCCGCGGATCGTTGGCGGGAGGGGATGAAGGTCACCTGGACCCTCTCGGCCTGCCCGCTTACGCTGCACCGCATGTGCAACCTCTACAGCCACACCAAGGGCCAGCAGGCCATCATCGAATTCACCCGGGCGATGGTTGACCGGACCGGCAACCTGCCGTCGCAGCCCGGCATCTATCCGGACTACATGGCACCAATCGTGCGCAACACGGCCGAGGGCCGCGAGCTGACTATGGCACGATGGGGCATGCCCTCGTCGCAGCGAGCGATCCTTGAGGCCACGCAGAGGCGAGCCAAGGCGCTTGAGGCCAAAGGCAAGGCGGTCGACTTCCCGGCGCTGCTCAAAAGCGAGCCCGACGGGGGCACGACGAACATCCGCAACACGACATCGTCCCACTGGCGACGCTGGCTCGGTCTAGAGAACCGGTGCGTCGTGCCGTTCACGAGCTTCAGCGAGTTCAGCAAGGCCGAGAGCGGTAACATCTGGTTCGCACTCGACGAAATTCGGCCCCTGGCCTTCTTCGCAGGGCTGTGGACGCGCTGGACGTCGGTTCGGAAGGTCAAGGAGGGCGAGACGACGAACGACCTGTTTGGCTTCTTGACGACGGAGCCGAACGCCGAGGTCAGCGCCGTGCACCCGAAAGCCATGCCGGTGATCCTGACGACGCCGGACGAGGTCAACCGCTGGCTCACGGCGTGTGTGCCGGAGGTGTTGATGCTGCAGCGACCCTTGCCCAACGGGACGCTGAAGATCGTTGCGCGAGGCCAAAGAACGGACGGTGAGGATGCTGTCGATGGGCGGTGACGAGTGGGCCGCACGCTCCCGCTATGACATCACCCAAACTTACGAAAAGCCCCATACCGCTTGGCAAAGCGGGCCGCTGACCTATCGAGCTAGGACGTCCTCGGGTGAGGCTAGAGGCACCTGATTGAGGCTGTCCGGGTTCGCGTTTTGATCATAGCCCAAAGTCTTGCCCAGAGTGGTCGCGAGCTTCTCAAGATCGTGAGCCTCGATACCGTGACACACTAGCCAGTATTCGCCGATGCTAGCACTGTTCGCGTGATAGATCATCGACGACGTTCCAGGCGCGATCTCGTTCAGTGTCCATTTGCCGTCGAATCTTTCGATCGTAGCCGGTCTTTTACGGGAACAGAAGGCATAGCTTTCCATAGGCTTCGGGCTGAGGCCTTTCGGCGACTTTCGATCGGCCGGACCTTCCCCATGTCGTGCCCTCAACGCGGAAGAGTTCGCCGCTTGTGTTGGCACCTACTGAATCGACCGACGCGACTTTCTCCCAAAAACATGTGCCCATCTGGCAGTAAACCTTGAGGGTTCGGCCGATCAGGGCGTGATAGTCGGACGCCGCTGCACAAGATGCCCAGAGGATCGCCGCAAGAAAGATGGACGGTGCGTAGCGCATGATCAACACGCTAGCGTGGGCGCGATCCCGCGTCGAGGTGCACGATCGAAAAGTCTCAGGCCGGCAGGCGGCCCGGTTGAAAGCTCGCGTGTCTCACTTTACGAGGCCGACCGCCGTTTGGGCCTTCGCTATCGCGGTCTCGATGGTGCTGTAATTCCAGAGGGACGCGGCGAGCAGCAGGTTCACGAGCAACGACAGGCTCATGACGATCTTGTAGAATCCCACCGGCACGAACTCGCGTCGACGCAACCGGATCTCCGGCTCGGGATGAGACATGCGAGCGACCTCCGTTGCCTTCCGACACCGCAACCGATGGTAACATGCTCTGATTCGGAAGTCGGTCAGCCGTGAGTCGATCGCTGTTGAAAGTCGAAGCATGCGAGCCCGAGGCGCTTCCGTCTGGCCTTCTCCCGCGAGAGCGGGTGCGTCCTTGGGCGATGTTGCGACATTCTAAGCGGCCGCTATGGTGAGCGACCACTGCTACTGGGTGCCCGCATGAAGGTGATTATTGTCGCATCCGGACTGATGCTTGGTGCCGGTATTGCGTCCGCACAAGCCGCGTCGCTCTCCCTACGGGCGCATCATGCCAAGCACAGGTACAGGCATGCCGGTTCCGAACTCGGAGAACCGGTCGTCGCCGGCAATCCTCGGGTCAGGCGCTCATCGTCGGGAAGAGTCATCACCATGGCTCCTGGGGCGGATCCCCCCAAGCCAAAACCGACATTCGCACCGGTCAAAGCACCTGCAGCACCCAATCCCACTGCACAGGTCCCGGCCCCGCCGGAGCCCAAGCCCGAGCAGAAGCCCAAGCTGTAAAGGGCAGCAAGGCAATTGCTGCGAGTCCACGTCGGTGCTCAGCGTGTACCCGTCTACGTTGCCGAACACCTCGCACCTGAACCACACGCCAGCCGAGGCCGAAATCGGCGTAATCCTTGAGAACTTGGACCCGGACCCCGTTTTTCGCTAGAGCCAGCCGAGGCTCCCAGCGCGGAGATCGCTAAGCGCAGAGCCCATCGCGGCCGAAACGAACGCCGGCGCTGTCGCGTTCAGCCGAACCGGCGATCCGAACACGGGCGAGTTCAGCGACGCCGTGATTCTGGCGACCTACGGCGAGGTCGACCGCAACATGCTCGGGGAATGAACGCGGCCGTCAATCCCTTCAAGGATCTATTCCCATGGCGCAACGGGCACGTCACCTGCGGGAGGTGTGGCTGTTCCGCGAAGGCTGATGTTTGTGGCCACAGATATGCTGGGATGCCCAGGTGGGTCGGGCTGAGCCGTCGCGAGCTTCACCGGCTTCGGCTTGTTAGGTGTTGAGGTCGTTGCTGCAAGGGTTGGCCGTGAGACAGCCGAAGGCTTTACAGCGGCAAAGTGGGTGGACTTCACGGCCTTAGCGGCATGTAGCCTGACGGTAAGGGGATGTTCCACCCGAGCCGCGATGGTCGTCCGCACCGGCACTTTCGGTGAACGACGGACGGAACGCTCGATAAGCCTAGATGGGGGTGCCATCTGTAACGGCTCTGTTCGCGGTGTAGGCGCGGCTTCCTCAGCACTGCCGCCCATAGACAAGAAGAAATCGTGCACACCGGAGGTGTCACGGGCTGAAGCGGTATGAACGGCGCCGACCATTGCAGCACAGGCGGCCAAAGTTCCTGCAGCTCCAACAGCCAGCCATCTCCGGCCAGTACGCATCGCAGACCTCCAACCCGGCCGGCTCGTTCTAAAGGGGGCCGAGTGTAGCGGCCCGATGTCGGCTCCCATTCGATAACCTAGACGATGATGGGTGTCCGCAGTTCCCTGTTCACATGGTTAGCGATGTCCGTCATTGATGCTCTGATAACGATAGGCAAGAATTGTTTGGTTCATCTGGGAGCGCTGATCGGCTACCCGCGTTTGATCGTCATCACATCAACGTTCGTTCGTTTGCAGGAACAGTTGCGGTGGGTCTGCCGTGCCGGGCGGTATCTTGAGCCGAGCTGTTCCCACACCTGCGTGCCGGCGACACCCTCGTGGTCTGGAAGCTCGACCGCCTTTGCCCGGTCCATCAAACAGCCGCAATTAAGAGTTGCAAACATCAGGGTGTTTAGGCAGACGGCGAGCCGTCGGGAAAAATTTGCGACAGACTCGTTCCGCAACACGTTGCGCGAAACCTGGAACCTAACATGGAACGGCGCGCAGCGATGCTGGCACGGCTCGGTCGAGGATGCCGCCGCTCGGGATGAATTGCGCCTGCACGTGACCCAGCGCGGAGGTCAGATCGAAGCCGACTGACTGAGACGCATGTCGAGCCCAGGGCAGAACAGAACTTCGCATCCGTTGGAGATCGTGTCGGACCCGTACATGATTCGTTCACGGCCTCCCGCTTATCGGACGCGCGGTTTGCGCCGGGTGGCTACCATCAACGACAAGGTCGCGCTGCTAGAATCCATTTTGGGCCTGAACCGACTCGTCAACGCCGAACGGCTCGACGTCGAGGCGGCCTTGTCGTTCCTGAACACGTTGCCCTATCCGTTCGGCACCGAGATCGGCGACACCATCGAGCATGCACGAACCTGTGTGGCGGCCGTTCCCGGAGGCGACCAAAACACGCGGCCGTAGCCCGCTACGCCATCGAGCGGATTGCCTTGGTGTTGGAAGGTCGATTGAAGCACGGATAGAGCCCATGTGCGGACGGTTCACACAGCGATACACGTGGAGCGAGGTTCACACCTTCCTCAACGTGTTCGGCACGCCGCTGAACCTACGGCCCCGGTACAACATCGCCCCCACCACGACGGTGGACGTCGTGCGCCTGGATCGCGAAGGCCGGCGCGAGCTGGTGGCGATGCGATGGGGTCTCGTGCCCATGTGGTGGCAGAAGGCGTTGAAGAGTGTCCCCGCGACTTTCAATGCTCGCGCAGAAGGAATCGAGACGAGGCCGATGTTCCGCGACGCATACAAACGCCGCCGGTGCATCATCCCGGCCTCGGGCTTCTATGAATGGACGGGGTCCAAGAACGACAAGACCCCGCACCTGTTCTCGGCTGCCGATGGATCGCCCATCCTGGCCTTCGCGGGCTTGTGGGAGCGGTGGAAGAACCCCGAAGGCGAGGATGTGCTGTCCTGTACGATCATCGTC
>JAABUK010005317.1_pt1 | contig 20167 bp, 13 predicted proteins | sample 5559141 | NCBI WGS metagenome assembly JAABUK01 (sample SAMN10711869, study PRJNA513367) | rock metagenome | isolation source: Antarctica rocks | place: Antarctica: Victoria Land, Pudding Butte nord | collected 2016-01-03 | reverse complement strand
AATCGAAGTTCGCTGAAATCATCCCGATGCCGATAACGAGTACTCGATTTGAAGGACAACTTCTCGTCACGCTGAGCGTGGGAGGCAAAGAAGTGTTCCGCGACATCAAGCCGCTGTCGATTTTGGCGGGGAGCGGCGCGGTTTTTAATGTCAGAAAACCTGCAGTGAAACCTGCGCTCAAATCGTCAGCGGGCAAGCCGAAAACGGACGCGCCGCGTCGCGCTTCTTTCCGCTTCGAGACAAAAGCGAGCGCGCAAACCAAACCGATGACAGCGGCATCGCTTTACGTTTACGACCCCAAAGGCAAAATCGCGGCGTACCTCAAAAGTCGTGCCTTTGCATTTACGGCTTTGAAGAGTTTAGCGGCGCTTCCTGTTGCGGGCAAAGTTCTCGTGATCGGGCCGGACGCGCTTGCGCAAAGCGAAAGCACTTCGAGCGCGCTTTCAGCGTGGGCTTCCACAGGGCGCACCGTCATCGTTTTGGATCAGAAAAATCCGCTGCATTATCAGGCGTTGATGGCGGAAATCAGCACGGTTTCGGACACGGCGAGCGAATCGGCCTCGACCAACGGGCAGTTCGCTTTTCCCGAAGATCTGGGTCATCCGACGATGCGTGGTCTGCGCGAAAACGATTTCAAGGGCTGGGGCGCCAACGGCCAGGTTTATCGCAACGCTTATCGCAAACCGGCGCGCGGCGCGCGTTCGCTGGTTCAAGCCGGGCCGCGCCTGGAGCAATCGGCCTTGGTCGAAGTGCCGACCGGCAAAGGTTTGATGCTGTTGTCGCAGCTGGATGTGGGCGACAAAATCGGCAGCAACGCCGTCGCGCAGCAGCTGATGAGCAACCTGCTGAACTATGCGGCCAGCTACAAGCAGGAATTTCGTCCGGTCGCGCTGGTCGCAAGCGGCGAAACCCAACTGGTCAAAGTCGCGGATGCGATCGGCTTGCAATACACCGAAAACAACGACCCACTGGCGGCTATTAGCGACGCGAAAATCAAGCTTGCCATCATCGAAGCGGCGCCCGCCAACCTGCAAAAACTGTCGGGCGCGCTGGCGAAAGTCAATGCGTTCACGGCGCGCGGCGGCTACATTGTGTTTCACGGCTTGACGCCCGCAGGGCTGAACGATTACAACAAAATCGTCGGTTTCGACCACATGATTCGCCCGATGCAGCGCGAGCGCGTCCTGTTTTCGCCGGTCAAAGACGCGCTGATGTCCGGCCTTTCTTTGGGCGATGTCGTCTTGCTGAGTGGCGAGCGCATCTTCGGCTGGACAGCGGACGAATACACCGCGTCCGACATGTTTTCTTACATCGTCGATTACGACGAGGTCGCGCCGTTCGCCAAATCGACGTTTTTCGCTTACAACAACATCACGAACGGCTTCGTCGGCTCGGACGGCTGGCCGCTCATCATCAACTACAATCTGGAAAAAGACGCGTCGGGCGGCTTCAAGCCTTCGCTGGTGCCGATCCGATTCCCCAAGCCGCAAACCATTTCGGAGTTCACCTGGATCGGCGACAAAAACTACTGGATTCCGAACAAAGTGAGCCTTTCTTTTGACGGCAAGGACAAGCAGACTTTCAACGTTCCCGCCAACGACGAGCCGCAAACCTTGGACATCAAGGCGCCGCGCGCGACCAACGAGATAACGCTGGCCATTGAAGGCTGGGAAACGCGTCCCAACGTCAGCCCGCTTATCGGCATCGACAACATTTACCTCAAGGCCGAGCGCCCCAAAGGCTTTTACGACCGCGTCAAACCGCTGCTCAATATCGGCGGCCTGATGCGTTATCCGCGTGCCGCTGGCGGCATCGTGTTGTGCAACCTGCTGTTCAAAGACACCGAAGCGGTTCCGCTCAACGCGCAAAAGAAGCGCACCATCTTCTCGACGATTTTGCGGAATTTGCAAGCGCCGTTCGCCGCCGGCAAAACCATTATCGCCGGCGCGAACGTCAACTACGCGCCGATTGACTTCGGCGCTTTTCCGCAAAAGCTGACGCAATATCGGACTGAGCGCGGCTGGTTCGGCGACAAAGGTTTCACGTTTAATGCGATGCCGACCGGCAAGCAGACTTTTGGCGGCGTTTCCTACGACATCTTCGATTTTGCGACTTCGCCGGTTCCGACCGCGATTATGCTGGGCGGTGACGGCATTCCCAACAACACGCCCAAAGAAGTGAAGGACATTCCCATCGGCAAAAAAGCGGACGCTTTGTTCTTCTTGCACACGGCGCGCATGGATGCGCGTCGCAACAACGACGAAATCCGCGACAACAAGAAGTATGAGATGGCGCGCTACACCATCAACTACGCCGATGGACAAAGCGTGCAGCTGCCGATTTACGCCGAAATCGACATCGATTCTTACCGCCAGGAAACGCCCAAAGCCATTGCGGGCGCACAAGTGGCATGGACGGGCAGCTTCCCCAACTCGAAGGAAGTCGCTGTCGCTTACTCGAAGCAGTGGAACAATCCGCGCCCGAACGTTGAAATCAAAAGCGTCGATTTCTCTTACGGCCCCGACGACCAAAAGCGCGGCGTTCCGGTTCTGCTCGCCATTACGGCAGCGACTGCGGGCCGGTAAATGGTCGCGTTTTGTGAATGTTTTGCTTTCCACGCGGAAATTGTTAATCGGCTTTAGATGAGCGTTGTTGCGCTTTACGGAACCAGCGACTTCAGTCGTTGGGCACAATTATCGAGTACTCGATTTGGTGCGGCATGTCGCATTCACCGTTGCCGCTACAAGCCGATGAACTCTTTCCCACCATTCTCGTTTCGACGCTACTAAAACATCTGGAGATTAAACATTAGAAAATTCGGCCTTGGAAGGCACCGCTTTTGAAGTAAAATTCATCATCTACAAACGCTTGTCTCAAAGAGGAAATTATGACTCGCACCAGAATTGCGTTCTTCCGACGTTCCGCTGTCTTTTGCGGCGTTGCCTTGTTGGGCGCTGCCACATTGGGCACAAGCCAGGCGGCGCGCGCCGATTTCGCGCTTAAAGCCAACGACCGCGTTGTGTTCTACGGCGACAGCATCACCGAACAGCGACTTTATTCGACGTTTGTCGAGACTTACGTCGTGACGAGATTTCCCAGTCTTCCCGTCTCGTTTGTGCATTCTGGCTGGAGCGGCGACCGCGTGGGAGGCGGCGGCGGCGGCCCGATCGACCTGCGCCTGCAACGCGATGTTCTGGCTTACAAACCGACAGTTATGACGATCATGCTGGGCATGAACGATGGCGGCTACAGCCCTTTCAATCAGAACACTTTCGACACCTATTCGACGGGCATGAGCCACATTCTCGACACCGTGCAAAAGGGCGCGCCAGGCGTTCGTTTCACGCTGATTGAGCCTTCGCCTTACGATGACGTGACGCGCGCGCCACTTTTCGCGGGCGGTTACAACGCGACTCTGAGACGCTTCAGCCAATTCCTACAAACGACATCGCAGCAGCGAAAAACGGGCTTGGCCGACTTCAACACGCCGGTCGTTTCGATGCTGCAGCGCGCCAACGCGACAGATGCGGCTCTGGCGCAGAAGATTCTTCCCGACCGCGTTCATCCCGGTGCGGGCGGTCATTTCATCATGGCCGAAGCGCTGCTCAAAGCGTGGGGCGCGCCGTCGCTGGTTTCCGATGTCGCCATCGACGCTGCCGCCAAAAAAGTGCTGCGCGCGCAAGGCACGCGGGTTTCCAATCTGGCGGTTGGCAAATCGCCAAACGGCGCCACAATTTCCTGGACGCAAAACGACATGTCGCTGCCTTTTCCTCTCGACACGAGCGACGCGGCGGTGGCTTTGGCGGTGAAATCGTCGGATTTCGTGGACGCGCTCGACCGTGAACCGCTTCAAGTGACGGGCTTGAAAGCGCCACGCTACACCTTGACAATCGACGATGAAGAAGTCGGCGATTTCGGGCGCGACGAGTTGGCGCAGGGCGTTAATCTGGCGTTGCTGCCGACGCCGATGCGCGACCAGGCGACCGCCGTTCATAAATTGACGTTGCAACACAACGACGAACATTACTCGCGCTGGCGCACGATCCAGGTGCCTTACGCCAGCCACAACGCCGCCGTGCAAAATGCGCTGCCGCCGCTGCTCGTTGCCTTGGATGCCGAGGAAGCGCAAACCGTCGCCAAACAGCGCGCTGCGGCACAGCCCACAGCGCATCGCTTTCAACTGAGCGTCGCACAGCCCGCGCCCACCGGCCCCAACCTGGCGCTCCACAAGCCTTACAGCAGTACGGATCCCAACGTTTACAATTACGGCACCGGCGGCCTAACCGATGGCTCGTGGAGCGGCGAGCAGCCGCACACTTTCGCGTCCGGCGAGATCAACGCTTTTCCCAAAGTCACGACCATTGATCTGGGCGCTGCAACTCCCGTCTCTTATGTGCGAATCGGCGTGCCCGCGTTTGGCTCGACCAAAACGATCAAAGTGTCGCTGAGCGCCGATGGCGTCCAATTCACCGATGTCGGCAGCCACGTTTTCGCTCTTGCTGTCGAACGCAAGCACCTGTTCACTTTCGCGCCGATGAACGCGCGTTATGTGCGCTTGACGTATCCCGATCACTACGAAGAAAACGCCGGCTACGCGCCAAACTTCGTTTTCACGACCGAAGTCGAGGTTTACGCGCCGTCGTCTTGATTGCACCCGGCGCTTCGTACAACATCGAGTACTCGATAACGAATACTTGTTGTTGCATTCTGTCCATGATTCCATTCTCAGAGGTTGAGAACAAAGTGTGAGAAATGTGGAAAAACCGCAGTTTGTCATCCTGAACGGGTGTATAGGAAAGCTGCAATGGTGTCATTCCGAGCGAAGTGAAACGAAGTCGAGGAGTCTTGAGACGCTCAAAGGACGCTCCAACGACAAGGTTTCTCCACTCCGTTCGTTCCTACTGCCCAGAGGGCGCCCACGGTCGAAATGACACACTTTACGACATTTCAAGACTTTGTTCTCAACCTCTGAGAGCTTGTCTAGGAATCCTTTAGAACGATGCCAAAAAGCGTCTGTCATCCTTCGCTCTGCTCAGGATGACAAACATTCGGAGATGACACTTTTCTTGCTGGCCTACACACACTCTCAGAAATTAGAAGCGTTCATGCGCCAAGTCAAAGGAAAAAGCATGATGAATCGCACGGTTTTCTCGCTGGTGCTGGCCGCCGTGTTCGCAGGCATGGCAGCGCGTCCCGCTGTGTCGCGTCCCGCTATGTCGCGTCCCGCCGCAACGCGGAGTCTTCATCCTTCGCTGCCTTCTTTCACGGTTCCAAGTGGTGCGGGCGTCAACATTCATTTCACCGATCCGCGCCCGGGCGAAGTGAAGATGTTGTCCCAGTCGTTTCGCTTTGTGCGCATGGATTTCGTGTGGAGCGCTATCGAGTACTCGAAAGGGCGCTACGACTTCTCGGCTTACGACCGTTTGCTCCACGCGCTTGATCCGTACAAAGTCCGGCCTTTGTTCATTTTCGATTACGCCAACGACTTTTATGACGGCGGTTTGTCGCCGCACACCGATGAAGGCCGCGCGGCGATGGCTCGCTGGGCAGCCGCATCCGTGACGCATTTCAAAGGGCGCGGCGTGTTGTGGGAAATGTTCAACGAGCCGAACATCGGCTTTTGGAAACCCGCGCCGGATGTCGATGATTACATTCTGCTCGCCAAAGCCGTTGCGACTGCCGTTCACAACGCGGCGCCGAACGAACCTCACTTTGGCGCCGCGACTTCAGGAGTTGACCTCAAGTTTCTCGAAGCGTGCTTCAAGGCCGGTTTACTGAAACAATGGGACGCGGTTTCGGTTCATCCTTACCGCCAAAGCGACCCCGAAACTGCGAGCGATGACTACCGCAAATTGCGCCTGCTCATCGCGCGGTACAAGCCCAAAGGCAAAACCATCCCGATCATTTCGGGCGAGTGGGGCTATTCGACGGCGTGGGACAACTTCAACGACGAGCGCCAGGCCAAGTATCTGCCGCGCCAGTGGATGACGAACCTGATGAACGATGTGCCGCTCTCGATTTGGTACGACTGGCACGATGACGGCATTGATCCCAAGGAAGCCGAGCATCATTTCGGCACGGTTGGAAACCAGGCTTTTGAAGGCCGCGACCCGCCTTACAACCCCAAGCCGAGTTATGTGGCGGCGCGCGCGTGGATGCAGACCTTCGACGGCTACACGTTCAACAAGCGTTTGGCGCTGAGTTCGCCCGACGATTACCTGTTGCTTTTTACGAAGAGCGGAAACGTGAAACTGGCGGCGTGGACGACTTCCAAGAACGCGCACACGATCACGATTCCGGCTGCGCCCGGCTTGTTTCGCGTCACCAATTATCTGGGACAAGCGCAAGCGGACGCAGCGGCCAAAACGGGCGGCTTGAAACTGACGGTCAGCGATGCGCCGCTTTATCTGCAGCCAATAGCGCCGAATTCGGTACTGACAAAAGCCGCGACCTGGAAACGAATGCCGCTGGAAATTTTGGTCCAAGCGCCGCAACGCGTTGTGATGGACGATGGAGAGAGCAAACGCGCCATCTTCGTAGGCCGCAACTCGCCGCCTCAAAGCCTTTCCCAACGCATCACTGTGGGCGCCGTCACGCTGGAGCAACAATCTCGGGTCGTGGTCACGAATCCTTTATCTCTTTTCGTTTTCCCGGCTCCAAACCATCAGTTGGCGGCGCGGCTGCAAAACCCGTCCGGCGAAGCGTTTGCGGGGCGAGTTTCAGTCAATGGCGGCGCGGCGAAAAGCGTGTTTTTTGATCGGGGCGAAACTGAAAAAACGCTGTTGCTGCCGCGTCCGATTAGCGGAACAAATGGCATCTGGAAAGCCTCGCTGCGCTTTCAGGGCGCGCAAAAAGAGGACGTTGTCGAAGAGACGCGTTCGTTTCGCCCGTTCGGCGATTTCGCGCAGCAGGCCAGCCATCGAGTACTCGATCTTTCCGGCAAATCTTATCGCGTTGTGCCCGACGGCGACGCCAAAATTGTGTCGGAACAAAGCCTGAGCGTGGCGCAACCGCCTGATGGCGCGTCACCCGAAGGCGGCGCCTCACTGAAACTCTCTTATCGCATGGAGCCGGGCTGGAAGTTTTTGCAGATTCAGCCCTTGAGTGACAGCTTGAAGAAAGTCGAGGGCCAGCCGAAAGCGCTTGGTTTGTGGGTTTATGGCGATGGCTCGAACAACACGCTGCGGATGCGTTTTCGGGATGCGAGCGGCCAGACCTTTCAGCCAGGCGGCGCGCCGGTTTCATGGAAAGGTTGGCGATTTTATGAATTCCCGATTGACAACACGGCTGGCAGTTGGGGCGGCGACGGCGTTTTGCACTGGCCGATTAGAGTCGACACTTTGGCATTGCTCGATTCGGATCGCACACCCAACAACAAAGGCGAAATCTACTTCAGCGCGCCGATGTGGATTTATTGAGGTTTGCGACACTTTCAAGATGACAGACGCTCTTCTAAAACGTTTGCCGAGATTTTGAATGCAAACTCTGAGAAACGACCATTCACAAACGAGCAAAAGCCGAACTATCTTTGATGGATAGTTCGGCTTCGGTTTGTCCGCCCATCGAGTACTCGATTAGCTTTCGTTGATGGTGACGGATTGGATGGTGTCGCCTTTTTGAATCGAATCGACGATGTCCTGGCCACCCGTGACCTGTCCGAAAATGGTGTGCTTGCCGTTGAGGTGCGGCTGTGGCGAATGCGTGATGAAGAACTGGCTGCCGTTGGTGTTGGGACCGGCGTTGGCCATCGAAAGCGTGCCGCTGCCGTGCTTGCGACTGTTGCGTTCGTCGGCGAACTTGTAGCCCGGGCCGCCGGTTCCGGTTCCTGTCGGGTCGCCGCCCTGAACCATGAAGTCCTCGATGACGCGGTGAAACTTGGTGCCGTTGTAAAAGCCGTCGCGCGCCAGAAACACAAAGTTGTTGACGGTTTTTGGCGCGTCCTGCGCGAAAAGTTCGACTGAAATCGGGCCGCGCGAGGTTTGAATCGTCGCGCTGTAGTTCTTGGTGACGTCAATCGTCATGTCGGGCGCTTTGGAATAGGAAGCCATCGGGTTTTGTCCTTTTGCAAATTGGAATAGCTTGAGGTTAGCCGCGTTTGAGGTTTTCGGCAACTTGCGAAAGACCGGAAAGCAAAGATCACAAACCTTGCATTGTCATTTCAAGGGTTGAGATTTCATTGATCGAGTCGTTTCGCTTTCGTGTGGCACGCCATCGAGTACTCGTTCGTAAGATTCGCTATGAAACGCGCAACTTTAATTTACGACGGCGAATGCCGCTTTTGTGTGGCGGGCGAGAAACGCTTGCGGCGTTTCGTCGGTTGGCGCTTGAAAAGCGTGCCTTATCAACAACCTGGCGCGCTCGACTTGCATCCCGAACTTTCGGCTGAAAAAGTGCGGACGCGGATGTATCTCGTCATCGGCGACAAGCTTTTCGGCGGCATGGAAGCGGTCGCGCAAAGCCTCGCGCTGCGTCCCATCGGCAAAATCGCCCTGGTTTATTACTTTGCGCCGCTGCGTCGAGTACTCGATAAGCTGTATGCGTTGGTCGCCAGCCATCGTTACCAAATTTTCGGTCGCGTTGTCGGCGGCTGCGAATGCGGAGTTTGCGGATTGAGCCACAACGACACAAAGAGCACAGAGAAAGAGATCGAGTACTCGAACTGACTTCCGCTCGGTATCTTGGTGGTTTAGCGAACTGACGCAGCTAAAAGAGGCATTGCGGTTGCAAACTGCGAGGGCAAACCTCCAGGGAAAACTTGCATCATGCCGGAAGAACAAGAACAATTGCAACCGCCGCAAACACAGGAACATCGTCCCGGAATTGAATCGGAAATGACGCCGCGTCCCGTTGCGGACGACCCGAACTACAAGGCCGCCGGAAAATTGCAAGGTCGCGTTACACTGATTTCGGGTGGAGATTCGGGCATCGGTCGCGCCGTTGCGGTCGCGCTGTTGCGATCGCCTTCGCCAAAGAAGGCGCCGATGTCGCCGTGGCTTATCTCAACGAAGATTCCGACGCTGAAGAAACCAAACGTTTGGTCGAAGAGCATGGCCGCAAATGCGTGCTCATTCCCGACGATCTGGAACAGGAACAAAGTTGCATCCAGGCGGTGCAGAAAACCGTTGAACAATTGGGAAAGCTGAACATCTTGGTCAACAACGCCGCCGAACAGCATCCGCAAAAAAGCCTGGCAGACATCACCGAAGAGCAGCTCGAGCGAACGTTTCGCACCAACATCTTCGCCTACTTCTTTCTGGCCAAAGCCGCCTTGCCGCACTTGAAAGAAGGCAGCGCCATCATCAACACGGCGAGCGCGACGGCCTTTAAGGGCGCGATTATCGGGTTTACGCGTTCTCTGTCGCAAAACGTGGTCGAGCAGGGCATTCGCGTCAATGCGGTCGCGCCCGGCCCGATCTGGACGCCGCTCATTCCTTCGACTTTCCCCGCAGAAGAAGTCGCGTCTTTTGGCTCGGACGTGCCGATGAAGCGCGCCGGTCAACCCGAAGAGGTCGCTAATTGCTACGTCTTTCTGGCCAGCGACGACTCCAGCTATATTGTGGGACAAACGCTGCATCCCAACGGCGGAACTATTGTGAATGGATAAGCTAAATTCGTAAGAACAAGCGCCGCGACAGCCCGATTGTTGCGGCGCTTTGTCATCTTCGAGTACTCGATTTGGGCTTGTAGTCTTCTGCACGCGCGTTGCATTTGCAGGAACTCGATGCGTTCGCTGTGTGTTTTATCAGTTGAGCGTTGGATTGCGTTGTCGTCAGGCGCATCTGCGTCGTGGAGCGCAGCTCTGTAAGTCGGCGTTGAGAAATTCTGAACAAGAAATTTGTTACCGGCGTTCTAAACTGATACGCTTAACTTCTACCAAACAATCCTCTTTTTCATAGTCGTTAATTGCCGCAAGCTTTCTTCCGTCGCGCCATTGTGTTGCAAGAACTATTGCGCCTCTCATCCAAGCTGCTGATGCCAAAGGACAAGAACCATTATGCACCAACCATTCGATTCTGATCAGGAAAATCCGACCGCCAATCAGGCGGAAACGGACAACGCTCGCGCGCAATCCGAGATGTCGCGGCGCACTTTTTTGAGCGGCTCCGCTGCAGGCATCGGCGCCTTGTTGTTGGCTGGCCAGGCGGGATATCAAGCGGGAGCTGCTCCGGTAGCGTCTTCCAAGACACCACAGCGCGCCGCTTCCATCTCCGCGCCCGCAGGGCTTGCTGCAACGCCTTTTGTGGCGCTTCCGTTGGGCAGCGTTCGCGCGCGCGGCTGGCTGCTGACGCAATTGCAACTTCAACGCGACGGCTTGACCGGACACGCCGAAGAGTTGCTGCCGGCGACGGCTTCGGACAGCGCGTGGAAAGGCGGCAACGGCGAAGATTGGGAAAAAGGACCGTATTATCTGAAAGGCTTGATCCCGCTCGCTTATACGCTGGATGACCCGACCTTGAAAGCCCGCGCGCAAGCCTGGATTGAACCGATTTTGGCCTCGCAGCGCGAAGACGGCTTTTTCGGGCCAAAGAAGAACGACGACTGGTGGCCGCGCATGGTCGTAACCTACCTGTTGCGCGACTACGCCGAAGCCACCAACGACGCTCGTGTCGCGCCGTTTTTGACGCGCTACTATCGTCACATGCTGGCCAATTTGCCGGCGCGTCCGCTGCGCGATTGGGGACGTTCGCGCGCCGGTGATGAAATCGACACCGTGATGTGGCTTTACAAGAGCACCGGCGACGAGTTTCTGCTGTCGCTAACCGACCTACTGGCGCAACAAGCCTACCCTTGGCGCGAAATCTTTACCGAAAATCGTTTCTTGGAGTACGGCGACGATTACCAGCCCAAGCACAACGTGAATGTGCCGCAAGCGTTGAAGATGCCTGTCGTGTACTCGCAGCGCTCGGGCAAGGCTGAAGACCGCGCGGCCTATCGCGCCGGTATTTCGCACCTGATGCAAGACCACGGCACCTCGTTCGGCATCAACTCGGGAACTGAAATGCTGGCGGGCCGCTCCTCGATTGAAGGCGTGGAAACCTGTTCGATTGTCGAATATATGCTGAGCGCCGAGACTTCGCTGCGCATTTTGGGCGAGGCTCGCATCGGCGACGAGCTTGAAATTGTCGCTTTCAACGGGTTGCCCGCGGCTTTGTCCAAGGACATTCACCAGCACGTTTATTTCACGATCTCCAACAACATCAAGGCGGTGCGCGGCGGCTTGGGCTACGATCAGGACTACGACGATGGGCGCACGCCCGCGCCGCGTTCGGGCTATCCGTGCTGCTGCTACAACCTCCATATGGGCTGGCCCAAACTGGCGCAAAACTCGTGGGCAGCCACGCGCGACGGCGGCCTGGCCGTGCTCGCTTATGTGCCTTCGCAAGTGCGCGCTTCGGTCGCGGGCGGCCAGACAGCAACCATTGTTTGTGAAACCAATTATCCGTTTGAGGAGACGATTCGCTTGCAGATGAAGTTGGACAAAGCGGCCAAGTTCCCGCTTCAACTGCGCATCCCGACTTGGTGCAAAAATCCGCAAATCAAGGTCAACGGAAAAATCCAGCCCGGAACGGTGAGCGGAACCTTTGCCACCATCAACCGCATGTGGGCAAACGGCGATCTCGTCGACATCTTGTTCCCCATGACTGTGGAAACGGTGCGCGGTGTTAATGATTCGGTGTCGGTGCGGCGCGGCCCGTTGGTGTACGCTTTGGGCTTGAACGAGAATTGGAATTCTTACGAGAAACACAATGTCGAGAATTTTGATTCTTACGAGGTCACCAGCGACTCGCCCTGGAATTACGCGTTGATGCTAAACGCGCAGAATCCGTCCAACTCGTTTCAGGTCGTCCGTAAAGCGGCAGCCGTAAACCCGTTTGAAACGGGAAAGACGCCGGTTGCGTTGCGAGTTCAGGGAAAGCAGTTGAACACTTGGAAGGCGCGCTTCGATGGCCGCGCGGCGCTCGATCCGCCGATGTCACCCGTCGCTCCGAGCACGCCGACGCAAACGCTGGAACTGGTGCCGTTCGGCTCGCAGATGTTGCGCATTTCGGAATTTCCGGTTGTTGGCGCGCCGCAAGCTCCTTTGACGACATGGAGCGAAAACTTCGCGGGCGATTATTCGCAGCGTTGGGTTGTGTTTCACGGCAGTGCTGTGCGAGACAGCCAAATTCATCTGCCCTTTAAAGCCAAAGGTATTGCACCGCGCGCGGCTTTCGCAGATTTCACTTATGAAGGCGATGTCATCGTCGGCGAAACAGGCAACGCCGGCTTCCTCTTCCGCACTTCCGACCCGTCGATTGGCGTCGATCTTTATCGCGGCTACTACGTCGGAATCAGCGCTGAAAACAAGCAAGTCGTCCTGGGAAAGTCGGACAATGCGTGGATGGAAATTACCAATAAACCCAAAGCCATTGAAGCCGGGCGAACATATCGCTTGCGCGTCGAAGCGCGCGGCCCGCAAATTCGCGTCTGGGTGGACGATATGACAACGCCCATGTTGGAAGCACGCGACAACTCGTTTGCTTCGGGTGCCTTGGGCGTGCGTTCGTACAGCAACAAAGCGGCATTCGGAAGGCTGTCCGCGCGTGCTGTTTAGAAACGTTTGTCGATGCGAGAGCTTGTGCGAACGGGTAAGTTGGAGACATCAAAACCAAAGCGCCGCGACGGTTGAATTGTCGCGGCGCTTTGTCGTATCGAGTACTCGATTTGCCTCTCCATCCCGAGGAATGATGCGCTGTGCGGTAAGATGCTCTTCAGCCGGTATTATACCGCATTTATTTTGCGGCATAATACGCATAATTACCGCACTTCGAGTACTCGCTATTGCAGCCTTAAGGTGCAAAACATAAGATGAGACATGGTTTGCGGTATAAACAGATGTTGGGCTGCTTGCGCGCGGCTTGGTCGTAGTCGTAGAATATATGATTTGGACAAGCGGAATCCAAAATCAGTTTTCAGAACGGTATATTGGGTTACTTTCGTGCTGCTGTGCGTAATGTTTCCAATCGCTTTGGTTCTTGCAGACCAGTGGTTATTTAAGGGCAAGCACAATCTTGGAGACTATGGCGGGACGATGATGGTTCCATTCATGCTTTTGTCAAGCGTGATTGCAACCCTTGTTTGCCGTCGCTTGGGCGTATCGCTCGACAGTCGACAGTTGGTAGTTATTAAGCGTGGTGCCAAAGCGCCTCAGTCTGAGCCATTGACAGAATTTGAAATGAGATATTCAAAGGGTATTTGGTTGGGGTTGGCTTTGTTCCTCACACCCTTTAGTCTGCTCATTTTGGTCTTAGTATTCGTCGTGCCTTCGGTTCCAGGAACCAAAATATACGGGTTTCTAACAGCGGGCGGGTTTGGCATAGCCGCGCTTGGCTGCTGGATGGCTTACTTTTGTAAGGCTGGCTTTATTGGTCGCGCTGATGAATACAGTGTGAAGGGCTATTATATGTTCAATGTAAATGTGAGGTCATTAAGTTGGGATGCAATAGAAAGTTGTGAAGTTACAGTTGTTCGAGATGCCATTGGTAATTTGCTCCATCCCTTTTTCGTATTCAAAGACAAAAATGGCAAAGTTCTGCTCAAGATGTTGATGAGCGCGACGCCCGAAGCACAAACCAGCAAATTCAAGGCGGTAATTGAGCATTACTTAGCCACAACTTGATTAACAAGCAGCCCAACAAGGCGCTGCACCCGACCGCCTATAGTCTGCGTTACGCCTCGTTCCTCGGCTTCGCTCCGGCTTCCGGCGGCGGGTGAGCTTAATCGTTCGAGACCGCGCAGGCGGACTTTGTGGCACGCTGTGCCTTCCAGCCGCGACTTTAGTCGCTGGTTGCGTAAATGGCAACTTGGCGCAACTACAGAAAAAATAAATTCAGCGCTGCCAACGACAACATAACAATTCGCTGCTCTGCTTCTTCAAAACACTTGCGGCGAGCCGAACTCTTCCGTCGCGCGGCGACTTCCAGTACTCGAATCGTCGCGGTAGTCGCGGGCGGCGCTGAGGAAAAGCTGCATCAATTGCGGCAATGCCGTGCGCATTGTGTCCAACACTTCGGCCTGGGTCAGCGGCTGCGCGGAAAGTCCCGCCGCCAGGTTGGTGACAATCGAAACTCCGGCGTAAGAGATGTTCGCTTCGCGCGCCAAAGTGCATTCGGGTGCGCCGGTCATGCCGACGATATCGCCGCCCCAAAGTGCGTAAGCGCGAATCTCGGCACTTGTTTCAAAGCGCGGCCCGTCGGCGCAAACATAGGTTCCAGCGGGATGAAGCGCGATGTTCAAGTCGTCTGAGGTCATCAAGAGCAGCGAGCGCAAACGCGCGCAATACGGCTCGGTCATGTCGATGTGAACAGCGCGGTCATCGAAGAATGTTTTGTCGCGCTGCGTTGTCATGTCGATGAATTGATCCAGCAAAACCAGGCTTCCCGGCGCATATTCGGGATGCAAGGCGCCGACGGCAGTCGAAGCGAAGATCGCGGTCGCGCCGATTTTCTTGAGAGCCGCGATATTGGCGCGATAGTTTACGCGGTGCGGCGGAATCGCTTGTCCCGCGACTTTACTGTCGTCCAGAGAAGAGGCCGCGTGGCGCTGCAAAAAGACGATTTCGCGTCCATCCAAAAGCGCGCGCGTGATCTGAGTTCGTCCCCAGCGCGTTTCGACAACTTCGTCGCGCGCATCCGTCAAAGGCGAATCTGCGCCGCGCAAATCGACGCCGGTGCCGCCGATGATCGCCAGCAATCTATTAAGTTCCATGATGAATGTCCTACAAAAAACCGGACGCTATCGAGTACTCGATTCGCGTCCGGCTGTTCAGTTGTTGACTAAGTAATTATGCGGGATCGCCCATCGGGTCGCCGCCGGTCGAGCCAGTTGAGGCTGTTTGCGCGGCTGCCGGGTTGGTGATGTCGACCTGCTTGGTTTGCCAGTCGGCTTGAACGTGGTAACCCATCGGGCGCTCGAAGAAGCGGGCGGGAACCCAGGCGTCGCCGTCCTGCGTGAAGGGCGCCGCTTGCAAGGCCAGTTTCGTGCCATCGGCATCGACGTTCTCGTCGCCGATTTTGACGGTGTAAATGTAGGCGCCGTTGTAAACGATGGCGACCTGATTGTCGGGATCCCAATCGACTTTGGCGCCAAGAGCCTGGCTGACGGCGCGCAATGGCACCCATAATGTCCCGTCTTTGTGGTTGGGTTCTTCGGCGATGCTCAAGGCGCTTCCGTTCAATGTGTAAGGCATAATTGTTCTCCCTGTTGGTTAAAGTTGTGCGCGCGGGCGGACGCGACTGGATGCAATTCGAGCGCCGAACGTGCCCAAGTGAAAACTCATCAGCCCCAAACCCAGCAGCGACAACCATGCGCCAAATCGAAACGAACTCGGATTGTATTTGTCGCCCGTCCAGCCCGGGAAAAAGTCGCGCCCGCTCTTTTGCGCCGCCAAATCGAGTACTCGATGTCGCTCGAAGACAACGCAGCCGTCGGTTCGCAGCACTTCGCGCGCATCGGGAACTGTCATCGTTTCGGGCACGACGACGAAGCGCACACCGAGTGCATCCAGCGCGGGCGATTGGAGGTTGTTGACGAAAACCATGTTGCCGTTGCGCGGCGGCGAGACATCGGCGCCTTCATTTTGAATCAGAAATTGCCGGAAAGCGCCTGACGACAGCGAATCGTAGCCGTTGATGTCATTGATGCCGTAAACCGTCGCGCCGTTGGGCGGCAAGATTCCGCTGGGATGCGAAATGTTCGCGTTCGGCGGCAAATCTTCGCTGGCGAACCAACGCCCGCGCGGCGTCCAGAGCAAGACGCGCCCGCCATCTTTCGTTTGCGCCCGCAGAAATTTGGTCAGCGTCGTGTCGGGATAAATGATCGCGCGCGCCGCGGTTGGCTGCGTGTTCCATGTCGCCGCGAACAACTCGCCAGTGACGACCAAAAGTGCGATGAGTGGCAAAAGCGGCGATTTCCAGCGCGCGCGCAAACTGTCCAAGCCAAAGGCGGCTAAAAACGCCGCGCCCAAACTCCACAAACAGAGCGCCCGCCCGACGCCGCCCATTTGCGCCAAGCCAGGCACGCCAAAATAAAACCCTTGCGCCAGCGGCGACGCCAGCGCGAAAGCCAATCCGAAGACTGCGAGAACAACCGCGAAAACCGCGTTGCGCGACGCACTTCGAGTACTCGATTCTTCGCCGCGACCGCGCTTGAGAAACGTTGCAAGAGTTCCGGCACAAGCTAAGGACAAGACGATTAAACCGACATAGCCTTTGTTTTCGCTGAACGAAAGCATCGGTTGAAACGGGTTAAAAAGCGACGGCAAATCGGACAAATGCAGCGCGTTTCCTGAAACGAATTCCCAGCCTTTGGCGTTGGCGCTTTGTCCGACGCGATGTCCCAGGCGCGCCAGCTCTAGCGTCGGCAAAATCTGAATCGCGCACAGAATAAATGTCGCGCCCAAAGCAGGCAGCAGAACCCTGAACGCAGCTTTCCAACGGTGCAGCGGCCACGTCAAGGCGCGCAAGAACAGCGCAAAAACGCAGTAAACGAAAATCTGCGGATGTCCCGCCAGAAAAGCGCACGACAACGCAAGCGCCAGCAGCCAGAAATCGCGCGCTGCGATGAATTTCGTCGAAGTCGCGCGCGCATCGAGTACTCGATTGTCGCTTGCGCCTCTATTTCGAGCGGTTGCGCGTTGCTCGGTTGCGCGTTCAAATAACAAGAGGAGCAAAGGCAGCCACGAGGCCGTGTTTGATAATGTCGGCAGCGTGATCCAGAACGTCAGGTAGCCGCAGAATCCGAAGGCGATTGCGGCCAGCAGCGAAGACAGGCGCGACAACTTCCAGCGTTGCGCCAGAAAATAAGACGCGAAGCAGGCCAGCAGCGAATGCAGCCACGCGGAAATGCCGAAAGCGCGCGCCACGTCGAAGATCCAGAAGGGTGCGGAAAGCGGATAGAAAACGGCGCTTTGCCCATTCGCTAAAAACGGCGTGCCGGCGAATTGATGTGGATTCCACAACGGGATTTGTCCGCTGTGCAGTTGCCGCGCGGCGAAAGTGCGCCACGGGAAATACTGCGCCAGCGCGTCCCATTGCAAAATGTTCCACGGCGCGCGCGCATCGTTGCCGAACGGCGCGAAGCCGCGTAAAAACTCGCCGGGCAGCAAAACCTGGTCGGAAACGAGTACTCGAATCCAGTAAAGGCTGCACAGCGCGAATAAAATCAACAGTGGAACAAGATGACGAGAGCGGAAAAGGCGCGCATTCATGGTTTGTAAGCTTGGCGCTTCAAGCCTTGAATGTCCAGTGTTTGTTGGCGAAGAAGTTCCAGAAAACGACGATTGGCGTGGCAGTCAACTTGGCCGCAATTGCGATCCAGCCTTGAGGTTCGGCGTGATGCCAGCCGCCGTAATGCAAAGCGAAAACCGTTTTCATGATCGTCACGCTGAGCAGCAATCCAACCAGATTAACGGCGACAAACTTGATGTAGCGCGTGCGAGGCGAAGAGTTTTCGACTTGATCGAAGGTCCAGCGGCTGTTCCAGATAAAGCCGTTCGTCACGCCCAGGGAAAAAGAAACGATGTCCGCCAAAACCCACCACAACCCAAGTGTCGTGTTGAGGAAATAAAAAACGCTCAGATCGACAAGGGTGCTGCTGGCGCCGACCAGGCAGAACTTGATGAACTGCCGCACGCCCGGACGACCGATGAGCCGCGCACTTGCGGAATGAGAAGGAGATTGCATAATAAAACTCAGTTACCTACAGCTACACTGCTCAACTAATATCAGTAATTACATCCCAGCCCAAAAACCCGGTGTCAGTCACAATTTTGATGATAGAACCTTCACTCTTGGTGTTATAAATTGAAGAGCTAATGCTAACCCCAAAGTCGCCCGTTTTTCGACTCCAATCCGGGACATACAAGTAGTAGCTCGTACTTCCCTTACTTGAAGACATTTTCTTGCGCAGCACTTGGGCTATGTGGCTTTGCGGCTTGCCTTTGCTCCACATGCCATTAAAAGTTCTTATCAAGGACGGAACAACCATACAACTGATAATGAAAACCCCAATGGCGCTTATCCGCCTGTTTTTAGCATCGCGCTCCCATGTGGGAGAAAGCGCAAAGAAAATACAAGAGCTCAGCAGACCAATGAATATTGCAATAACCATCGTAACGTTGGGAACGCCCAAGTGCCAACTTCCCTGATCAACGGTTTGATAAAAATGTTCTGTTAAGGCACCAAAGAAAACAACACCGAAGAAGAGCGTTACTACTAACTTGTACCATATGCCTTGTCGCGCTGCCAAGCGAATGTTACGCCTGGATAACCCTCTCCAAACTTCTATTAGAATCAAGACGGTGAGGCCACCATAAATAATAAGGAGAAGAGAGTTCACAGTGCTGCCTCCTACTTGGTGTCAGCTTTCAGGTTTTGCGATTCGAGTACTCAATTGCTATAATCGGGAAGCGGCAGAACGCCGAAACGTCCCCACGGGCCGACCAATCGCACCGCGCGACCGATAATGTCGTTGTCTTCGATTGGGCCGTGAAAGCGCGAATCATCCGAATTGTTGCGGCTGTCACCCATCACGAAATACTGCCCCGAACTTAACGTGAAACGACGGTTTTCATTATCAACCATCGCTTCTTTGGTGTAAGGCTCGCTCAACGCTTTGCTGTTGATATAAACCTGATTATTGTAGATGTCGACGGTTTCGCCAGGCAAACCGATGACGCGTTTGACCAGTTCGTCGCCTTCTTCCGCCGGTGCCGCGCTGGCTGGAGCGCCGCCTGGAGCGCCGCCTGCCGCTTCCTGCCAGGATTGCGGATCGTTGAAAAGCACGATGTCGCCGCGCTGCCATTGTCCGTGCAAACTGGCGCGATGGTCGATTAACATCCGATCACTGACTTGCAACGTATTCTCCATTGAACCTGAAGTCACAATCGCGGTTTCATAAACGCCAACGCGAAAAACGATGCCCAACAGCACTGCGGCGACCACAATCGCCGCTTCGATGGCGACGGTCAGCCACTTGTTTGAAGATTTTTTCTTGGTCGTCATAAGGCTCCGCTGCGCAACGTTTTCAGTTGTTTATGCCACATTCTGTGACATTCGGCTGTTGGTGTTTAGATTTTTACAAACTCTTCCCGACTCGCGGTTTGTCATCCTGAGCCGGTGTATCGGAAAACCTGCAGTGTGTCATTGCGAGCGAAGCAAAGCGACAGCAAAGCCTGCCCAGTGGGCACCCGCGAGGAATCTTTAGACGCTGAAACATTCAAAATTTCTCCACTTCGCGCGGAGCGCTTCGCTCGGAATGACGCATTTTTGCTGCATTCTGCAACTTTGTTTACAACCTCTCAGCATGACGAACTGCGGTTTTCTGCGGTTTTCGCATTTTTTACAACCTTCAAGTTGTAAGCTGGAAGCGTCCAACGCTGACGCCTTCATCTCAAGCGAAAAAGCTGAATAGCATTATGCGTCGTGGTCGTGCCGATTTCCTCCACCGAAAGCCCGCGCAACATCGCAATGGTTTCCGCCACGCGTGGCACAAAGGACGGTTCGTTGGTCTTGCCGCGCCACGGAACTGGCGCCAGATAAGGCGCATCGGTTTCGATCAGCATTCGATGCAGCGGACAAATCTTCGCCACATCGCGCACAACTTCCGCGTTCTTGAACGTAATCATTCCCGTAAATCCCAGATAAAACCCGAGTTCGAGTACTCGATGCGCGACTTCGACCGTCGAATCGAAGCAGTGAACGACGCCGCGCAAGTTCGGGTAATCGCTGACCACTTGAAGCAAATCTTCACCCGTGTCGCGGTTGTGCATCACGACCGGCAAGTCGCGTTCGAGCGCGATTTCGATTTGCGCGCGAAATACCTTTTGCTGATGCTCGCGCGTCGCGCCCGGATGCTGCGGATGATTTTCGTCGTAGAAACCATCCAAACCGATTTCGCCGACCGCGACGCAACTGCGCGCATCCAGCAAACTCCGCAGTTGATTGTCGCTGTCAATCGAGTACTCAAGGGCGTTGTGCGGATGAACGCCCGCCGTCGACCACATCTTGAAACCGCGATTTCGCGCGATTTCGGCTTGCCCGATAGCAGCTTTGGCCGACACAAAATCATCGGCGATATTGAGAACGCGAGTGACTTTGGCGTTTTGCGCGCGACTTAAAACGTCATC
>JAABUK010005316.1_pt1 | contig 20172 bp, 20 predicted proteins | sample 5559141 | NCBI WGS metagenome assembly JAABUK01 (sample SAMN10711869, study PRJNA513367) | rock metagenome | isolation source: Antarctica rocks | place: Antarctica: Victoria Land, Pudding Butte nord | collected 2016-01-03 | reverse complement strand
ACTGATGCTGTCACGTGCTGTCTCCGCTGAAGCGCTGGTTGCTGTGTGATTCGCTGTATCAAATTGAATTGAACAAAATCGGATTGCAAACTGATTCGAGTTGAATTGAGTTGATTGCTGTGTGATTCGCCGCATGGTGTTGCAGTCAGAGCTACGCTCCTTGCTGTTGATGTGCATGGCCATTGTGAGCACGCTGTATTGTGCATGCATGACATGGAAGTGTTCTATCAGTCATCACTCAACTCAGTCTGCAGTCATACTCACCGCCTCAGGCGCTGCACTCAGGGTGTATCAGGAAACACTTCATTCACAGTTTCATCAGCGTGTTGTCTCAATTCTGCTTTGACTCTGGCTCGGAGCTCTTTGCAATTGCAAGCCATGCAATAGCCATACAGCCACTGCATCTCAAGCATTTGTTGGAATGCTGACTGGCTTCAGAACTTGCAGGATCACTTTGAGCAGGCCATATCATGTTCCTATGAGACAGTACTGCTGGGGCACCGATCAGCTCAGCCCCAGCTCATAGCTGCATCCACTATCAATGTTGCCAAAGCTGGGCAGCGGTATGTTGAGATGCTGGCAGAAGTTGTAGCACGTCTTGTCAAGGATGGCCATGGCAGGCCAGCTGCAAAGGTAAGACTTATGCAACTTCTCTGGTGCAACATGTGTCTGTTTACTGTGCAGTATGAATGGATGGATGGATGGACAGATTGATGCATGATTGTTGGGTGGGCTGGCTGGATGGATGGATGGATGAATGCGTGAATGAATGCATGAAAGAATGAATGCATGCATGCATGAATGACTGACTGACTGACCGAGTGAATCAGACAGTGAAGGGACAAAGAAATGAATTACCTGAAAGAGAGAACTGCATGTACATGCTGTGGCGCTGCAGGTGTGTCTGCTGGTCATTGCTCAAGGCTACCTAGGCATTGCCATGAAAATCTCGGCCACCATGATGAAGAGAGGCCACCTTAAGGAGACAGCCAAGGTGTCACGCTACCTAGTAGCAGCTGGCCACAGTGACTTCAGGAAGTGTTTGGATGGTGAGGCATTTCAGCTATAGGCATTGTCAAATACATTTTACTGCTTTTTGTCATGTCATATGTAATGTTATGAGAAATGATCATCAGCTACAGGCACTGTCAAGTACATTGTACTGCGTTTTGTCATGTCACATGTCACATGTAATGTCATAAAAAATGGTATTTGGTACTTTACATTGCGTGGTTATGCATGTTATATGTGTATTATATACGTGCACACCATGTGTGTATAAGCTTTCAATACCGTGTAGACTAATGCATATATGATGCTGCTGTGTGTCACACAAGCAAACAAGCAAAAACATGCTGGGGCAGTCAAGGGGAAGGGGAAACCCCCCCCCCCCCCCCCCGCCACCCAGGCCCGCTTTCTTGTGAAGGGGCCATAGTTGCATGTATCAACTGCTGTTGTGACTGAACGCAGGTCAAAAGGAGTGTAAAGAATCCAGCCCACACCCCAATGTGTGCAGAATGGCACGCAGATGGACGCGGCTACTTTCTCTGGCAGCCTTTGTTGGTGGTGTTGTGGCTCTGCACTACTTTCCCAAACATAGGTCAGCCTACCCTCTACATTGCAAACCCCCAACCCTGCGTGGTTTTCTCAAACATCAGTCCGCCTCTGCATTACTTCCCCAAACACAGGTAAGCCTACACTCTACATCGCAAACCCTCAACCCTGCGCAAGCTCCGCACATACGAGTCAGCCTCGGCACTACTTTCCAAACATAGGTCAGCCTACACTCTACATTACAAACCCTCAACCCTACATGATTGTCTCAAACATGAGTCCGCCTCTGCACTACTTCCCAAACATAGGTCAATTCTGGCCCCTGCACTCTTGCCACCTAAGTTTGTCTCAGCTGCTCAGACAGACATTTGCTGCGGCAGCTCAGCATCCCACTTGGCTCAAGTTGTCCCCTCTGCCAAGGAAAAAAGAAAAGAAAAAGAAAAAACTACGCCTTTCGGCGTCAATTTAATGAGAAGCCAAATATTATACCGGGCTGCCCAGACCCTCTGCCAAGCAGCCAGCAAACCCTAAATAACACCCTAAACCCTAAGTTGTCCCCTCTGCCAAGCAGCCAGCATGTTGGATGATCAAGATTCAAAAGTGATGACGTCATCATGCAGCAGCCTGAGAAACGGCATGCCTAATAATAATAAGGATGATGATAGGAATCAATAACAGTAATGATAATGATCGTTCATTATTGCTGGCATGCCTGCTGCATGATGACATCATCATGTTTGGTCATCATGTCTGGTCATCATGTTTGGTCATCATGTGTGGTCATCATGTTTGGTCATCATGTGTGGTCATCATGTTTGGTCATCATGTTTGGTCATCTGGCATGCTGGCATGCCTAATAACAATAACAAAAAAACACTTCATTGTTGCTGGCGTGCCTGAGAATCATAGTTATCATTGTAATGCTCCATTATTGCTGGCGTGCCTGATCTTGCTTCATTATTGCTGGCAGGCCTGCTGCAGATTCACACATGGTGCTTTGCTCACATGCAGGGTTGAGATTTCTGATTCGATATCCGAAACCGGCCGGCGCAAGAAGCGACAAGTCGCACATCACCTAGGAAATGCCAAACGCAGCATTGGCTCACACAGCATACAGGACTCAGAGTCGGACTCGGAAAGATGAGCTGGGCTCGCCTTCCTCCTCTTCGCAAGCAGCTGCTGAGTCACGCGGCCAGCATGACCGACAATTAGGCACAGATCCTAGGCAAGGTGCTATGCTGCAGGGGAGCAATGCAGTTGCATCCCAGAGAGGCGTGCAGCATGGCAGGCAGCAACAAGCTTACAGTAGTGATGAGGATGACATGCGATGACAGATGCAACGCAGCAAGGCTTCAGTCACAACTCCTGAGTTCGTTTGTGCTTGTTCCTCGGCAATGATGTAGATCCTTCACGTGTGATGTCACTAAGGGGATCTCATGAGAGCTTCATATGTGTGGAGTTGGCAACAGGAGATATCACCGTGCAAGAGCTATCTACATCAGGCTTTGATTGCAGCTCATGTGAGAAGTTTGTCTGCTGTGTTTTGTCGAGTAGCAGCTTTCTGTGCAAGGGTCGCGCAGCTGACCCATGTCTGGATCAACAGTGTTGCTAAGTAGTGCCAAAAGAGCCGCAGTGATGTTTTTTTAGTAGGCTATGGGCAGTGTGTTTCTAGTAAACTGTCACAGTGAAGCTTGGTCTTAGAAGTCTATGGCAGATGATGTAGATACTTGTTGCAACAGTTGTTGCGTGCATGAAAGCCAGTCTGCTGTGTAAGCCTGATTGCATGTCTGAATTGAACAAGTGCAACTAGTGCATGTGCGCATTTTGAGCCGCCTCGAAAATTGAGACGTCTGTGGGCATCTGGTCCTGCACATGTGATGTGCTCATGTGTGTGAAGCCTTATGAGTGAGTATGACCTGTCAGTTGAGTATGACTGTACATTCGGCAGAGTACCCAACACCGCACAGCTCACCACACTAACTGCAACTCGCAATTCCTGTCATTAACAGGGCAAACTCATGACAACAACGCTACTGGCAACCTCAGCACTGACTCACAATGCATTGCATACTCAGGCGTGGTCCCCGAGCCCCTGCTCACACACAATCCCTCGCGATCGCGCTTCAGAGTTTATTTTAAACCTTGGCACTGGACATGCCAAGCATTCTGAGGTTGCAGCCCGCAGACTCAGTGGATCAACATACTGAACCAGTTATTATGACATTCTGAGGTTGCAGCCCGCAGGCTCAGTGGATCAACATACTGAACCAGTTATTATGACATGTACATGCCAGGGCACAAATGGCAAGAACCAAAATATTCAAAGCGCATAACAGCTGGAAGATGAGCTGCACGTCCTGATGACAGATAGATGACATATTATGCATCCTGTTTAAACATTGAACATTGTGATCCCCTTGCGGCCTCATTATTTGCTGAAGCTTGCATCGAGTCTCATGTCACTGTACTGGAATGCAAAGCAATTGCTGTCTCTCTAGACAGATTTCAGTGCATCTTGCAGCCTTACACAACTTTGCATGACTGCATACTGTAACACCATGGGGGCAGAGCAGGCTCTGCAAAACAGTATGTCCTATGGAAATGTGTATCTGAGATCTATCTATCAAGCATGCACACTCAGTCTGGTTCCCATGATCAAGATTGGTTCACAATCTGATGGTCCATCATCATCGGCCTCGACCCCGACCTCTGCCTCTAGATCCACCACCACTGCTGCGTCCACCTCCCCTCCCTCTTCCTCTGCCACCTCCCCCACCTCTCCCCCTGTCGCCGCCCCCGCGACCCCCACCACGGCCCCCACTGTATCTGATGGGCTCATTTTCAAACCCAACCAGGCCTCCCTTGCCAGATCTGGGGTTGCCTCTTCCCCGGCCCCTGTTCAATAATACTATTCTTAATGTTTTCTGGCTCATGATAAGCTAGGTACATGCAGGAGTTTCAACAACGGGACAACAAGAAGCTTCACATGGCGAGTCAGTTTTGAATTAGCCAATAGAGGCATAAGAGAAAACGGCTGAGTCACTTGGACATGCATGTGTGATTAACCACAACTTGTGAGAAGATGGTCTTTCAAATCCCATACGTGCACTGGTTTATGACAGCACAGATGTCTACATGTATCAGCTTACACTTGAGTTGTAATGTACTCAAATGCAAGGCCAAATGCACAGTCCTGAGCACACACAACTGAGAGAATAGATAAGATTTATACCTATCTCCTCTGCCTCTGCTGCTATCTCCCCTGCCTCTATCACCCCTGCCTCTATCACCCCTGCCCCGGTCTGACCCCCTGCCTCTTGACCCCCTATCCCTTCCGGGTACAAAAGTCAGCTCACGCTGTCCGCCCACCCTGCATTCACCCGAGGGGGCCACAGTCAGTGACGTGTAATCATTACCCCATGACGGTAATCACGCTCTGTTACCGGGAGTCATGATGTTTTACCAGCAGTCACAGCCAGTGTTTGAAAGGCAGATCAGTCAGCGTTATCTGGGAAGCATGATCTGTGACTAAGAGTCATTGTCAGCCATCAGGAATGTTACAGTGTACGTGTACGACTGGCAAAACACACTCAAACCTTTGCATGCACGCCACATTCAGCAGACATGTTACGCCTGTTTACCTAGCGGTAACAGCCGAGCTGGGGTTTGATGAGGAGGGCGCCCGTTGTCCCAAGGGCACTTCCTGGAGCCCTTGCAAGGACCTGCCCTGGTTGAAGGCTGCAGCTGCAGATTCATCCTTCGCTACATACATGCGCGGCTGGCTTTGACTACTTGCTTTCCTCTTCTTGCCCTGCCAGTCAGTCGTTCATTCAGCCAAAAATGTCACAATTGTTGCTCATTGACACACAACCAGTTCCTGATGCACTTGTTCTGAACAAGTCAGTCATTCATGATTGCACAGTTTGTTCCTCCAGAGTCTTTTGTGCCGCATGCATATAGAGACAGTGCTATGTCTGTGAGGTGGTGAGAAGACACAGGGTGATTGGGGATAGAAGCAAAGCGATATGGGGCTGGTCGGGCTGCAGGCAATGTTGTTTGCCTTCACCTGCAAAGTCTTTGAAACATGTCATGTCATACCTTACAGATTTTTACATTCTAAGATGTGAATAGCATGACATGACATGACATACCTTTTGGTCTCGCTGCTCAATGCCATTCTGACCATCACCCTCATCATCTTCTTCATCATGCAAATCATCCTCAGATGCTCCGCCACCCTGTCCCTCTTCTTCACCACCAGGCTGTCCATCTTCCTCCTCCTCTTCCTCTTCATCCTCCAGTCCCTGGAAGTGCTCGGCCAAGAGCTGCTTGCTCTGGCGCTGAGTCCCTGAAGAAGAAGAGGCAAAGAATTAGACGATGGGGAAGAAGAAGAAGCAGAGGAACAAGTTGTGGGACGAAAAAAATGCATCAGGCATCACAAGAGCAGGAGGCTATATAGTGCATCAACGCAGCAACAACTTCTACCCATCTTCTGAGTGAACCGATTGTCTTCCTGCAGCGACAGCAACAGCAAGGTCGCCAAAGCAACAAAGCAACTGACCACAGTAAACTCATGCTGACCTCATGCTGACCTCAAACCAACTTCATGCTAACCTCATGCTAACCCCATGATGGCACGATGGAACTTGTACTCTTCAGCAGCTTCATCAACAGCGAATGAGGGGTCCTCCCTCAAACATGCTAAACTCATGCTACCTGTTCCTATCCTCATGCAAACCGCATGCTAACCTCATACTAACCTCAAGCTAACCTCATGCTCACCTGCATTTGGATGGTGGAACTTGTACTCTTCGGCAGCTTCATCGACAGCAAAAGAGGGGTCTTCAAACATGGCTTTGAAACGGTCATCCTCCAGAACACTTGGCAGCACCTTGCGCTTCTTGTTGCTGGTCTCAGCTGGAGCTGCTTCATCTGCTGCTTGTTGTTGCAATGCTTGCGCAGCCATCTTCTTGTTGACCTGCATCCAGCACAGCGGTTGGCACTTGACACTGTAATCTCAGTGGTTGGTGTCTGTGACAGTGTAATCTCAGTTGCCAGTGTCCATGAGAGCTGCGTCCTCTGCTGCTTGTTGTAGCATTGCTTGCGCAGCCATCTTTTTGTTACTGCACCCATCACAGCAGTTGGCACTTGACACCGTAATCTCAGTGGTTGGTGTCTGTGACAGTGTAATCTCAGTTGCTGGTGTCTATGAGAGCTGCTTCCTTTGCTGCATGTTGCAGCATTGATTGTGCAGCCATCTTCTTATTGACCTGCATTCAACACACCAGTTGGCACTTGACACTGTAAACCTAGTTGGTGGTGTCTATGAGAGTTGTTTCATCTGCTGCATGTTGTGGCAATGCTTGCGCAGCCATCTTCTTGTTGACCTGCACCCAGCACAGCAATTGGCATTTGACACTGTAGTCTCAGTTGCTCGTGTCTGTGCAAACCCAGTTGCTGGTGTCTATGAGAGTTGTTTCATCTGCTGCATGTTGTGGCCATCTTCTTGTTGAGCTGCATCCATTACAGCTGTTGGCACAGACATTGCAGTTCCAGTTGCTGATGTCTATGCAATCCTAGTTGCTGATGCTTATGAGAGTTGTTTCATCTGCTGCTTGTTGCAGCAAGGCCTATTGCAGCCATCTTGTTGTTGAACGTGCACATTGAACTTCTGAGGCCTTTGTTCCCCAAAATCCTCATGTGAGTTTAGTATATGCAGCAGTGCTCACCAAGCCACAGTGTTTCAAGCACTCAACCAATTGTCTGTAGCACTATACCACATATATAGCATTGTGTGGTCTACACAGTACATTCATAGTACAATCCTGTAGACATTTGATTTATGTACACTAATCATAGCTTTGTTACCAAGTACAGTGGTACACTATACAGCATATGTCTATACACATATACCATGCATAGACACATGCTATAATGTACAGACAGGTGTAGATATAACATTTGATTCTGACCTTGGGTAGCTTCTTGACAATGCCAATGCGGGATTTCCTCTCCTGTTCCATCTTCTGTTGCACACGCTGTTGGCGGTAGGTGTCATACGCAAAAGGCTCAGCCAGTGCCCTGGCCTTGTGCCATAGCCGGTTGTCCACAAAATAGCCGTGCATGTAGGCACGCATGAGGGACGTGCCGATCAGGTGGTTCAGGCCCAACCTGTCAACTTCGGCCTTTGTCACAAACCTGCAGCCACAGTGTGAAAAGCTGCGTCAGCAAAAACGTACCAGCTATGACAGTAACCACAGATAGGCTAGTAGTGATGATGATGGGAGAACGATGATGATCATCATGATAATAACACTGATAGCCAAAATGGGAAAATAACAACAGGTTTAATGCTTTTTAGGTGTGTAGGGCGCAATCAGAATGAAATGTGGTGCTCTAGATGAAAGCCCTTGTCAGTTGGGAATCAGCTCAGTAGGAGCATAAGCCAAGGACTGCAAGCACTGTTCAGCGCATACACTGCATTGCACATGAAGCATGCCAATGCCAACAAGCAGGGACTCTGCATGGCATGTCATTCGCTTGCAATACGTATGGGTGAACAGTTCACTGTCATGGCTCAGGGGTTACATCCAATGCAGCATAACCCCTAGGACCCTGATCTCAGAAAGCACCACAACTTCATGCATTTGTCAAGAGAGATCCAAGGGCAATGAACTCAGAAAGGAAAAAAACCAATTACGCTTCTCAGCGATCACAAAGAGAGTCTTCCAAGGCGGCAGCCCGGAGCACAATGGGTTGAGTCAATGCGACTCAGCTGTAGTAATGGCTCAGGGGTTACACACAGTGCAACACAATCCTTAGACCCTGACTTCAGAAAGCATCACAACAGTATGCAAATGTCAACAGACGTCCAAGAGCAGGGGTTGAGTCAATGTGACTAACCTGTAGTCATCGTAGACAGCAGGGGCAGCAGTCTCCTCAAGCTCCTCTGTCAATCCTTCCAGGAAGGAACACCACTTGGGTGCCGGGCCCAGCGAGGGGACAAAATAAGCCTGCATCCATTCTCACCACTACTGAGATTTGCATTGCCCAGACTGCATGCGTTCTTACCACTACTGAGATTTACACTGCCCAGACTGCATGTGTTTTAGTCAAGACCACATACCTTGCACACACCACATGCCTGTTGGATAAGCCCACGTGTTTAATTATCAATAGTCATCATCATCAGTCATGACATGTATGCCATGTGACTGTACCTGTATCTTGGGTGCGTCACATGCCAGCATGGCCAATCCAGAATCCTTCCAGAGGCACACATCGTTGATGCTGCCTTCAGCTGGTTCAATGTTGGTGAAGTTGACGCCGCTCTGTTGGTCCCAGATCTTCACAATGTGGCTGTCTGAGCTCACGATCTTCCTGCCTGCACATATGGCAAACACTTAGATGAGCAGCAAACAAGCTTTAGGTATAGTGGAGCACAAGCTGGCTTGATGTTGGGTCTAATTTGGCACGGTCCCAGATCTTCATGATGTGGCTAACTGAGCTCACAATCTTCCTGCCTGCACTTGATGCCAGCAAATGAGCAGCAAACAAACTGACTGCTTTTTAGAACAGAGCTCGACGAATGTCAAGCCGCCTTGGTGTGAGCGCAGTTTATGTCGATGTTTTGGTCCCAGATTCTCAGAATGTGGCTGTCTGAGCTCACAATTTTTCTGCCTGTACATGATGCAAGCAAACGGGCAGCAAACAAAGTGACAAGGTTTTGTGTCAGAGCACATCAAGCCAGCATGATGGTGTTGAAGGTGATGCCACTCTGCTGGTCCCAGATCTTCACAATGTGGCTGCCTGAGCACACATGCGTCCTGCCTGTATATGATGCAAGCAAACGAGCAGCAAACAATATGGCAGCTGGTTGTGACGGAGCTTGACCATGTCAAGCTGCTTTGATGTGAGCAAAGTTGATGTCAAGGTCTTGGTCCTAGATCTTCACATTGGGGCTGTGTTGCTGATGTATTTCAACTGCAGTAACAAAATCGCCACGTACAGCATAGATGTTGATGCCAGCAAACTTTCTTATCATGTTGTCTTATAGTATTGTCTTTACCTAACATTTGCTTCTAGTGTGATTACCTACACTACCACTGCAGTCCTGCGCTGCATGCAACTTGCAAGTCAGTGGTGTTGTTGCCGCGCACTTATGCCCTTACACTACACGTACATTGTGCTTACCGCTGTAACTCACCTGCATCCCGCCCCTAACGTGCGCAGCATAAAACTGCATGTCAGTGATCGTCGTCACCATGCAATTACGCCCTTACACTACAATTACTGCCGTGACTCACCTGCATTACCGCCGCTGCCATGTGCAGTGTGAAACTTGATGTCAGTGATCGATGAAACTTGATGTGAGTGATTGTCATCACCGTGCAATTACGCCCTTACATTACACTTACTGCCGTGACTCACCTGCATTACCGCCGCTGCCATGTGCGGCGTGAAATTTGATGTCAGTGATCTTGTCGCCGTACATGTGATCCTTCACCAGCAGTGGCCGAGAAGACCTCAAATCGTACAGGGCTACCAGGCCATTGGAAGTGCCGACGGCACAGTGCAAACCGGTGTCATCGAATCTGACAGCTGTCAGCTCTGCATCAGCCTGCAGCACCAAGAGCAACAGTTAGCGATGCATTCAACTTGGTAAAATGGCTCAAATCGTACAGTGCTACCAGGCCATTGGAAGTGCCCAATGCACAGTGCAAACCGGTGTCATCGAATCTGACTGCTGTCAGCTCTGCGTCAGCCTACACCACCAAGAGCAACAGTCAGTGATGCATTCAAGTGGGTGAAATTGATATAAACAATATTTTGTATTTGAACTATCAGAAAAAACATGAAAAAGTTGCTCAAATGATGCAGTGCTGCAAGCCTGTTGGGCAGCGCCAACAGCAAAGCATACAGTGGTGGTGTCGCTAAACCTGATTGCTGTGAGCTCTGCGTCAAATCTTTTCAAAACCAAAAAAAGTAAACAAAAAAAGCAAACAAGGTTTTTCTGTTTACTTTTTTTGCCGGGTCAGCTTTTGGGTTTTCTTGTATCCCTTCTCCCAGTGCACAACTGGCTCAAATGCTTCAGCCGTACAAGCTAGTTGTATATGTTCTGAATGCCCCATCTAGTAACCTAGCACGAAACTACTACATCTAAGCCTCAAAGCCTCATGCCGAGACCCAGTTTTGAGAGAAGTGCCAACAGCAAAGCCTAAACAGGTTTCATCAAGTCTGACTGCAGCTTGCTCTGTATGAACCTGAAGCATCAGAGTGGCAGCAGCCACTTCTGACTATGACACAGAGCACAAAATGAGTGTGCCAAGTGCTGCTGCAAATTTGCCTTGAGACTCTGCTGCCTCATGAAATCAAAGCAAGTTGGGAAAAGTCGATGGTCTGAGCATTTGCACAGGCTGTGCGCGGGCAACTTCAGGGTGAAAGACTGCTGTTGTTGCTTTAGGGCTTGACCATCACTCAGATCCTAGACCCTAAGCCTCTGTGGCCAATCATATTCCCAAGTACAATATAGTGATGTAGGGAGGCAGACATTCAACCCCCAACCCCCCAACCCCCAACCCCCAACCCCCAACCCCCAACCCCCAACCCCCAACCCCCAACAGCAGCAGCAAGCAACATGTTGAAAGATCTGCTCCATCCCTGGGATGACACGCCTCACAACAGGGAATTACCCTGATGCCCCAAGATCAAGCCCATGCAGCACATGCTGAAGATATATATAGAGGTATCATTGCACAGCATGCACTGGCCAGTGCACATGTGCAGGAGCAACACAGAAGTTTACAGCGCCTGCTGCTGCAGCTGCATGCAGCATGCCAATGGACCAGCATTTCCTGTGGTCAAAGCACTCTAGAAGTCTGTCAACACAGAAACACTAAAAGCATCCCCATGATCGCTAACTGGTCAAACCCTAAAGACATACCCTAACAAACACTAAAATAAACCCGACAAGTACAGTCACAACCAAGGCATGGAGAAAAGAGTGGCGCAGAAGCTTACAGCGCCCGCTGCTGCAGCTGCATTCAGTGTCCCAATGGAGGTGCGTTTTCTGAGGTCAAAGCACTCCAGGACGCCATCATCCCCAGCGCAGCCAAACAGGCCATGCACGCTGGATATGCCACAGGCATTAATGCCAGGGGACTTTGCCGGCAGGGGCGACAGGAAACGGCCCTCAGCCAAATTCAACCTGCACATGACCTCATGCTTTCAAGAACACGGAATCATCAGTAAATGCGAAGAAAAGCCAACTTCATAGTGTAACATGTAAAATCTAAGAGGTGCCACAGGCATTGATGCCAGGGGACTTTGCCGGCAGGGGCGACAGGAAACGGCCCTCAGCCAGATTCAACCTGCACATAAACTTATGGTGTTAGTAATGCAAAAATGTCAATAAAGGTAGAGACACGCCAACTTCATAGTGTAGAAGTTGGAATAGTGGAGGTACCACATACGCTAATGCCGGGAGATGTTGCCAACAGGGGCAATGGGAAACGGTCCTCAGCCCTAATTACAAAACCCTTGGCGGTCCAGACTTGTTGGCCTTCATGACAGCTGAACCATACAGCTAGCATGCTGTTGACCCTCAACTGTACGTGTTTGAGGCTGAATCCGACACGTCTGATACTAGACATAGGATACTGGCAGATGTTGATCTGCATCTGATTAGGCTTGCATAGACAGGTGATACAGTCTGTCTGGCTAGTCTGTCTGGCTGGATCTCTGTCTATCTGTCTGCACAAGCTGCAGGTCAGTGGCAGAATATGACAGCTGCTGTATCTGCATTGGAGTCCCTTTCTCAAGAAATTGTCTGAGTTAGCTTCACTAATTGATTGCCATCCTGCTCAGGTGTGCAATGCAGTGTGCTTTGTTCCAAATCACCAGGATCCATGTAGGTTGAACCGTTAGCAGTAGTAGTGATCAGTCAACACGTCGTTACATAAGCTGAATGACAGAGATCACAGCTGAGGCTGTTCTGTTAAAGAAGGTGCTGAACACCAGAAGCATTGGCTGAATCAGATGAAGTTGGTGGATTGCGGTGCTAAAGTTGGGGCGCACCTGTACACTTCTGGTGCCAATCCCACAACCAATAAGTCAGCTGAGACCGGTCACAGGGCGCACTAAAACCCAGATGATTTTGGTAGACATTGTACTGTTGGAGTGCTCAAGTTGGTAGACAGGGGCGCACCTGTACACTTCTGGTGCTGACCCCACAACCAACAGGTCAGCTGAGAATGGTGCATAGGCCAGGTCGCGCCCAAAGCTGGGAACCCTAGTGGAGTAGTGCTGCCCATACTTGGCATGAAAGTGGATGCTGCGGTCTTCACACAGGAAGGCGGCTTTACTGTAGTCATCAGACAGTATCTGCGTCACATGCATGGGTCACATCAGTCATCAGATTGGCGTGAAAATGGTTGCTGCGGTCTTCACACAGGAAGGCAGCTTTGCTGTAGTCACAGACAGTATCTGCGTCACATGCATGGGTTACATCAGTCATCAGACAATATCTGCGTCACATGCAAGCATTAATGTAGTCATCAGACACTATCTGCGTCACATGCATGGGTTACTGTAGTCATCAGACAGTACCTGTGTCACATGCATGAGTTACTGTACCCTTTACACAGTATCTGCGCCACATGCATGGCTTACTGCAGTCATCATTTGCATGTGTTACTGTCTTGACATGAGTTTTAAGCATATACAGAGAATACAAAAGCTGTATGTATGTGCTTGCAGCCTGTAGCATGGCAGCATTGTTGTTGACAGACAGTCTCTACATAGACTCAGTGCACAGACTCTGGTCATTTGATCACTGTATTACACGCTTTTTTACATTTTGGCATCTCATGTGTATGCAACACGTATAAATGTATTACATACGTATGAGATCTGTGAGGAGATGCAGCACCATGAAGCATTGTAGACAGATGCAGCTTGTCGTCTTATGTGCATGTGCCAATCCACATGCAAAGTTGTACACACTGCATGTGACAAAGATCAATACCTGGAAATCAACAATCTCAGCATCAAAGTGCCTTTCAAACTTCATGGACAGCTGGCTCAGCTCATAGACTCTGAGTCTGGGAGCATGTATGCCGGTGGCAAACAGGTATTGACCATCCGGAGTGGCTTTCAGGCGGTGGCAAGCAGCTGGGAACTCTAAATCTTGCACCAGCTCAACCTGCCGCCTGCAGAATGCAAGACAGCAGTCAGTGATGTTGTCATCAAAGCCAGAGACAAACAGGTTTTGGCAATGCAGAGAAGTCTAAACCTTGTATCAGCTTAGCCTGCCGCCTGCAGAATGAAGCACTGGTCAGTGATGTGTTGATCATGCCAGTGACAAACGGGTTTTGACAATGCAGACAAATCTATATTCTGTATCAGCTCAGCCTGCCGCCTGCAGAATGAAGCATTGGTCAGTGATGTGTTCATCCATGCCAGTGGCTGACAAATTTTGGCCATGCAGTACAGCTTTTGTTTGCTGACACGCCTAAGGAAACTTCAACTAGCTCTGTTGACCTTGCAAAACACATGAGTGGTCTGTCTGCATGCACAGAAATCAGTGGCAGAAATTGACAATCCTGCTTAGCTGTGATGCACTGGCATGCTGCAGTGAGCTCTGTCTCCTGAGGCTGGCTGTGATTGCCGCTTGCATGTGCAAATATTGGGCAGGATTCGACGATGTTCCCATTCGCTGGTGCATGTGCATATGATGAAGTTGTGAAAAACTGACAGAGACATCAGAAGACTTGGTTTGCACAACAAGAATGGTGATTGCTGGATCCAGCTGCGCAAACATGCATGGTAGCATATGTGAAGGGTGCACCTGTACTCTTCGTCTTTCCTAAGGGAGCGTTTCTTTTTCTCTGAAAGCCATGCTGGCAAGCTGCGCCCGCTTGAGACATTGTATACCTGTAGTAAGTGTGTTTGTCAGCAATTTCTTCCAGCTACACTGTAACACTGCACAAGGTTTTGTGACGGTGCACCTGGCGCTAGGCCAAACTTAATGCACAGATGCGTTCTGATGCAGTGTTGAGGGTGTCGACTTACTTTGACTCCGTCTGGTGCTGACACCTTCATATCGGTGCAGCCCAAAGACAGAGACTGTCTTGACTACTCTGCTGCGTCCTCGTCAGTCACAGTCAGGCTTGGCAGGTCTCAGGGCAGCTCCGTCAATGTGACTTCAGCTGCCACTGGCTGATACAAGGTTGGAGAAGCTGCTGTGGCGCGCTGGTTCCTGTGATAATAGGCTGTCGCTCACAACCAACAAGGTCGTGCAGATCGACCAGGCCGTGTCGCAGCTTGCAGCTTTGTCGGAAATTGTGATGGCATGCGCGTTCTGAGCCTGAATGCAGGCACAGTGTGAGCTGCAGTGCAGTACCACGGCAGTCGATCGACACGGACCAAAGTCCTTGCTCACTGCAAGTCAATAGGTCAAAGCGCAGCACCCGCAGCAGCTGCAGCGGCGGCGCCGTTTGGTCTACCCCTTCAAGTGCCAATTAGGTCTGGAAGCCGTCACATTCACGCATCTTTTCTCTGCGGCTGCTAGTCGTGCCGCTGTCGTGTAAACTAGTAGCTAGTGAGTAAATTTTAACAGCATTTGGCAGTCCTTGGCGGCAGCTGGTTGAGCGGCGCGGTTGTACCAGGTAAGGAATCAGGTTGTACCACGAACACTTCGCTTTATTCGCCTACAGTCCGCTGAAGTTCATACTGTGTGCAACAAAATGTCACTGAGAAATACAAATCTAAAGTCTTATTGTGCGTGCGCGCCAAGGGTTCTTGCCACCCGCAGGACACGCCATGGCTGCTGAGCTGGCTGGCGATCTGAACAAATCCCAGAAGCGAGAACTCAAATGGGAGCGCAAGCAAGCCAAGTTTAAAGAAGCTGCAGAGGCAGCTGGACAGACCTACGTCCCACCATCCAAGGCCGAAAAGGACGCTGCAACTGCTGCACCAGATAAGATGGGCAAGCGGAAGAAGCGAAAGCTTGCTGCCTTGCAGCAGGAAACAGGTGTCCCAGCAGTCAGTGAAGAGCAGAGCAACGTTAGTCAGCCAGGCGCAAATGGTGAAATCCCACCAACCCCTGTGATGTCTGAGGACGCCAGTGCTGATCAGTCCAAGGCTGACAAGAAGGCTGCCAAAAAAGCAAAGAAAGCTGCTGCAGCTGATGCCACTGCCAATCCCCCCTCAGCAGCAACGAGTGCAGATGCTGACACAGCTGCAGCCAAACCCAATAAGAAGAAAAAGAAGTCTGGCGCTGAGGCTGAGGCATCTCCTACCGTAGCCGACGCTGAAGTTTCTGCTGAAGCTCCCAAGAAGAAGAGCAAGAAGCACAAGACAAGCGATGCGCCTCAAGGCAGAATCACGGTTCATCAGGAGGCTGTCCTTGCGTCCGTGGGTGACAAGGAGCTGGCCAAATCTGGAAAGACCATACAGAAAGCTCTGTATCATGAGCACCCAAGTGTGACAGCCATGACAGCAGAAGAGGTGACTAAGCACCGGTTAGACAGAGACACGGCAGTGACTGGTGCAGACCTTCGACCTGTGTTGCAATTCGATCAAGCAGGTAAACGTGCATGATTTAGTCCACCAGTTTGTGTACTTTTTGGCCTTGGGACTTCTGGAAAGGACTTGAGTGACAGGCAAATGCCTTCAAATTGAGCATGCATGCATATCATGCACTGTCACACAGACAAGTACATACATAGCCAAAGTGATGTTGTCTTTCTGACAGTTACACACATATCTATGCATCATGCATTAGTCTGACTGTTTGGCAGCATGTTTTAGCTGACCTGTGTCTTGACTTGCTGCACTGTTGTCTTTGCTGATGGCAGATTTGCCTGCCCTTAGGGCCCCTAAGTGCTGACTCACCACTTTGTAGAGTTGTTGCATTTTGCCAAGACATGTACGCTATGAGCATTTCAGGATGTTATGCTTGGTGTCACAGAGGCTTTGCCAATGCCAGTCCTAATAGTTCAGACAATGTGAATCTCCATGTGGTTGACATCTTCACATGCGTTGCAAGCTCTGAAAGCAACTTCTTTGTATGGCCAGGGCTGATTCCACTGTTGTTCATCATCATAAAACTGAGCACAGTGCATATGATTGACGTCTTCAGGTTTGGTGTAGATTTGTCTGTTGATAGATTGCTGGACAAGTCTACACAAAGTTAGAAGACATTGCTGATATGCACTGTGCTTAATCGATGATGAAGCACAGTGGAAGCTGTGTCTGTGACAAGCAGATTCCTTTTCCCTTTTCTTCTCTTCTCACAATGTTGTTCACCTGTCCACAACCTTGACTAACGTCTGTGTCAAACCTGCAGGCTTTTCCAGTGATCTTCTTCACGCCACCAAAGACTTCGCTCAGCCGTCGCCTATTCAGGCACAGTGTTGGCCCATCATCCTGTCAGGCCATGATCTGGTGGGGGTGGCGGCTACAGGGTCTGGCAAAACCCTAGCCTTCGGCCTGCCGGCACTTCAACACATCAAGGCTCAAAAGGCTGCTGGAGTCGCTGCGAGTAAGCTGACACCTCCTCTCCTGTGTTTTGTTTTGGCAACTTGAGCTTAAGGTTTTTAATGTGTTTTCCCTTGTTTGTTTTTTTGCCTCATTATTTTTGGAATTGAATTTTTGTTTTAATTTTACCTTGATTGTATTTTTGGACCCTTTGTCGCATGTTTTGTGCTTTTCTTGTGCTGTGCGCAGTGCACACACCTGGGACCCTACATGCACGCATATGGGTTTTGTTTTAACTGTGCTGATGATGTTTATGCTCAGCATCACAACGCAAATTGGTGTGTCCCAGTCCAGAGTCTTGCAGTTGAAGGCTGCATGTTTCCAACTGCCATCGTTCATTCATTCATTCATCTGCCCAACACTTTCTCCTAGGCTTAGCTTTTACACAATCCTGACCAACTCTCTGTTCAAGATCCTGTTTCGGCAAGTCAGCCTAGGTGGCCTGCTGCAGAGCATGTGACAGAGCATGTGACAGAGCATGTGACATAGCATGTGACTGGGGTGATGAGATCTAGAATGTACTGCTGCTTTCCTCATGAGCGACAGCTATGATTCGTATACATCAAGGGATTTTCTGACCAGTCACATGTCCATCTTGAGTCATCATCAGCTCCTGCATCTGCCAGTATGGCATATGAGGTTTCAGGGTTTAGGGTTTATGCAAGTTTATGCGCCAGCATTAGTGTCTGGGGACAGTAAAACGGGGACAGTAAAAAGGGGACAGTAAAAAGGGGACAGTAAAAGCGCGTTTCTACATTGTGGAGATGATTTAGGATCATGATGTTGACTATTGATTTGCAGATAAGCGTTCCTACACTGAAAACCTGTACTCAGAAAGAAGGATGACAATAATTATGATTAGTATTGATATTATCATTATTAGTAATATTATTAATTGTTTATTGTTTTTATTAACATTGTTGATATCACTATTGTTACAATTGACATTGTTGATATCACTATTATTATTATTGATATTATTATTAATACTGTTGTCATTGTTATTATTATCATCGTTATTACTTGCAGATAAGGGTCCCTATGCCCTGATGCTGTCTCCCACCCGTGAGCTGGCACAGCAGATAGCAGCAGTCATGGAGGAGGCCGGCGCCTCTTCTGGCCTCAAGACCCTTTGTGCCTATGGCGGTGTTCCCAAGCCCCCCCAGGTATGGGTCACTGTCGAGGGTTTAGGATTTAGTGCCATACCTGTGCACTTGCGCTGTTGTTCCCAAGCCCCCACAAGTATGGTCACTGTGTAGGGTTTAGGGTTGAGGGGCAGGGTTTGGGGTTGTAAAGTGTAGGGTTTAGTGCCATACCTGTGCACTTGCGTTGTTGTTCCCCAGCCCCCACAAGTATGGTCACTGTGTAGGGTTTAGGGTTGAGGGGTAGGGTCTGGGGTTGTAAAGTGTAGGGTTTAGTGCTATATCTATGCACATGTGCTGGTGTTCCCAAGCCCCCACAGGTACCATGTTTGTCTTGTAAGTGTCACAGTTGTAACCATTGAGCCTAAGGTTGTCCTCTCAGAGTTGTGTTGAGGTCTGCCCTCGGTTTGAGTCGTGACCTCAATCACTGGTATGCCCACTCAATGACAAGTTGGCTTTGTGCTCCCTGTGTTCCTGGCCTTGAAGCTATGCGTTACCCTGTTTGTACCCTGTTTGTTAACTTCACAACTGGGAAGGCTCAGAGAGCAGGGCCTGATGAGGTGGCTGCCACTGCTGCGCAGCTGCCTTCACACTCCATGTATATGTAAAGCTGTGAGCCGTATTCCGATAGTAGTCATGTTGAGATGTCAGGTCGGGAGGTATGGAGTGAGTCAATGGCAGCAAGAGCTTCAACCAATGAAGCTCACTCCATACCTCCCTACCTGACATCTCAACACTACTATCAGAATACGCCTCTCAGCTTTACATATGGTTTTGGAGCCAACTGTAACGACTTGGCTAGGCTGATTTGTCTCTGTTGACTGGTTTTGGAGTTCAACACCTTGAAGGCAGATGTTACCCAAAGACTGACTGAGCAGCCCGCCGTGTGTGCCCAAATCAAGGAGCTGCAAACTGGCACGCTTCGGTGATAGTTAAACTTGTAGGTTACGATTTAGTAAACAACTATTTTCCTCTTTCGGAAAAAGGTTTTTGTGCCGAAAATCCAGTTATAGTCTTCGGACCTGCAATGCAAGCTTTTCGTCCTGGCTGCCCCTTCAGCCCCAACTGTCAACAGAGACGACTCAGCCTAGCCAAGTCGTTACAGGATACAGTCTAGAATTTTGTTACTCTGATCCCGCACTGATGCTTGAAGTTCAAGTTTGAATGCAGGTGACGTCATGGACAGCACGGCCTGATGAGGCAGTTGCTGCACATGTTCTTATGTTGCACACTTCATTGATTTGTTTTCCTTGCATACAGGTGAAGGCTCTGAGAGCAGGGGCTGATGCGGTAGTGGCCACTCCCTATCACATCACACTGTGCAGTCTTATGCACCAACTTGCATATCTCGAACCTCCATTCAGCTGGAAAGCATTTCATTCATTATTGTTATTGTTATTATACAGGTGAAGTCTCTGAGAGCAGGGGCTGATGTGGTAGTTGCCACTCCAGGGCGGTTAGAGGATCTGGTGCAGGAGGGGTCCTGCCGCCTCTCTGGCGTAACCTACCTGGTGCTTGATGAGGCCGACAGAATGCTTGACCTGGGTTTTGAGCCTCATATCAGGTCAGCGCAGGGGCTTGCAATAAAACCTGCTTTGATGCAAAAGTATGTTTATATATTCAGAAAACAAACAAAATTGTTATATTTGAAAGATTCATCCAAAAAAGCTTTCTGATATTAATTGAAAATGATTTGTTAAATGAGAAGAGTACTTCAATGTTGACTACACTGCAGCACCAGCAGCTTTCTTGACATGCGTGACCAGCCTGAATGTGTTAGAGGGAGGGGTCCCCCACCCCTTCCCCATGCTGTTACCCCTACCACAGGGACCCTCTGCCCCAGGCAATATTGCTTTGGGCCATTTTCACGGGTCCTTTGCCCCCCCCCCCCATCCTGATTGCTGGCCGTGACTTTGTTGTCAACCCATAACCGGCA
>JAABUK010005315.1_pt1 | contig 20173 bp, 28 predicted proteins | sample 5559141 | NCBI WGS metagenome assembly JAABUK01 (sample SAMN10711869, study PRJNA513367) | rock metagenome | isolation source: Antarctica rocks | place: Antarctica: Victoria Land, Pudding Butte nord | collected 2016-01-03 | reverse complement strand
GCTTGCAGCATCCTGCACAAGAATGAGGACTTGGCACCGCACAAGAGTGACCGTCATTAGGCTGACTGATCCAAAAGAAATGACTTTGCTGCAGCCCCAACTCTGGCTAGGCTTGGTGACAGTCATGTTGGACAGCACGGGTGATCACCGTGTGTCTGTTTATGACATGACATATGTCAAAGAAAGCCTCCCAGCAACCTGGACGCAGCTTGCATCTGTGTGCCTAGGGGCACAATGTTCTGATGAGGAAGAAGCACCCATATGCACTTCACCTCCAATAGACAGCTTTGCTGTCCTACTCCAGCCTGCAGGACTGCAGATGCTACAGCAGCAGGACAAGAGGCCACATGTGTGCACTCTCAAAAACTGGATCAGACGAGCCGCACCGTATGTGACAGACATTTTCATCACTGGGCACCTTGGTGCACACATTACTCAAATGTTTGCCCAGCATAGGTGGTTGTGCCTCGAAATTGTCTCCACGCTTGGACCAAGTACATTGGATGCAGACATGGTGTTTCATCTGGGCCAATTTTTGCCGCAGTGTACGTACACATTGCAATGTGCTCACTGCAATTTCACGACAACAGCATGTAGCAGCGTGAGCGACATATATTGGTCAGGCCTGTGCGTTTTGAATCTGTCTGATTGTAGCTTAGACGCAGCTGCTATGCATTGCTTGAGCAAGGCAGTTTGGTCTAATCTCGCGATGTTGGACTTGTCTCAGAATACGCTGGGTGGCTTGGCAGTGAAGCACCTCGTTTCTGCCAGGTGGTTGTCACTGACATCTCTTGATCTTCGTGGAACTGGTCTAGATGCTGCAGCCTTTGAGTTTTTGAGTGCAGGAAATTGGCCCAGCTTGTCAGGGTTGTATCTTCAGGACAACCACATTGATATCCAGGGTATTCAGGTGTTGATGCAAGGTGCATGGCCTGAACTGCAATATCTGGGACTCACTCACAACATGCTGGATGAGGGTGTCTATGCTTTGTTAGAGGTCAGGTGCTGGCAGCAACAATGTGCAGGGGTTGTTGTGTCAGACGTGAAACCTCCATACAGACGTAGTTGTGCACAAGCAAAGGACATTGCAATGTCAAGATCAACAAAAACGACATGGCCTAGTTTGACCACAGTGAATGTCAGCTTCGATATCACATAGACAGTTACATAGTACTCAGTATCAGATAAGATGTAATGGTCAGCTACATTCAGGTCTTTTGATTTCTCCATGCAATGATTTTCTACAATTATGGATGGTAGTACACATTGCGTCCGGATTGTGCACATGTAGTCTGCGATGTTATCAAGCTACAGGCAAATGGAAAACTTGGTAGTGGTGGTTCAAGCTTGTTTGGCCATGCAACTTGATAGCACCACCAAGCATCCCTTGCGCGCTGTTCGCAATGCTGTAGCAAATGCGCCGCACACGAGCATGTGTTGCAGCCATTGCACACATAGCACAAGGCTCTTGCACCACATAGCAATCAAATCCCGTGCACAGATAAGACCTGCACGGAAATGAAGAGTTTGGCCCAACTGCAATGTGCACAAGCGTGTCTCCTTCATCACAATCTTGGAGCAATGCAATGTACAAACCTATGGAGCAGCAATGCAACAACATGAGCCAAATAGCAGAAATCATTATTGCATACTTGGATGAATGATTGGTACTTGAAGCAGGATTTTGTCGAGGTGAAGAAGAGACGGAACTCAAGCCAGGACTGAGACGATGGGTGCTGACACTCAAACGCTGATCTTCATGCAACGTCTCATGAAAGCTGCCTGCAGCAGAGGTGCAGCGCCTTTTGGCTGCACCACAGATGAGCTGTCAGGTCTGTACATCTACACAGCAGGTCAACACCGCAGATGATGTTGCTTTCAGGCTGACAGCTTGGATGCAGCTGAACAACCCTCAGCCATTACTGCAAGTGTCAAGCACCTCGACAATCTTGGAGCTCGGCTATACAGAACACAATCAATGTGTATGCAGCAAACGTGATCTCTGCTGTGCACAAGCAGCAACAAACTATCACATTCTGGGCACCTGATAGGTCTGACTCAATAGCATCGTCATCTAAAGCAGTACTGTGACTTGGCAGGGAGGGTTTATGAGCTGCTGAAGTCTCCTGTGTCTGGCTGCTTGTCAAGGGCCACAGCCGTCTATCCCTTGCTGCAGCTGCATCTATGGCAGCCATGATTGCATGCCTAAGAGGATGCTGTTTTGTATTGTCCTGGGCTTCAGCTATCACCTCGCCTACAAACAAACAGCACGTCACATAGAGCATTGGCCCCTGCTACATAGGCAGTGGCATACACTCAAACCATGACACAGTGCCTCAACATGTGCTCAAGCTAGTGACCTGCTGTGTGACAAGGTCCAAACACCAAGGTCATCTGCAACTCTTGGCAGTGGACATGCTACACCTCCACTTTCATGCCAGAACCTTGTGTCACTGTACTACAGTCATACCAACGGTGTGGCAAAGTCAGGCAAACCATCACAACTATAATCATACACATATGACATGATTGGCACTGAGCATCACAGTGGGCTTGATCATGTCATGTCTCACCTGAGATTGGATCCACAATGACAGCTGCATTACAAACGCCGCCAGAAGCCTCATTTGCCTCTGCCAGTGCAAAGGCCCTGTCCATCCATGCATGCATCTGTTGCTCTTCGTCTGCAGTGACAGCCTGAGCTGCTGCAGTGGCTGCTGTGACTGCTGTAAGCTCAGGCTTACGCCAAGAAATGGGCCACACCTGGTTCCAGTCTTTCCACTGTTCTCGGGACGCTGGGGCATGCTTTGGGACCTGCAAAATGAATAACTTGCAGTCACTCTTCACTACTCTGCTGTGATGCTGGGAACGTTCATGCCTTGTTGTGATGTCTCTGACACATTAGTGCAGAGTGTAAGCCACCAGGCATATGCCTGTTATGCAAGACAAGGCTGGAAACCATCAGTTGAACAGATTCTGAGCCTGTCATGCAGGGTGCATGCAAGAAAGTGCCAGCAGTGTATGATAGTTGTAGCAGCTCCCGGATGACTTGTCATTGTAGTGCTCACCTTAACAATCTGCAGCTGCAGCTTGTGCTGTTGCACTATAGCAGACACAGCCTCTGGCAAATGCTGATGATGCTGGCTGTTGGCATCGGCAATCCCACTAGCTTGACTGGCAGAGTCGTAAGTGCCTGCTGGCTGAGAACTTTGTGTGCCAGAAAGCTCTGTAGCTTGGCATGAGTCATGCTCTTCATCTGTTGTATGGACAGCTGCGCCTGACTGTGCGTCAGCACTTGGCAGCTGCACAGGAATGCATGACTCAGCAAGGGGCTCTGTTGATGCTTTTTGAGTCAGCGTCTCACTCAGGGCTGCTTGGTTGGTCAGCTGCAAGGATGGTCTGGCTGACTCAGCAAAGGCATGGTGTGCTGGACTGCTGGGCTGTATCAAGTCTGTTGTCAGAGTGGTTGGTGCTCTGGGACACAGGATGATTTGCAGCTGTGATGATGACTCATGTGGTTGCTTTCTGCATGGAGCAAAACGAGGTCCAGCAGCATGAGAGGTCTATAAGAGCTGAGCAAATAGCATCATACAAAGAGCATGCATGCATTTGTGTCTGGCAGGCACAAGTGTGTACAGTGACCTGATTTCATGAGTAGATAAGCATCACCCACAGAGTATAGCACACAATGTACCTGACACGTTTTAGATGATCAAACTGGGCAAGAGGAGCAATTTGTCCTAGCAAATTGACCTGCTTGCACAAGTCGCTTGCCTACTGTTGAGTGGCAGGTTTTGCAGGCATGATGCAAAGCATGGGAGCATCACCAGCTGACTAGCTTGAGGCCCTGCAATGTTTGCTACATAGACATCCACCAGCTCTTTAACTGCAAAAACCAAGAGCACTTCAGAAGGTGCACGTCTGCAGGATTTGCTTGTGCCAACACCTGCCTCACCAGGGGCTTCTTCCCCAGGTATCACGCGCAGTCTCAGAAACCTTTTTGGCATTGGTGCAGCAAAAAGCGGTGGTTGAGACGAAGGTCCCTACAGGTGACTGAAGACGACTTAGGCCAATGCATGCATCAGGCTGGCTGCTGTATGTGGGCGAGTCAACACGCGTGGCACATGCGCGAGCTGGATGACAACGAAGTGCAGCATATTGACTGAGATAGGCAATATCGCGCATTCACCACGGTTGTCCTCAGTTGCTGAAACTCAGACGAGGAAGACGAACAACAGCTTGCTACACATCATGGACGCAGGAACGCGTTAGCGCAACGTATGTCTGTCTTGGCGGCTGTAGAGTTTTGCCCTCGTCTCCTTTCTCGTGTGCGCCAATGTCGCGGGTGCGTGCAGCCTCGAGTCAAACGCGGCGTTCCTTGAGCTGATCAGTTGATGGACCAAGGTTGTTCAGGCCTGCGTTACCGTGTTGCTGTGAGGTGCTACAGCACAGTGTCACCATTGAACACCTGAGCTGTCAAGCTGCATCAACGTCGAAGGGCTGAGAACCGGGCTATGCTTCGGGCAGCAGGTGACCCACCTTGCTGTATCAAGCGGCATGGCAATAAGAATTCACCACTCGTGTTTGATTTAACTGTTTAAATACAGGTGCACAATTGGATCTTCCATCTAGGCAGCACTCTGGCTTCAACGGGTACAGCAAAGAAGCTAAGGAAGGACAGGTATTACTTGCTGTCTGCAGAACAACATCTTGCAGGAGATCAGCTGATATAAAGCCTCTCAACCTTTGTGCTGCGTTCACAGGGCATCATCCACAGGATCAGATTGGCAGCTCAGAAAATCAGCCCCACTGAGCTATGCCTGTTGGCACTGCTGCTAGTCGTCTGTTGCAGGTATGTTCACATGCTGCATCTATGTCAGGACAGCACTTAGCATGAGCTCACGCTGCCTAGATGCATTGCATATGGTTTCTCCAGGCCAACAGTGACATATCTGTTGCTACACTCATGCACATACAGACATAAACATGTTCATTGTAGCATGCACTTCGATCACTCACCTGCGTATTGTGTCTTGCCCTGTCTGTCTGTCAGTCTGACTGTCTGTCTGTTTGTCTGCCTGTCTGTCTATATGATACTCTTTACCACACCAGCAAATCAACAGCAAAGTATCCTTGTCCTGATGTGCAGCGTGGCTGCTTTGTTGGTTGCCAATCAGAGCATTCAGCCAGGGGCACCTTCAAGACAGCCGACCATCAACACCAACTTCATGACCAATGCTGAAGTGCAAATACAGCGCATCGAGCATGAGAAATCACAAACTCTTGCTGAGTTGGAGCCTGCTCTTAGGCGTCAAGCAGACCTGCAGGTAAAAGTGCACAGCAGTATAGAGCCTCCGAAACCGTAATTATACCCTTGCACGAACAAGCCACCCTCTATGTGGACACTGTCTCTGTGCAGCTTGTTCAGACATCAATGCATCTAAAGAGTTTGCAAAGCTTGATGTATCCATACGACTTTCAAAGGACACATGGGATGGAACTTAGTGTTTGCAAGTCACGCATTATGTGCTGATACATTCTGTACACACTCTGTACTTACTAACACCCTCATTTGGCATGCAAGCAACATGCAGAACAGCCAGACGCTAGGTTTTGCTCATTAACATGCTGATCAAAGAAAACCTCCCTGGTGACTCATGTCACAAATTTGTGCCTTGTGTAGGCTGATGTTGCAAGCAAGCACCAGAGTATAGATAAGCTACAAAGCAAAATTCAGAGCCTGACAGACCTGCTGGTGCAAGCCCGCTACAACCACAGCCATGACCTTCCTGTCACGGCTCAGGAAGCAGCTGCTGGCAAAACTCCCGATGAACAGGTACATCCTGCAATAAACAGCTATTTTAATATTTGTTGAATATTATACCATTTTATTTGGTTTGGTTTGGTTTGGTTTGGTTTGGTTTTGCTTCAATCTAATTGAATTTGATTCAACTAGATCTAATTGCATTTAGTCTAACTCAATATTTGCTTTGTTGAGAATGATGTTGCTGGCAGCCTTGTTGCACTGCATGACTACATCAACTTGTGAGGAATTCGGCTCCCCGGCATGAGAGTTGTCTGGGGACCAATGATGTCCCCAGATTGCCAGTCTCAGGCATTCTTGCATGTGCTTATCTTCTAAAGCATCCGTTCTTGTAAAGCGTGCGTTCAAAAAGTGTTTGGTGCTACACTCTGCTGCAATGTATGAGCAATGCTGGGCATGACTGGTTTCATGCATGTGCAGAATGCGCTATGGGAGCAAGACCTGGTGCAGCTGAAGAGCCAAGTCCAACAAGTAAGACTATCTCTGTCTTTCTGTTTTACATACTTGGCATGTCACGCCATCATGAAGAATTTGCGCATGATAGCTAATATGACTTCTCATTGGGTACAGCATCCTGTCCAATTTTCATCACAGATCATGCTGGTTACAGGCAAAGTTCATCATGTGACTGCGTTCTGCTTCTCTTTGCATCACCTGTCTGTGCAGCTTAAACAGCAGCAAAGCCAAAGTCACCCTGCATCTTCTCCCACAAAGAGTTTATCCTGAGCTGCATGACCTTGTCACAACTTCCAACACTTGGTTGTGCTAGAGTTACAGGACTATGCAAAGAAACAAGAATGCTTTGTACCAGACAAGCTGAGTATGGTCTGCACTGTCAAGCCTGAGCTGCCACCTCAGTCCACAAAAGGTCGCCATGACATCTGCAGTCTATTTTAAACCTTTTGTTTGTTCCCTTCTAAAACTTGCAATTTATTTTCAAATTATTTTTCAAATTCGTCAAATGAAAATCTAAAAACGCACTTCTCCCTATCTTAAATGTATGTTGCCTGCAGCATCAAGACCTAGCTGTCACAATGGCAGCACAATTGAAAGCCACAGCTGATGAAGTTGCAGAGCATCGCAAGCGGTACCAAGCCAAAGATGATGCTGTGAAGCAGCTGCGACGGCGTAAGATGGAGTCCCATGATTCCAAACTTCTCGTGCAAGACGGGGCAGACATCAAGGTGCTTTGCTAATTGTACAAAACATTCAGCATTGTTTTGCCTGTTGTTGCTCGTTTTTGTGCCTGTCATTGCTTAGTGTTGTGCCCGTAGCTGATCATCGTGTTGCCCACTGTGTTGCCCACAGTTGGGCTAAAGCTTATGCTCCTTGCAGGAAAGACTGATTGCACTGTTGTCATTACTTTATGATGTGCTTGTGATGCATGACTGCTCATACAGACAACCAAGTCAGCAACTGCTGCCTGAGCTGCATACTCATTCCCTGCATCTGCTGGCACCGTTTGTCCGGTGTCAGTTAGGCAAATCTCTGCTCCAAGACTGTGTTTTCAATGTGTCACACAGAAAAAGATATCTGAAAAGGACTCTCATGCTTTCACAGGCCTGCATGCAGCACTGTAGCGACACATGTGCCCTGTGCTGCAGAGCCTGACAGGATGAGGCACATGCAATCACTGACAGCCCAATCACTTTGCTCACAATATACACACATGCGCACACATCGGGGCTAAGTCACTTGTCTTGGCAGCAATGCCTTCATCATGCATGCAAAACTGGTCAACATACCTTTGCCTGTGTTGTAGGACCCAACTGCCCCTGTCATACGAACATCACTGGACGACACAGCTGCAAGCACAGCACAGTTTGTTGACATGTTGTCTCATGCGCTGCAGGACCCAACTGCCCCTGTCGTATGAACATCCTTGGAGCTGCAAGCACAGCACAATTGGTTGACATGTCATCTCATGCCTTGTAGGACCCCACTGCCCCTGTGGTACGAACATCCCTGGACGACATAGCTGCAAGCACAGCACAGGATGCAGTCAAGGATCAAGTGGTTGCTAACAAAGCAACAGTGGACTCAGACCTCATGCATGGCACCACAGACCTGGCCCACAAACTTGCACAGCAGGGAATTGGTAGGAGAACAGCTGGGGGTGCACAACAGGTGGGCTTGCATGCAGTGTGCCCCGACTTGTTGGTTTCTTCTTCTTTGGCTGCACAGCAAGGCGTTGGTCGGGAGACAGCTTGGGGTGCACAACAGGTGGTACTGCCCAAAGTGTGCCACTACTTGTTGGTCCTTTGGCTGCACAAGTTCGGCTTGTGCAGCCATGCAGGGAATGCAAACAAAAGAAGTTCATTGCGCATGCAAGCTTGGCAGACCAATGCTATGATATGATATGCACAAGGTGGATTTCTTTTGTAGAATTTTCCTCCTGCACATGCAGGAGATTAGTCAGGCCAAAGCAGCCAATGATGCTGATGTTGAGAACAAGCAGGACATTGTTGGCAGCAAGCTGGATCTAGACTCTGACAAGCAAATAGGCGTAGGGCATGTGGACGTGGTCAAGTCAGCTGCAGGCAGGTACACAGCTGCAAGTTGCAGGGCAAGATTGCATGCCTGCATAAACAGAGTTTGCATGCATATGCTGTGTAGGTTCCAGTGCCGTAACTGAATGAAGTGAGTGACTGAGTGACTGAAAAGTGACAGTGACTGAAGAAATGAATGGAGTGACTGAAAAGTGACTGAACAGTGAGTCAAAGTTCAGCCAGCATGTTCTGCTTGTGATCATGCGCCAGCTCAGTCTGTACACTAAGGGCTGCTATCAAGCTTGACGACAGGTAGCAATGCATGTGCCGGGTGCAAAACATGGCAGGCCCAAGTGTGGGTGCTTTCTGACATCTGTGTTTCGCTGTAGCAAAGCTGACCTCCCTAATAGATCTCCCTGCTGATTGCTTGAGCACCTTGCATGTGAGCCACACACACTCACGCCGCTTATCAAGCACAGTACTCTAACCCAAGGGCACACACGCTGCTCATCAACAGGACACGAAGCCTCTGAGTCAAGCATTCAACATCACGTCTGTGATACATTATGCCAAAGGTCTCCACACATGCGTGGTTCCTGCAGTGCAGACAAGGGAACCACCGAGACTGTTGACGATGATTCTGGAACAAAGGAGGTGAAGCTGCTGAGCCCTGCTGTGAATCCGGGGGAGCCAGCACTGGATGACAGTGTCAGGTGTCGCATGGCTGGCATCTGTGAGGGCTTGGATGCATGCGGCAGAGGTAAGCAAAGAAAAAGGAAAAGAAATGAAAAGACTACGCGTTTCGGCGTCAATTCAATGAGAAGACAAGTAGTATACCGGGCTGCCCAGGCAAGGCATGCATCCCATCGAGCTGGAAAGCAATACTGCGTGCTGCAGCAAATTGTGCTGTGCCATGCTGTGCTGTGCCCTGCTGACCTGCGCTGCAATGTGCTATGAAGTGCTGTGCTGCGCTGTGCTGCGCTGCGCTGTGCTGTGCTGTGCTGTACTGTGCTGTGCTGTGCTGTGCTGACGCACCCATGATGGAGGGTGCCTTCCGCCTGTCTTTCATAGCTGCAATGAAGCACTGGCCAGTCGCCATGTCAGCAGCAACTGAAGGGTTTGCATGGCAGACATAAAAGATGACACTCTGCATGAGCACGATAAAGGCATCTTCTGGATGCGTGCATTGCTGATGCAGCATGCACAGCTAACAGACAACAAGCAACCATGAAATAGGATGCATTATGCAGTATGCACAAGCAGTAGCAAATTTAAGCCATACACAGTTTTACACTCACATGACAGGTGGCATGTTCCACAGGTGACGACCTTGGCTGCATCGCAGACACGGCTGCTAGGCAGCAAAAGGTGAGGGAAGGCATGCAATGGGCTTGGAAGGGTTACAGGGAGTTTGCCTGGGGTGAGGATGAGTTACTACCCCACTCACGCACCAGTCACCGCTGGTTTGGTCTGGGGCTGACTCTGGTGGACTCACTGGATACTCTTCATGTCATGGGTTTGGAAGAAGAGCTGAGCGATGCCCGGGAGTGGGTTGCCAGGAACCTAATGCTGGATCAGGTAGGCACCGATCCAGAACATTGATAGACAGCTAAAACATCTCCACAATGTAGAAACGCGTTTTTACTGTCCCGGAGCGTTTCTGGTTTTAGATTTACTGTGTAGGGATTCGTAGAGCGCTGGCCTTGTTGCGGACGCAATTTAGTGTTTGTAACAGCATGCTGTTGTATGCGGTAGACAGCTTGTATGTCTAATTGGTAGACAGCTTGTATGTCTAATTGGTAGACAGCTTGCATGCCTAATTGGTGGACAGCTTGTGTGTCTAATTGGCAGACAGCTTGTATGTCTAACTGGTGGATAGCTTGTATGTCTAATTGGTAGACAGCTTGTATGTCTGCAGCAAATGGAGCAATTGTTTGTTTGTATTTGCCTCCTGCTGGGATGCCATCTGTTTGTTGTTCCATTGTGGAAAGTATTGCACTTAGTATTGAGCTTGACGCTTAGCAATGATCCGTCCACCAAGCATCCTTCTTGTGGATGCACAGAAGCTATGCCCATGTGATTTGCAGTGCAGCAGAGACTCTATCAAATCACATGGAGTCTAGTCGCCTGCCACCAGTAGTAGTAATAGAAAAGAAACAACACCTTCCACCGTCAAACTAACAAGAAGCCAAGTATTAATTATAGCGGGCTGCCCAGTACCAGTAGTAGCTAAGCCTTTGAGTTGTCCATGCTCTTTTCAGCCCCGAGACGTCTGTTTTGATTCAAAACCTTCATCCCCACACTGGAAATCTAAATAGAGAAACGTCTGGGGACAATGAAAACACGTTTCTACATTACGAATAATGTTTTAGGTCTCGCTGTTGTCATTGAGGACACAACTGTGAACTCGCTTGAGACCACCATCCAGATCCTGTGAGTTTGTAGGTCTCTCTGTCATCATTGAAACTCAGTCCTCAATATTGTTGTCCAGGACACAACTGTGAACTTATTTGAGACCACCATCCGGATCCTGGGTGGCCTCCTTTCTGCCTTCTACCTGACAGGGGGTGATCGCATCTACCTGTACAAAGCTGTGGAGCTGGGCGTGCGTATGACTCCAGGGTTCCACTCCCCCTCAGGTGTAGTCTGCATCTCCTCACTCTCCCTCAAGTATGGATAGCATTTACTCACTCTCCCGCAGGTATGGACAACATCTCCTCACTCTTACTCAGGTATGGTCTGCATCTGCCCAGGATGTGCTCTGGCACTTGCTTTGTGCTTATCCTTGACCTGCTTTGACAGTGTTGAAAGCTGTGGAGCTGGGCATGCGCATGACTCCAGGCTTCCACTCCCCCTCAGGTATGGGACAACATCTCTTCACTCTCCCTCAGGTGTGGTCTGCCTCTGCCCCACAACATGCTTGGTTCCACTTGCCTTGTGCGTATCCCGGACATGCTTTGACAGTGTTGAGAGCAGTAAAGCTGGGCATGCGCATGAATCCAGGCTTTCACTCCCCCTCAGGTATGCTCTGCATCTATACGCAAGAAAAGAAAAGAAGAAAGAAACGAAACTACACGTTTCAGCATCATTTAATGAGAAGCTAGGTATTGCCCTGGGCTGCATAGGTATCTGCCCATGATATGCTCTAACAGTTGTCATGTGCTTATCCTGACCTGCTTTGACAGCGTTGAGAGCAGGCGCGTAGGCGTGCTGTGTTTTGCCCTTGCCATGTTCATGCCCACCTGCCCTGCCCTGCTCTGCCTGATTCTGCCCTGCCTGATTCTGCCCTGCCTGACTCTGCACCATGTTGGTCTAGCCTACTATGCCCTGCCTTGCCAAATTCAGTGATAATGTGCTCAGATGCACTGCTTCAGGTCTTCCCTGCCTACCTGTGTGTGCCCTGTTCACACCATGCATTGTCTTGACCCATTTGCACTTTAGTTGACTGCCCAGCCCTACAGTGTAACTGGGGCAGGGCACTTTACTGTTGTGTGTACACACTCATTGGCTGACAGGCTGTGGCATGTTCAACTAGCCATCTGCTGTGCTTTGACTCGACTCCAACATGGCACCGCTTTCCAGAATGCATAGGTAACAAGTTGATACAACTATCCAGAATGAACAGATAACAAATGTGTTGTGGGTGCAGGCATTCCCTGGTCTGATGTCAACCTACAGAAACTGGAAGGCACCCCACCAGTCTGGAGCGCCTCTTCTTCCCTCTCAGAAGTTACCAGCTTGACCCTTGAGTTCTTCACCCTGGGCTCTGCTATGGGTGAGCCTCTGCCAGCCCTGACACTATTCCATGCAGCTGATTACTACTTCACAGTGATACTTGTGACTTGGCTGTTTGGCAACGCTGTTTAGATCCTTGCACATGGGAGACAACAGTACAGGCACATGTCCTTTGACTCCCACTCTAACCTGTGATCCCCACAAGCCACTGCATCACCTTTCTGCAGTCCCCAAAGTCACCAGTCTGAGCTACTGTATACAGCAACAGCTCTTTCCGATCCCGAAACGTATATTTCAATTCAGCACGTCATCCCTACACTGGAAATCAAATCTCAGAAACATCTGGGAACATTTAAAATGCCTTTCTACGTTGTGGAGATGTCTAGATCCTTTCGAACAGGAGCTAACAGTACAGGAACAGATGTCCTTTGAGTCCCACTCTCACCTGTGATCCACAAATGCCACTGCATCACCTTTTTTGCAGTCCCCAAAGTTACCAGTCTGAGCTCTTGTATACAGCAACAGCTCTTTCCAATCCCAAAACGCCTACTTCAATGCAGAAACGTCATCCCTACACTGGAAATCAAACCTCAGAAACGTCTGGGAACACAAAAAACACGTTTCTACATTGTGGAGATGTCTTAGCTCTTTCCAATCCCAGAACGTCTATTTCAATCCAGAAACGTCATCCCCACACTGGAAATCAAAACTTTGCATGCAGGCCACCCTGACCTAGGCAAGCTAGCAAGGGAGGTGGTTGCCAAAGTAGGCAAGAGTGGTGACTGTGAGGAGGGCGTCTGTCCGGTGTGGGTGAATCCCCACAGTGGGCAAGTCCACGGGGACAAGCTGAGCCTAGGGTCCAGGGGAGACAGCTACTATGAGTACCTTCTCAAGCACTGGATCCTGACCGGCAAGACAGATGATGCTCTGCTGAAGTAAGGCTTCCATCTGCTACCTTGTCCATGCAGTTTCTGCTACTTTATCCATGCACCTGGTCCATGCACTCTCTGCTACCTTGTGCATGCACTTTCTGCTACCTTGTCCATGCACCTTGTCCATGCACTCTCTGCTACCTTGTGCATGCACTCTTTGCTACCTTGTGCATACACTCTCTGCTACCTTGTTGTATGAAGTAAGGCTTCCATCTGCTACCTTGTTGCTACCTTGTGCATACACTCTCTGCTACCTTGTCCACACAGTTGCTGCTACTTTATCCATGCACCTTATGCATGCACTCTATGCAACCTTGTGCATGCAAGCTTTGCTACCTTGTGCATACACTCTCTGCTAACTTGTTGCATGCAGTCTCTGCTTGTCGGCCTGCTGACGCAAGTCATGTTTACAGCTTCGGCCTTTGCCTGGCATGCTTGCCAATAGGAGAGTGTACAATGTGCTGATGTGAATTATGTTCACAGCTCCTGTCTTCTTTTGCGTGCGTGCCAAGAAGAGGAGACACGAGTCATAGCTCTGAACATGGGTCACATGCATGCAGGCACAACAAGCAGTTAATAAACAACTCCATGTCTGACTGCTCCAATGCTCTGCTTCAAACCATCTCTGACTTGGGCTGTTTGCGGCATGCTGATAGGTGTCAGCAACCTGAGTGCAAACTGTGTGGTGCAGAAAGTACAAACAGGCAATGAGCTGTTGGTGGCATGTTGACAGGCGTCAGCAATCTGAGTGCAGACTGTGTGATGCAGGCAGTACAAACAGTCGGTGAAAGGCGTGAGGAATCTGCTGTTGCGGCGCACCAGCCTTTCTTGTCTTCTCTTTTTTTGTCTTTCAGAGAACAACTCCAAGTCTGACTGCCCCACTGCTCTGCTGCAAGGCGTTGCTGCCTTGTGTTTTTGTGGCATGCTGACAGGCGGCATCAGCAAGCTGAGTGCAAAATGTGTGATGCAGGCAGTACAAACAGGCAATGAAAGGTGTGAGGAACCTGCTGCTGCAGCGCACCAGCCCTGGGGCTGAGGGCTTGACCTACATTGCTGAGAGGAGACGCCGCAAGGGCCCCCTTGAACCCAAAATGGACCACCTCGTCTGTTTCCTGCCAGGTTTGGCAGCCTTGAAGTCATGACTCATCTGCTGAGATTTTCCTCTCGACAGACGTTTGTTAAGTTGATGTTGAGAGTTATTTCTGCTGCGTTTGTTGCTCTGGAATAGTAGAACCAAGAAAATGATTGTGTTGGCCATGGTCCAGTGCGGGTGCCTCCTGTTTGTGGGATGTTGAATGGTCTTCTGATGGTGCCTCCTGCTCATGTGATACTACCTGCCAAGCATGGGATATCCCAGGTCGAGAACTGAGCATGTGTTCAACATGCGTGTAAGCGTTTGATTGTGCACTTAGATTAATGGCTGTTGCAGTCTATCAACTTGTGCTGACAGCATTGCAAGGCATACATACCTGATGACGCCTGCTGATTTTGCCGCCCAGGACAGGTTCAATTTGGCTCTGTATTGAGAAGTCACTTGATCAAGATACATAAATGTAGGATGCCTTTCCTGAGGGCACAGTGGCGACACAAATCTGCTCAAACCCAGCTGCTTGAACATAAAAAGTTGACGCTTTTCAGCGATCTCTTAACGGCAGCCCGGAGTTATCCAGCTGCTTGACCAGATGTGCACTGCAGGGCTGTTGGCTTTGGGGCATTTCCACGGAGTCAACACTGGCAGCCGGTACGACCCCAACGATCTCGAACTCGCTGAAGAACTGATGCTGACTTGCTATGAGATGTACCGCCGCATCCCCACTGGCTTGTCCCCAGAGATCGTGTTCTTCACCCAGCATGACAGAGGGGATGACTACCCCAAGCAGCATCACATGGATGTGGGTGGAGGGGACTTCATGGTGAAACACCAGGTATGGTCTGCAGCAGCACACGCACCTGACTGATCACACCCTGGTACTAAACCTGCCCATGGGACATACAGATAGAGCATCAACGTTGGGTAGCATGGAGGATACTGCTTTGATTATCAACATTATTGACAATAATAACAATCAAAATGATTTTAATGATGACAGTATTAATTATAAATAACAAGAACAATAATAATAACAACAACAACAATAACAACAACAATAATAACAATAATAATAATAATAATCAATAATCAATTGCTTTTGCTTTTCAGCTCATGATGAGCTAGGTACGTGCAGGACAAGTCTTGTCTCTCCAAAGCTGTCTGCTTTTGCATGCAGCCTACATCACTCTGACATATGCCTTGCTGACTGCCTATTCTGGCATGAGGCTTCTGTAATGATGCATCATACCATGACATCTAGTCCCCTGCTGACATGGTATAAGAGGCACTCTGCTGGTGAAGAACAATATTGCAGGCTCTTACAGACGGTACTACAGTATCGTTGCCTTTGTTTTGTTCGTGTACCCAGTCTGGGTAAGAGCGCATTGCCACCAGCAAGTAGTGACGTGCTTGACTGCTGCAGGACTCACATAACCTGTTGAGACCAGAGACTGTGGAGTCCCTATTCCTTTTGCATCAAGTCACTGGGGATCCCCAGTATCAAGACTGGGGCTGGCATATCTTCAGGGCGTTCGAGAAGTTCAGCAAAGTGAAATCTGGTGGATACACCAACTTGGACAGCGTTCTATCGGTAAGAGACAACTCATCAAACCTGCTCTTGCCAAGTGGACTGATGGACGAAGATATTCAAGACAATGTTTTGGTGCATGTACAGTCCCCAACACATTGTCTTGAATATCTTCCCTGTGCATTCAGGCATCCTTGCTATGATCGTTGTTATTATCATTTGTATTTTTATTACTAATATTGTAATTGTTGTTGTTATTATTATCATTGTAATTCTAATATGATATTATTATAAAGAATGTTGTTGGTTTTTATTATTGCTGCTAATGTTGCAGGTGCCGCCACCCCACAGAGACAAGATGGAGTCCTTCTGGAGTGGAGAGGCTTTGAAGTATCTCTACCTGTTGCTGGACACCAACACAACCCCAAAGTTCCCTTTGGATGAATGGGTCTTCAATACTGAGGCTCATCCGTTGCCAGTGCAAGGCTCTCCAGCTGAAGAAGCTGTCAGACATCAGTACCTCAGCTCGGCTGAGATGACTCACAGGTTGAGTGGATACCGAGAATCTCAGCACCTGGCTGAGTGGGTGCAGGTAGGCTGTAACTTCACCTACTGTTACCCCATGTGTAATATGCATATGTGATACGCAACATGCAGTATGTCTCAGCGTTACTCTGACAAGGCAAGTATTGCATCAAAAATGCGTGGAAATTAAGCATGTGAAATACAACCATATGCTAAGTGGTGTTGCACAAAAAAAATGTGTGGTGCTGTTCAATTGCTTTTGGCCTACGCAGTGATTGAGTGCTTGTTGCATCGTCACCCTACTGTTGCACTGAGATGGCTGCATAGCTATTACTTGATCAAGAGCATTCATGCGTGGGTGAGCAGTCGCTATGCTTTGCCTTATGAGGGAATGACATTGCTCTGTCCTGTTACGCAGGAGTGGCAGAAGCTGGATGCTGAGTATGTTGCACAACAGTTTCCAGCAAGTACAAGGCGGAAGTCTTTATACAGGCTGTAGCAGCAGTGCTTCAATGTATTGTACAGCCTGTAAATCCGCACCAATTGTATTTACAGCACTGTACACCATATACCAGAGCGTAGTGAGCCCACAAAGCAAGCCTCGGCATTGACTGTAGCAGCATTTCCCAAACATCTTCAATGCAATCCTTTGTTTGCCAGAAGGATTGCTGCAGACTGTTAGACATGATAAACGGGTAAAACTGATGTTTTTGACCAGGTTACTGACAATCCTGGCACATCTGTACAACCCAGTTGGTTGGCCACAAACCAAGTGTTAGGCTGCAATGAACGCCTTTGATCAGCAGTACAGGTACCTGACGCTGTGTTCACATATCCACTACATTTTGCCGACCATGCGTGTGGCATGAGTATCCAAGCCAGAGTTGCCTGGTGACGCTTGATCTTGTCTGTACAGCCTAGGCAGGCCTTGGACCCCTCCTAGATGGGTGATGTTGATGATACCAATGAGCCAGAGACAGGCTGCTGTGTTGTTATGCAGGAATACTTTATGCATGAGTCGTGCTTGAGTCTCAAGCAAGCGAGTCTGGGCGAGACTGTCACACAGGCTGGCAGGAGTCCTAGCTAGGCATCTCTATAAACGTTATATGAATCGCAGTTACAGACTCTATCCACACATGTGTGTGGCTTGACAGAGAAAGGGATAGAAATATGCGCAGTACTATCCCTGGCTGCTGATAGAATAACGTTCTGGTCTGCTGCCATCAGCAGCCAAACTCGCCTAGCTAGTAAGCCCAACGTCGCAGATGTACATGTCCTGGAAGCTTGTATTGAGCTTCAGGCATCCCGCTCTGTTGTACGCCAGTCGTTAATGTTGACTTGACCAACATACCATACGCAAAAGCAGAACAGGAAACGATGTGCTCGTTACCAACATGTGCAATGTGTATGTCACCTTTGTCTGCAGCACGCCAAGTTAGTTGGCGTTAGTTGGCGTTATACGAAGATCATGAGCGGAAAGCACTGCAACTTTCTCGTCGCATGCCTTCTGCTCGCACGCTTCGACCATATCAGGCAGCGAGTCCTCTGTGCTCGGGTCAGACCATGTTAGGACTGAGTGGTGCAGGATCGACGCTGTCTTGCAACGGCCACCATATCAGGTGTGTCACGGAGAACTTTGCGACGCTAGTGTGCAGGCGGCGCAGATATGCAGACTGGATGGCAGACCACAACTGCTGCCCTTTCAAATTATCTCATGTCTGCTTTCAGGCGAACCTCGCTGATGTTTTGCCACGTCAGGCGGCTGACCAGAGACACACGAAAAGTTAAAAAGAGCTCTCGGGCTACACACGGAAGAATGCGTGCAACCTTCTGTTCGTCCCGTACAGGTGTGTTATATGCCTTAGCACGTCAACTAAGCCTTGCTCGGACCCATCAAGTGCTCAAGTGTCTGCTCTTGAATGCTGACCATGGTCCATGCATGTCTGCTGTGTTGCAGGTCATGCTTACGGCAGCGGCAGCATCAAAAATAGACCACAGCAGCAAAGCCAGCAGCCTGACGAGATTGGGCCCAACATCAGCTTGCTTCCAGAAGAGCTGCAGTGCCAGTGGCATGAAGAGCTCAACAAACACCTTGGCAGCATTGTGATCAAGCCTCACAGCCAGCGCAAGGTGTGGTGGTCATGTGATCAGTGTCCAGACAGCCTGTCCCATGTCTGGGAGGCAAGTGTTACCAATAGGACCCAAGGGACAGGCTGCCCTTTTTGCTCAGGCAAAGAATTATGCCAGCATAACACACTGGCCAGAAAGGCACCACAGGTTGCGATGTTATGGGATGCCAAGAAGAATCATCCACTATCCTCAGACCAAGTGACCTGCGCCAGCCACATAAGAGTCCATTGGAAGTGCCATGTTTGCTTGCATGAGTGGCAAGCTCCAGTGATGATGAAGGCACGCCGTAAGACTGGGTGCCCCAAATGTGCAAAGGCAAATGGCAACAAGACAGCAGGCGGCACCAGGCAGAAGCAGCCGACTTTTGCCAGAGCCAAGCATGCCTTGCTGGAGCAGTGGGATCATGACAGAAACAGAGAAAATGGAAACTTCCCTGGCAACACAACATTAGGAAGTAACAAGCTTATTTGGTGGCGCTGCCATGAATGTCCAAAGGGCCAGATGCACAGCTGGCAAGCTTGGCCAGGCAACCGAACTGGCAAAAGTGCAACAGGATGCCCTTTCTGTGCAGGGCGTATGCTTTGTGAATGCAACTCTTTGCAAACCGTTTGTCCTAGTGTTGCTGCTGATTTTGACATTGAAAAGAATGGTGTCACTGCTGCTCAAGTCACAAGTTCTGCATCCATCAAGTACAGCTGGTTGTCAGATGAGCCTGGTGCAAAGAAGCGGTCTGTGAAGCAACGCACACGGTATGCAAAGCAAAAGGTCAACACAGCTGCCAGACGCTGCTAATACAGCATGTTGGTCTGTGCACAAAGTGCATCCTAGCTTGCCAGGCACACTATAGATCTGCACATGATGTGTTGTAAGCTGCATTTGTCTACACTAATGTAGTCAGATGCAAAAGGCAGGATTGGAGGTCCAGTTGGTGTGGCCTAGCTTGCACATGGTAGAGTAGATCTTTTTGTGGGCTTCTAGCTCAACTTTTAACTGCTTTGGCAAAGCTTGGTCTTGTTTAGATTGGCTTATCATCAAACTCCTGAGTGGTTTCCGAACCAAGTTTTACAAAGGTGGGCAGCTTGGCCTTCTGTGCAAAACCGCTGAGCATGTCTTCATATGACTCCCAGCTTCTACTAGAATTCAGGCATGCTTCTGCTTACCTGGCTCTATGTGCTCTTCTACTTGCCATTTCTTCAACCTGAACAGCCTTGCTGGTGTCAAGAGGAGGTACTGACTGTGCCATTTCCTTTTTTCTGACTGCTTGATGTAAAGTCATAAGTCAGATGACAACCGCTTTGTTCTGTACCTGCACGCAGTTGCAATGAAAGCAGGGCTTGCTGCAGCTGGCTGTACAAGCTTGTACAAGCTTATGTAAAGCCTGCACAACAAGCAAGCTGCCTGCCTTGATGTAACAACACTCTGGGGAAGTGCACACTGCTTTGTGTGACACACTGAGTGCTACACAAGAACCATTCCCAGTATCTAACACTAACACAGTACCCCTATGATCCAGGCACTTTACCAAGCTCTGCAAATCAGTGTATCTTGGGAACGTGTATCTGAGATCCAATCTATCAAGGAAGAACCATTCCCAGCACTGGCATGGCTACCTCTGGCATTTGATTTGCTGCACAGGTTTTCTTAGGTCAACGCACAGTCATGGTCAAAGCTTTGCAGCAAGCGCTACGGACAACATTTGTTTCCACCGGTCTCAGCTATACCTTTGTAAAGTAGCCTGCTAGGTCTGCCTGAACGCACCGCCAGTCAAGCCGACCTGTCGTCGCCCACCGAGTATTTCTGCTGACCAGACATGGCTCGTGGACACAGTCTTTTGGCCTCAACTGTAGCTGCCTGAAGGTTGTAAACCCACCCAGACGCCATTGGAAAGTATCTTGTCAACCTGCAGCGGCACAAGTGAAA
>JAABUK010005314.1_pt1 | contig 20178 bp, 19 predicted proteins | sample 5559141 | NCBI WGS metagenome assembly JAABUK01 (sample SAMN10711869, study PRJNA513367) | rock metagenome | isolation source: Antarctica rocks | place: Antarctica: Victoria Land, Pudding Butte nord | collected 2016-01-03 | reverse complement strand
GGGCTCCGCGACCTCTCCAGGCCCGACGAGGCCGAGGCGGCGCTGGCCCCCCTGCCCGACTCCGACCCCCTGGCCAGGGCCGCGAGGGTGCGGATCGCGCTGGACCGGGGCGAGGACCAGCGGGCCGAGGCCCTGCTGGCCGAGGGGCCGTCCGACGACCTCGACCTCGCCCTGCTCCGGGGCCGGTTCGCCCAGGCCCGGGGCGACTCGGCCGAGGCCGCCCGCCAGTTCCGCATCGCTTACCAGAAGGCCCCCCACCTCCGCGAGCCCGTCCTCGGCCTCGGCCAGGCGCTCAAGGCCTCCGGCGACCTCGCCGCCGCCGCCCCGCTGCTCGACGAGGCGGGCCGGCACGAGCGGCTCGGCACGCTCCTCCAGCGAGCCGCCGTCGAGCAGAACCGCGACGACCCGATCCTCATGAACGACCTCGGCGACGCCTGCCTCGCCCTCGGCCGGCTCGCCGAGGCCCGGTCGTGGTACAACCTGGCCGTCACCCGCGACCCCCTCGACGCCAGGGCGCAAAGCGGGCTGGCCCGCGTCCGCGACCGCGAACCGAAGTCCGCCGACGCACCGGGTTGAACCGCCTTCGGCTTGCCGATCGACTCGCCCCCCGCTACCATGCCGCGCCCGCTCGACCGGGGCCTGCCCGGATTGCCCCCACCCAGGGAAAGGATTCCCGACGATGCCCAGCCTCGCCCAGGATGCCGCCCCCCAGCTTTCCGTCGTGATCGCCTCGGTCAACGGCCTGGCCCTGCTCGGGCCGACGCTCGACGCGCTCGACGCCCAGCCGGAGCGGGCCAGGATGCAGGTGATCGTCGTCGAGGCCGTCGGCGGCGCGACCCGCGAGGCCCTGCATCGCCGCGTGCCACGGGTCGAGGTCGTCGCCGTCGACGAGAAGTCGACGATCCCTGCTCTCCGCCATCGCGGCGTGATCCGGGCCCGGGGGGACCTCGTCGCGATCCTGGAAGACCACGGCGAGGTCGAGGCTGGCTGGGCCTCCGCCCTGATCGAGGCCCACGAAGGCCCCTGGGGCGCGGTCGGCGGCGTGGTCGAGAACGGCCGGACCGGCCTGGTCGACCGGGCCGCCTTCTTCTGCGAGTACGCCCCTTACATGGGCCCGGTCGTCGAGGGGGAATCGACCGACCTGCCGGGCAACAACATCGCCTACAAGCGCCCCCACCTCCTCCGCCACGCCGGCGAGCTGGAGCAAGGCCGCTGGGAATCCTGGATCAACGACAAGATCCGCCTCGACGGCGTGCCGATCGCCTCGACCAACAAGGCGGTCGTCCGGCACATCAAGCCGTTCCGCCTCGGCCACTTCCTGACGCAGAGGTTCCACTTCGCCCGCTCCTACGCGGGGATGCGCCGGGTCGACCAGTCGCCGGCGAAGCGGCTGATCTACGGCGTCGGCTCGCTCGCCCTCCCGGCCCTGCTGACCCTGCGGGTGACCCGGACGACCCTGGCCAAGGGGCGGGACCTCGGCCAGTTCGCCGCCTGCTTGCCCCTGATCGCCCTGTTCTACGCGGTCGGCGCGGCCGGCGAGATGCTTGGCTACCTGATCGGACCGGGCGACAGCCTCGCCAGGGTGGAGTGACCGCACCGGCCCCGAGGCGGACTGGCCGGGAGGAGGTCATCCCCCCGGCTTGTCGCGACCGGCTTCGGCCTCAACCGCCGTTGCCATTCCCGTTGCCGTGGCCCTTGCCCTTATCCTTGCCCTTGCCGCCGTCGCCTCCATCGCCGTTGCCATCGTCGCCTCCGCCGTGGCCGCCCCCGTTGTTGCCGTTGCCGTAATCGACCGTCCCGAAGGTGTCGGAAATGACGACGTGGCGGAGTTGTACCGGGGTGGTCGAGGCGTTGAAGAGGTCACGGCCGACGCTGGCCGAGTTCAGGGTGACGATGCTGTTCATGATGCCGAGCAGGCCGGTCGGGGCATTGTAGAGGCCGCCGCCATACCCCTGGCCGTTGACGCCGAGGGCCCCGAAGCCGCCCCGCGAGCCCGTGCCGCCGACCGTGCCGTTGGAGCCGCTGGCGGCGACGCCCGTCGCATTGCCATTGGCGTCGTAACCGGTGCCGCCGGGCCCCCCGAGGCCCGGGGCCCCGCCGACGCCGCCGAGGCCGCCGACGCCGCCGACCCCGGCGAGTCCGCCCGAGGCCACGTTGGCGAGGACGAAGGTCTGGTTGAGGTCGAGCATCCCGGCGTTGTAGATCGCGCCGCCCATCCCGTTGCCGCCGAGCCCGCCGACGCCGCCGACGCCTCCCGGCCCGCCGGCCCCGCCATTGCCCCCCTGGCCGCCGACGCCGCCGACGCTGCCGCCCTGGAGGTTCGTGCCGCCGGGCCCGCCGGGCCCGCCATTGCCGCCCGAGCCGCCGGCCCCGCCGACGCCCCCGGCCCCGCCGGCCCCGCCGACGCCCTCCTGCGCCAGGTCGTGGTCGAGCGTGTCGTGATTGAGGTGGACCGAGCCGGATTCGACGTAGAGGCCGCCGCCGGCCCCGTTGCCGGCGTTGCCGCCGTGGCCGCCCGCCCCGCCGGGCCCCCCGGCCGAGCCGTCGCCGCCGTTGCCGCCCGCCCCGCCGATCGGGCCACCGCTCGCGCCCACCGGCCCATTGATCCCGCTCGACCCGGCCGCCCCGGTCGTGCCGAAGCCGCCGACGCCGCCGTTGCCGCCCCGGGCCGTGTTGTAGCTGAACTGGTCCTGCACCAGGTTGACCTGGCCGACCGAGGCGATGTAGGCCGCCCCGCCCAGGGCGCTCCCGCCGTTGCCGCCGTTCGCCCCGTCGCCGCCGAAGCCGCCCAGGGCCAGATTACTGTAGAAGGCCGTGTGGTTGACGTTCAGCCCCTTGCCGGCGAAGTAGAGGCCGCCGCCGACCGCCGACCCGCCGTCGAGGCCGGGCCCGCCGCCGACGCCGACCGCGAGGTTGCCGTCGACCACCGCATGATTGATGTTGACGTTGCTGCCGATGGCCACGATCCCGCCGCCGATCGCCCCGAGGCCCACGCCGCCGACGGCCCGGTTGTCCGTGACGATCGAGCCCGTCAGGTTCAGGTTGCCGTCGACGATGTAGATCCCGCCGCCCTGGGCCGCCGTGTTGAAGCCGATGACGCTCTCGTTGACCTCGAGGTTGCCGCCGGCGACGTAGATCCCGCCCCCTTGCGAGCCGCCGTTGCCATTGGCGATGACGCTGTTGTGCACCTCGACATTGGCGCCAACGACGTGGATGCCGCCGGTGATCAGCACGTCATGGATCACCACGTTCTTGCCCGAGCCCGCGTCCTCCTCGAAGGCCGGGCCCGAGTCGTTCTCGACGTTGACCTGGCCGTGTTTCGACCCTTCCAGGTCGAGCCCCCTGGTGAGCATCAAGGGGCTCGAAAGGCGGATCGTCTGCCCGGCCAGGTTCTGGGCGAAGCTGATCTTGCCCGAGCCGTTGGAATCCAGGATCGCCTGGCGGAGCGATCCGGCACCCTGATCCAGGCCGTTCACGACGGTGATCGTGCTCAGCAAGGCCCGGCCTTCCAGCTCGGTCGCCCCGGGGAGGAAGCGGTGCCTCGCCCGGCCGGCGGCGGGGCGGATTCGGAGCCGGTCGGCCGGAGTGGTTCGAAAGGGTCGCATGGTCGGTGACTCCGCGGAGAGGAGGCGATCCCGGAGGATCGAGGACGGAGGAGCGACACATCCCCCCGAGGCCCGGTGGCCGCCCGGCGCTTGATCGACCTTTCCCCGGACCTCGGCAAGTTGGCGGTGGGCCTCATCGTCGCGAGGTTCGTCGGGGAGCGAGGGCACGCCGCACGACCCGGACAAGCACCCCCGGCTTGCCGGATACCCGGGGGCTCCCGGCGGGCCGGAGACGCGTGGACCTCTAGATGAGAGGGGTGGGTCTCAACCAGAATTATATTCGCAAATGGGATGCCACTTTAATACATCCCGACGTCATCGTGTTGCCCGACGCCGCCCCGCCCGCTATGCTCGGATCTGCTCAGACGACCGACCGAAGGACCCGGACCAGGGTGTGGTCAATGATTGATGTAGGGCAGGATTTAGGCTTCGAATCGGCTCTGACCGGAAGGTCCATTTTACCGGACAAATTCGGTGAATTGGCCGCAAATCTAGCCCAGATGGCAGCTTGCCGCTACATCAATCGTTGACCAAACCCCCCGGACCATGACGAACCAGGCCTCCCTCGCGACCCTTCGAATCCTGGCGGCTTGCCTGCTGGCCCCGGCCGCGACCGCCGCCCGCGGGGCCGAGCCGCCCATCACCCGCGAGGCGGATTGCCGGTGGGCCGGGCGGGCCCCGGCGATCGACGGCAAGCTGGACGACCCGGCCTGGGCGACCGCCTCGGTGATCGACCGCTTCTCGGCCTTCTGGGACCGGACCGACCCCGGCGCCGCCCACGCCACCAGGGCCCGGCTCTTGTGGGATGACGAGGCCCTCTATTTCGCCGCCGAGATGACCGACGCCGAGGTCCGGTCCTACGGCACCCGGCACAACGACCACCTCTGGAACGGCGACGTCTTCGAGCTGTTCTTCAAGCCGAGCCGCGACCGGGCCGAGTATTTCGAGTTCCAGGTCAACCCGAAGTCCGTCCTCTTCGAGTCCGCCTTCCTCGGCCGCGACCGCCCGAGCGAGCCGTTCGAGACCGCCCGGCCGCTGGGGATGTCGGCCGTCGCCCGGACCGAGGGGACCCCGGACCACCCCGGGGACGTCGACCGGAGCTGGACCGTCGAGGGGCGGATCCCCTGGTCCGCCTTCGCCCCGAAGGTCCCCCGCCCGACGCCAGGCGCCGAGTGGACCTTCGCCCTCTGCCGCTACGATTACGCGGGCCCGGCGACGGCGAGGCCCGTCTTGATGAGCTCCGCCCCACTGACCAAGCCCAGCTTTCACCGCTCCGAAGACTACGGCCGGCTCCGATTCCTCGGGCCCGACCCGAAGTGAACGCCCGCAAAGGGGGTCAGGAACCTTAAAAACGGAACAACGGTTCCTGACCCCCTTTCCCAATTTCCCGGCCCCCGGCCCCGAGTCCGATTGATCGCCTTGCCCCCGGCGACTAGAATGATCGTCACCAAGTTCATGCGGGAACCGATGTATCATCGCCGAAGGGGCCGGTCGGGACTTCGCCGACGGTCGAGGGAGGACGGAGTCCGATGGAGCCGAAGGCACCCGCCGCGCCGAAGCCGAGCAAGGTCGAGGCCATCAAGCTCGCCAGCGAATACCTCAAGGTCCACATGGCCAACGAGGCCTTCAATGGCGAGTCGCACTTCACCGAGGACGCCGCCACCGTCCTGAAGTTCCACGGGAGCTACCAGCAAGACGACCGCGACCACCGGACCCTCCTCAAGCGGGAGGGGAAGGAAAAAGCGTACTCGATGATGGTCCGCATCCGCATGCCGGGCGGCAAGGCGACCGCGGCGCAGTACCTCGCCGTCGACGAGCTGGCCCGGACCATCGGCAACGGGACCATTCGAATCACCACCCGCCAGGAGTTCCAGCTCCACGGGATCCTCAAGTCCGACCTCGGCGCGATGATCCGCAAGGTCAACGAGGTCCTCCTCTCCACCCTGGCCGCCTGCGGCGACGTCGAGCGCAACGTCCTGACCTGCCCGGCGCCGGTCCGCGACGGCGTCCGCGATCTCATGCAGCACGATGCCGACGCCTTCGTCAGCCACTTCGCCCCCCGGGCCTCCAGCTACTACGACGTCTGGCTCGACGGCGAGAAGATCGAGGACCCCGACTTCCCGAAGCCCGAGGCCATCAAGGTCCCGACCCCCGGCGACGACCCGGTCGAGCCGATCTACGGCAAGACCTACCTGCCGCGCAAGTTCAAGACCGCCTTGGCTTTGCCCGAGGACAACTGCACCGACCTGCTCGCCAACGACCTCGGCTACCTCGCCATCGTCGAGGGCGGGAAGCTCGTGGGCTACAACGTCGTCGTCGGCGGCGGCCTGGGGACGACCCCCAGCGCGGGCAAGACCTTCCCGGCCCTCGCCCAGGCGATGGCCTACGTCGCCCGGGCGGACTTCCTCGCCGTCGGCGAGGCGGTGGTGAAGGTCTATCGCGACTTCGGCAACCGCTCCGACCGCAAGCGGGCCCGGATCAAGTACCTCGTCCACGACTGGGGGATGCCCGCCTTCCGGGCGAAGGTCGAGGAGTACCTCGGCCGGACCCTCGCCGACCCCAAGCCGGTCGGCGTCACCGGGGTCGACGACCACCTCGGCTGGCACCCGCAGGGGGACGGCAAGCTGTTCCTCGGCCTCCCGGTCGAGAACGGGCGGGTCAAGAACGAGGGCGATTTCCGCCTCCTCGACTGCCTCAAGGCCTTCTTCGCGAAGTACGGCACGCCGGCGCGGATGACCTGCCAGCAGTCGATCCTGCTGGCCGACGTCGACCCGTCGTGGAAGTCGGAGATCGAGGCGATGCTGGAGGAACACGGGGTCGCCCAGGTCGAGCGCTACTCGACCGTCCGCCGCTGGTCGATGGCCTGCCCGGCGATGCCGACCTGCGGCCTCGCCGTCACCGAGGCCGAGCGGGCCCTGCCGACGATCATGGACCAGCTCGAAGTGGCGCTCACCACGCTCGGGCTCGAATCCGACCGCTTCACCGTGCGGATGACCGGCTGCCCCAACGGCTGCGCCCGGCCTTATAACGCCGACATCGGCCTCGTCGGCCGGTCGGCGACCCGCAACGAGGACGGCACGCCGGGGCCGGGGACGTATACCGTCTTCCTCGGCGGCCGGACCACCGGCGACCGGCTCAACGTCGAGTTCAAGGACTACGTCCCCTTCGACAAGGTCGTCCCCGAGCTCGTCCCGGTCTTCGCCCGCTACAAGGCCGAGCGGACCGAGGGCGAGACCTTCGGCGACTTCTGCCACCGGGTCGGGGTCGAGTCCCTGGCCGAGGAGTCGGCCCCGGCGTAAGATCGGCGAGATTCCCAGGTTCGGACCGAGTCGCCCCAAGGGCCCTGCCATGATCTCCGTCCTCCGCGATGCCGGCCTCTCGAAGCTCCTCGACGGCGACTCGGTCGAGACCGTCGCCGAGGGGTTGGTCTTCACCGAGGGGCCGCTCTGGCTCCCCGACGGGTCGTTCCTGTTCCAGGACATCAAGGCGGAGAAGACGTACAAGGTCGGCCCCGACAAGGCCTTGCACGTCCTCCGCTCGGAGACCGGGGCGGCCAACGGACAGACCTTCGACGCCGAAGGGCGGATCATCTTCTGCGAGCAGAACGGCCGGCGGGTCTCGCGGATGAATCCGGACGGGTCGAACGTCGAGACGGTGGTCGAGGCCTGGCAAGGGGCCCGGCTCAACAGCCCCAACGACATCGTCGCCCGCCGCGACGGCCTGGTCTACTTCACCGACCCGCCTTACGGGGTCGCCCCGGCCGATCAGGCGTTGCCCTTCCAGGGGGTCTACGCCCTCGACAGCCTGGCCGTCCCCCGGCTGATCCTGGACGATTTCGAAAAGCCCAACGGGCTGGCGTTCTCGCCCGACGAGTCGACCCTCTACGTCTGCGACACCGGGCGTTACCACGTCCGGGCGTTCACGATCGAGCTGTCCGGGGCCTTGCTCGACGGTTCGGGTCGGGTCTTCGCGACGCTCGACCCCGGGCAGCCGGGTGGGCCCGACGGGATGAAGGTCGACGCCGAGGGGCGAGTCTACGTCGCCGTCGCCCTGGGGGTCTGGGTGTTCGAGCCGGGCGGGAAGCTCCTGGGGATCCTGTCCCTCCCGCAGCGCCCCTCGAACCTCGCCTGGGGCGACCCCGACGGCAAGGCGCTCTACATCACGGCGGTCGACCACGTCTACAAGGTCCGCTTCCGGGGAGCGGGCGTGACGCCGCCGCACCTGCCGAAGTCGGCCTGAGCCGGACGATTCCGACCTTCGCCGCTGGTCAAATGCAGCCGGGTCGGGTATCTTGATGGGAATTGCCGAAGTGGGAGGCAGGTGCCGCCCCGCATCCCGGCCGATCCGGCGAGGCGGGCGTCGGTCGCACCCTTCCGAAGGGCGAGCCGGCGATCCCCTTCATCACGAACAGCGTCCAGCGACCCCTCGGGCCGGCCCGGGCATCGCTATTGGGAGTTTTGCGTGGCCAAAGAGGAACCGATCCGCACCGAGGGCCGCATCGTCGAGGCCCTCCCCAACACCCAGTTCATGGTCGAACTGGAGAGCGGGCATCGCATCCTGGCGCACATCGCCGGCAAGATGCGAAAGAATTTCATCCGCATCGTCCCCGGCGACCGGGTGACCATCGAGATCACCCCCTACGACCTGACCAAAGGTCGGATCGTCTACCGGGAGCGCTGAACCGCGCCCGCCGAAGCCCCGGATCCCCGCCCCTCCTCGGCGGCCCGTCCCGGGCTGCGCGCGGGGTTCGTGGTTTTCGAAGGATTCGCATTTTGAGCAAGTCGGCCGGGTCGTGCTAGGACCAATGGGCCAGGACTCTTGGGAGGACGACGCCAACCAGGAAGGAAGGCCTGCCCGTGCTCGAACGCGACGCCGCTTCGAACCCCGCCATCGCCCCCACCCTCGCCCCGACCGCCGACTTCACCGACCCGATCGCCCTGAAGGCCACCCCCGCCGCGACCCGGAATGAGTGGCGGGACCGGCAAGAGCTGGCCTGGCACTGCGCCGAGACCGAACGGGTCAAGGTCCTCGTCGACTTCCTCGCCCGGCCGATCCACGCCCACGGCGGGGCCGATCCCGACCCCGACATCGTCACCGCCTACAACCTCGCCGTCGAATCCGCGTTGCAAGGCATTCGCCGGGCCACCGCCGGCCGCTGACCGACTCGACCCGGCCGGGTCGGCCTCAACCCTTCCTCGTCATCCGGGATGGGCGAGGCCGCCCCGCCCCCCGGGGTCAGCGGGCCCGCCACCAGTCGCTCGGGGCCATCCCTCGGGCCTCGCAGAGGGGCTCGATCGCCTGGCGGAACCGAGCGGCGTCGACGGGGTAGCCGGCGGTCGGCCGGAGCCCGGGGACCCGGGCCGTCCAGTGGGCGTTGAAGGCGTCCATCCAGTGTTCCCGGACGGCCTTGCTGACGATCGACGCCAGCGCCACCAGCCCGTCGCCGGCATCGGCGCGGGGGATCAGGTCAAGGGCCAACCTCGGCCCGGTCGGCCCGACGATCTCGTAACGGCTCAGGTCCGGCCCCTCCGGCCCCCGGACGACCCGGGCGTCGGGAAAGGCCCCGCCGAGGAGTTCGCCGTAGAAGTTCCGGCCGCCGTGCTTGTCGCCCCGGATCGCCAGGCCCTGGCCCTCGGGCGTCGAATCCCGGAGATGCCCGAGCAGCCGGGCGAAGGCCGCGAAGTGGACCAGCGCCTTCGAGCCGCTCGCGTCGAGCCCCTGGTTGAACCGACGAGGGCCGACGACGACCGTGCGGACCTCGACGAGTCGCCAGGGGGCCCCCTCGAACGGCTTGCGGTCGACGGTCCAGCCCGCCATCGTCCGTGACCGGAGGGCGGGGAAGCGCGGGTCGAGCCCGTCGAGCCAGGGGGAAAGCTCGACCTCGTCGAGCGTCCCCGCGCCCAGCTCGCCGATCAAGCCGCCGAAGGTCGTCGGCAGGGCTAGTCCGGTCGCCGCCAGGGCGGCCAGGGTCGAGGCGTCGAGCCGGTCGCGCCCCTTGCCGCCCTGGTAGACCTTCTTCGAGTCGTCGACCCAGGCCCGGTCGGAGGCCCCGCCCGCGCGGTCGACGGTCGTCGGCAGGTCGGCCCAGACGTCGGGCTCGCGGCCGTCGGGCCCTTCGGCGACGACGGCCGTCATCACCAGCGGGCCGAGGTTCGGCCCGTATCCCGCCTCGTCGATCCCGGCCCAGCGCATCCGAGGGGTGTCCGTGAGGGAGGGTGGTCGGCTCAGAACTTCAGGACGGTGTTGGGGGGCATCAGGATCAGGGCCGTGAGCCATTGCAAAAACGAGCTGACCAGCACGAGGAAGATGGTGAAGAAGGAGAAGAGGACGGCCTCGGTCGTCTTCTTGCACCAAGTCCGCCTCGGGCCGCGTTCCATCTTCGCCTTGACGTAGGAACGGGCCAGGAGGGGGCCGACGGCCAGGACGGCGAAGCAGGCCTGGAACCAGTAGAGCATCGGCCGGAACGCCCCGGCCTCGGCCAGGCTGATCAGGGCGATGTAGGCCAGGCAGGCCAGCTCGACCTGGAGCATCACCTGTTCCACCGAATGCGACTTCAACGCCCCGAGGGCCACGGCGGTCAGGGCGATGCTGGCCACGAAGACGGCCGGGGCGTCGACCTTCATGTACGGGTATTGGTTCGCCGGGATGTGGTCGCACGCTTTGGCGAAGAGGGCCGAGGCGAAGGAGGCGGTGACGACCAGCATCATCACCGTCGCCATGCTGAAGCCGAGCTTGGGGGGCGGGTTCATCGGACCCCCTTTCAACCGGCGAGGCTGTGCGGCCCGTCGGCGACGCGCTTCTCGGGGGCCAGCCAGATCGAGGCGGGGGGGCGGCCCTGGACCTCTCCGGCGAGCGAGGCGTAATCCTCGGCGCCTCGGCTGGTCGGGGCGTACTGGAAGATCGACTGGCCGAAGCTCGGGCACTCGGCCAGGCGGATGTTCCGGCGGATCCGGGTGCGGAAGACCCGGGCCTCGGCCCAGGGCGAGGCCGCGTGCTTCCGGCCGTCGAAGTACTGGTCGAGGTCGTCGATCACCTCGCCACCCAGCCGGGTCCCGGCATCATAGAGGCAGAGGACCACGCCGCCGACCCTGAGGTCGCGGTTGACCCGCTTGCAGACGAGGTTGATCGTCTCCAGAAGTTTGGAGAGCCCGTGCAGGGCGAGGAAGTGGGCCTGCAAGGGGATGAAGACCTCGCGGGCGGCGCAGAGGGCGTTGAGCGTGAGGATGCCGAGCGAGGGCGGGCAGTCCATCAGGACGTAGTCGAACGGGTCTTCTTCCAGGGCGGCGTCGAGCTGGTCGCGGAGGATGGTCTCGCGGCCGACGGTGCCGATCAGCTCGACCTCGGCGGCGGCCAGGTCGATGTGGCTCCCGCAGATGTGGAGGTTGGGCGCGACCTCGCGGCGGACCTCGGCCAGCGACATCCCCTGGGTCAGGACGTCGTAGAGCGAGGGGCCCGAGCGGCCGGGGAGCAGGCCGAGGTGGAGCGTGGCGTGGGCCTGGGGGTCGAGGTCGAGGACGAGGGTCCGGTTCCCCTCGGCCGCCAGGGCGGCGGCCAGGTTGACGGTGGTCGTCGTCTTGCCCACCCCGCCTTTCTGATTGAGAACCGCGATCCGTCGCATCGTGGGAGGTCCCTTCCCCTGGCCTTGGAGGTGCTGCCGCCCCTTTGATCCGGGGGGCGCGGCGGAGTCTAGTCGAATCGACCCCGGCCGTGAAGCCGAACTGCCGGGCAAGCCCCTGCGACCGCCCGGCCGTTCGGTTATCATCCCCGGGCGATCCCGTCGCTTCGGACCCGGAGTTCCCCCGCCCATGGACGCCAGCCCGACCCCGTCCCCCGGACCTCGCCGGACCCGGATCCTCGACGGCCCGGGGGCCGTCCGAGCCCTCGTCGACTCGATGCGGACCCGGGTCCTCAGCGGCCTGATCCTCGCCCTACCGATCGCCCTGACCTTCTGGATCATTTACCAGCTCTACCTGACGCTCAGCCGGGTCATCCTCGACCCGGCCACCGGGATCGTGCGGATCTTGCTGGGCTATCGCGAGGGGTTCGACCCGAACGGGACCTACGAGCGCTACATCTCCCCCCTGATCGCGATCGTGCTGGTCTTCAGCCTGCTGTACATGCTCGGCCTGTTCGCCCGGTCGAGCCTGAGGCGGGCCCTGGACTGGGTCCTGCTCCACCTCCCCGGCGTCACGACGATCTACAAGGCGATCAGCAGCGTCTTCCAGTCGCTGGAGGCCGGCGGCCAGGGCAGCTCGTTCCAGAGGGTCGTGCTGGTCGAGTTCCCGCACCCGGGGATGAAGTCGCTCGGCTTCGTGACCAAGACCCTGGCCGACGCGACGACCGGCCGGACGATCCTCTGCGTCTGCGTCCTGACCGGCGTGGTCCCCCCCTCCGGCTTCACGCTGTATGTGCCCGAGGAGTCCGTCACCGACGTCGACTGGTCGGTCAACCAGGCGCTCCAGGCGATCCTCTCCGGCGGGATCAACACGCCGTCGGCGATCCACTACTTCGAAGGGCTGAAAGTCCCGCCCCATGGCCCGATCGTCGACCCCCTGGGCCACCCGATCGCCTCGCCGGTCCCCCACTTCGACGACGAGCTTTGATGCGGAAGGCAGTTCCTGGCGTGCTCGAAATGGATCTCCTGGCATCGGGAAAGCGTCATGGTTGGTCGCGATGAGATTCCTGGTGACGCCTACGTGGTCCGTGGGGGGAAACCTCCCTTCTCCAGTTCCTTGAAGCTGGCTTGCCGACGTCATCCCGAAGGACCATTTGGCCTCTCGGTCCAATCGAAATTTGGCCTCTCCGTGGCCGATCTCGCAAGGGCCCTGCCAAATCGCCGAGTTGGCTTTACGACGGTGGGAGAAATCCGGACAATGGGATACGACGTGGTACAGACCTCGGGCCCTGGTTTTCATGCGACCCTCGTTGTTCCGCTCGACTGGGACGAACTCGAGGCCGACCAACTGGCGCGGTTGTTTCAAGACGCCGAAAACTCGAATCCCAGGCGTGTGCGATGACCACCATCTATGCTGACTTCAACGCATTGACTGAAGATCACTCGATCAGTATGACGACGCTCGGCTCTCGCCAGGATCTCGGAAATTTCGACGTCCGGTTGGGTGATTGGGTCTGGCTGAGCGACGGCGAGATGCAAGTGGGTGCTCAGATCATCGAGGATGATCGTCACGAGTTGGTGGCGGTCCCGGAATGGGATACCGCGGTGGATTTCCACTTCGGGGAGGTGGACTTAGATTACTTGACGAGGACATACAAAGAGTTTCAAAGATTGATCAAGCTCACGAACGGCCGATCACCGGATGTCGAGCGGAAAATTCTGGAATTGGCCTTTCAATTCGAGCGTGCGGCCCCCCCTGAAATCCTGAATTTTGGGGCGGGCATTTACGCTTTTCGCCGTGCGATGGCTCTTTATCATCTTGGGAAATACGAACTTGCCTTGATCGAAATCGAGAGCGCCCTGGCCAGTCGCCCTGATGCTCCCAATTTCTCTTTCTTGTTTCTCGATTTGCTCCGTCGAACGAACCCTCCGAGGGCAGTCGTGGAGGCGGAGCGTCTGGCTTCGACCCCTGATGCGGCGGTGGCCATCTTGGCCGCCGCGATCAACATCCTCGCTTCTCACGCCGAGGATCTGCCCGACGAAGGATTCGTCCCGATCGCCCGGCGAACCCTCGAATTTTGCGAACTGTTCGAACGCTCGCCCCAGAGAGGACAAACCAGCGTCTCACTCCTCTCACTCATTCACTTCAATCGCGGCATGATATTATTACGTCTCGGCCAGACTGAATCAGCCCATGCCGCGCTGGAATTCGCCCACGCGCTCGATCCGATCAACCTTACCCTTGATGAGGCCACCCGGCTCGTCGCTTACGATCAGAGGGCGAGAGAGGTTGCCGCCCGGGTTCGAGAGAAGCCGCTAGCCGCTTGATCTCATCCGGGACTCATTCCTGCTAGCCGCTTCCCCCGGACGATCCGGGCGGCCACGCGGGTCGCCTCGATCAGGCTGGTCGTCTCGGCCTTGCCTTGCCAGGCGATGTCGAAGGCGGTGCCGTGGGCGACGCTGGTTCGAACGATCGGCAGGCCGAGGGTGACGTTGACGGCTCGGTCGAAGCCGACGGTCTTGATCGCGACGTGGCCTTGGTCGTGGTACATCGCCACCACCGCGTCGAACTCGCCGCCGAGGGCTCGGGCGAAGAGGGTGTCGGCGGCGATCGGACCGGCGACGTCGACCCCCTCGGCCCGGCAGCGGGCGACGGCCGGGCCGATGATCGACTTCTCCTCGTCGCCGAAGAGGCCGTTCTCGCCGGCGTGCGGGTTCAAGCCGGCGACGGCGACCTTCGGGGCCCGGCCCCCGGTCAAGGGTCGGAGGGCCTCGTCCGCCAGGCGGATCTTGGCGGCGATCGCGTCGACGGTCAGGAGGTCGAAGACCCGCCGGAGCGCGACGTGGAGCGTGGCGTGGACCACCCCCAGGCCGGGGCGCGGCGAGCCTTCGGGGGCCTGGAGATAGAGCATCATCGCGTGCTCGGGGGCCCCGCAACGCTCGGCGAGGATCTCGGTGTGACCGGGGTGCCGGACGCCCGCCGCGTTCAGCGACTCCTTCTGCAACGGCAGGGTCACGATCGCGTCGACCCGACCGAGCAGCGCCAGGTCGATCGCCGCGACGAGGAAGTCGCTCGAAGCCCGCCCGGCCCTGGCGTCGACCTGACCTGGGCGGATCGAGCCGAGGTCCTGGCCGCTCCCCCGGAGGCAGGGGATCACCCGAGCGGAGGGCTCGGCGTGCTCGGGGGCGTCGACCTCGACGACCTCCGCCCCGGTCCCCATCAGCGACACGGCCCGGCGGAGGGTCTTCGGGTCGCCGACGACGAAGGGGCGGGCCAGGGCGCGGAGCGGCTCGTCGGCCCAGGCGCGGGCGATCACCTCGGGGCCGATCCCCGCCACGTCTCCCATCGTCAGGGCCACCAGGGGCCGGGGGTCGCGCACGATCTCGTCCTTCGCTCGCTCAGGGGTCGACGCTCAGTGCATCGGGATATTCTTGGGGATCACGCCCTCGCGGGAAGCCCCGTCGCCCCGCGGGCGGGAGGTGGGCGGGGTCGCACGAGACTCGCCGGCCGCCGGGACGGAGCGCGAACGCTCGGCCTCGCCACAGCCGGAGAGCCAGCCGGCCGCGACCGCCAAGGACAAGACCGCGAGGATCTGGGGCTTAATTGTCATCGCCACTCCTCATCTTCAACACATCAATCAGTTTGTGTATTTTATCCAGGACTCGCGAAGCCCTTTCTTCGTCAAATGTTCGGGTTCCGTCGGTGATGATCGCGTTCTTAGTGGCCTGGATGATGGTCTCTATGAAACGGAAAGATGAGATGATCGCATTGCGATCGGCGGGGGTCTTTGACTGAAACGCGAGCTTCGCCAGTTCGTCAAATCGACCAGATAGGACCAGATCAAAAATTTCCGAAAACTCTTTGATGACGAGGCGACACATCGTTTCAAGATCGTGGTAAATCGTATTCTTCGGGAGGGTCGTCCGATAATAGGTCCGCTCGTCGTCGAACTCGAATTTCGCTTCCGGCGAGCCATTCTTCTCCATCGTCCGCCGGATCTTCGGGATGCCGGACCCCCTCGATTCCGCGAGGCGGAGTTCTTTCAAGAAATCCCCGATCCTCCGATTCCTCGCGGGAGCGACCGGCCCGTCTCCCCCGGGTTGCAACTGCTCACGCTTGACGCCCGGCACGGGGCCCGGATAGCTGATGATCTCAATCCGATCGGAATAGATGTAGACCTTGACCGGTTCGGGCGGGCCGTCGTATCCGCGATGATAGACGGCGTTGACGACGGCTTCTTCCAGGGCCTCGAAGGGATACGCGAAGACACGCTCGGCCTCGGCCCTGTCCGGCAACTTGGTGACGGTCTCGCCGCCGACGTTTCGCAAGTATTCCAAGGTCGATCGGATCTGCTCGGGCAACGGGCCTCGGAAGACTCGCTCCTCCATGACGTCGCCACCGGCGTCGTCGCGGAATTGGACGACTTCCATCCGGGCGCCAGGGAAGAACTGGTCGGGGTCCTCGTGGAAGAACAGGAGGCCGACGTTCCTGGGGACCTCATGCGAGTTGATCGGCATGACGATCCGCAACTTGCGGTAGAGTTCGTAGTCGCTGACGGGTGGCTGGACATTGAGGATGTCGCTGCGGACCTGGTGGAGAAAGCGACGGACGAGGGTCGGCGAGATGTCTTCGAGCTTGGCATGCTGGTTCCGGCGATCATCGAAGGGGATCTTCGCGGCCGATTCCATCAACTGCCGGTGGAATTCTCCCCTGGCCTCGACGCTCAAGGGGCCGGAGCGGACATAATATTCGGGCCTCGCGCCCTTCGTGACGGCAGCCTGGTAGGCGCGATTATCCCCGCCGGGCGCCCAGATCACAAGGATGGCCTTGCCCTGGTAGTCGACCGGGAAGAGCTTTGGTTGATAGTTCGGGGTGATCCGGTGGCAGGCCTCGTAGATCTGCTTCTGCACCTTGTCCAGGTTCAAGTCGTCGAGCCCTCGGGGCGGGAGGATCGGCCGTCCACCTTCTTCCTCGATGCCGAGGACGAGGTAGCCGCCGTTCAGGTTGAGGAGGTCGTTAGCGAAGGCGCAGACGGTCTTTACCACGGCCGCCTCGATCGGGTGGTTCCAGGTCGCCTTGTATTCGACGCGGTTCCCCTCGATCACCCGGCGATGGATCAGGTCGTCGAGGTTAGAGGGGAGGCCGCTCCCGATCGTGGGCTGGTCCATGATGGCGATTATCCTCGGCCTGGCCCGGCTTTGTCGAGTCCCGCACCGGTGGGGTGATCCAGGCCGACGCTGGCGCGCAAGGCGGACGCCGCCGGGGCCTCGATCGGCCCGACTCGACCCTCCGCACCGCTTCGGACGCCTCAGCGACGCCGTCCGACCGTGATCGGCAGGTCCACCCGACCGCGCGCGGCCAGCAAATCGGCCAGGTCGGCCGACGGGACCGGCCCCCGAGGGCCCCGCCGGGCTTGCTCGGCCTCCATCTCGTCGAACTCCTCGTCGGTCATCGCGCCCGGAATAATCGAAGCCAATCCCTCGTCGATCCGATCCTCCTCGGCCGCGTCCAGGGCCCGCTCGTGCTGGCGCAACTCCTTGAGGCACCGGAGGAAATTGCGCTCGGCGTCGGCCTCGTACTTCCGCGACAGCGCCGCCTCCTTGGAGGGGTCGAACAACGCCCGGCGGCCCGCCTCGGAGCGGAGCCGGTGCTCCTCGGCGGCGTCGGACCCCTCGGGGACCTCGCAATCGGCCTGGGCCCGGCGGACCCGCTCGGTCAGCATCGCCGTCTCGTACTCCACGCACCGCTCCATCCGCGCCGAAAGCACCGCGGCGCGCAGGACCAGGGCGGAGCCGACCTCGCCGGAGGGCTGGAACTCGGCGAGGTAGACGCCGTAGCGGCGCTGGACCTCGGCGGCCTCGCGCTCGGGGAAGACCTTGGTGGCGGTCAGGCCGTGCTTGTAGGCGTTGGCCCGGCTGGCTTCCTTGCCTTCGACCGTCTTCGGCCCGGTGGAGAGGGCGGCGTTCCGGCGGTTGGCGGCGACCTGGGCTTCGGAGGCGGGCATGGGTGCGGTCCTGAGGATGGGGTGGCGTGGATTTCGGCCTCTCCCAATACATTCAGGACCGCGGAGGGCGTTCGAACACACTTTTCGGGAAAAATCACCGATGGGGGCTCGACGCACGCGATCGAGAACGGCTTCGGCGCCATCTACCGATCGGCCTTTCGTAGCGGCGGCCCTGCGACCGGACGACGAGAAAGGCCACGACCGAAGACGGCCGGGGCACTCCTGGGGATCTCCTTGCCGCGCCCGACGACACCCGACGACTCGGCCCCCCTGATGAACAAATCGACCGGCCCTCGCTGAGGCTCGCGGGCGTCTATTCGCAAGCGGGGCCGGCGGCTAGAATGGGCTCTCCGGTCGTCCGCCCTCCCTCAACGATTCGGGGTCCTCCCCTCCCCGGTCGAGGCGAAAGGCGTGACGGCCCCGCCCACTCGGACGTCCGCGGAGCCCCCCGATCATGCTGAACACGCCGCTGAAGGATTACGTCACGGGGCGGATCTTGGCCAACGTCCAGACGCCCGCGCAGTACATCGGCGGCGAGCTGAACACCGTCCGCAAGGACCACCGGACGGTCAAGGGGACGCTCTGCATGGCCTTCCCCGACACCTACGCCCTGGGGATGAGCCACCACGGCTTGCAGGTCCTTTACAGCCTGATGAACGCCCACGGCTGGGCCTGCGAGCGGGCCTTCACCCCCCTGCCCGACTTCGAGAAGGCCCTCCGCGAGCACGAGGTCCCGCTCTACTCGCTGGAGACCTTCACGCCGCTCGGCCGCTTCGACGTCCTCGGCTTCTCGCTCCAGTACGAGATCAGCTATTCCAACGTCCTGACGATGCTCGACCTCGGCGGCCTCCCCATGAAGGCCGAGGACCGATCGGCCGACGACACGCTGGTCATCGCCGGGGGGCCCGGGGCGCAGAACCCCGAGCTGCTCGCCCCGTTCATCGACCTCTTCGTCATCGGCGACGGCGAGCCGAGCCTGCCGGTCGTCTGCGACCTCTGGGCCTCGATGAAAGGCGACCCCTCGCTCAGCCGTGCCGACAAGCTCGCCAGGATCGCCGGGGCGGTCGACTGGGCCTACGTCCCCCGGTTCTACGAGATGACGTATGCCGAGGACGGCACGATCGCCGAGATCCGCCGGACCCGCGACGACGTCCCCGCCGCGATCAAGCCCTGCGTGATCCAGGGGCTCGACGACATCCCCCTGCCGACCGCCCCGATCGTCCCCTTCGTCGAGACGGCGCACGACCGGATCGCCATCGAGATCATGCGCGGCTGCCCCTGGCAGTGCCGGTTCTGCCAGAGCACCGTCATCAAGCGCCCGCTCCGCTACCGGACCGTCGACACGATCGTCAACGCCGCCCTCGAAAGCTACAAGAACACCGGCTACGACGAGATCAGCCTGCTCTCGCTCTCGACCAGCGACTACCCCAAGTTCGAGGAGCTGGTCACGAAGATGTCGGAGGTCTTCACCCCGCTCGGCGTGAAGATCTCGCTGCCGAGCCTGCGGATCACCGAGACCCTGAAGAAGATCCCCGCGCTGCTCCAGGAAGGCCGTCGAGGGGGCCTGACCCTGGCGCCCGAGGTCGCCCGCGACGACATGCGCGAGCAGATCCGCAAGCCGATCGACAACAAGGATCTCTACGAGGGGGCGGCCGAGGCATTCCGCCGGGGCTGGCGGAAGGTCAAGCTCTACTTCATGTGCGGCCTGCCCGGAGAGCGCCCCGCCGACCTCGACGGGATCGTCGAGATGGCCGAGACCATCGCCAAGATCGGCAAGGACGTCACCGGCCGCTACGCCGACGTCACCGCCAGCGTCTCCAACTTCGTCCCCAAGCCGCACACGCCGTATCAGTGGAACGGCATGCGAGACCGCGACTACTTCCACTGGGCCCACCGCTACATCCGCAAGCAGGTGAAGATCAAGTCGGTCACGGTCAAGTGCCACTCGATCGAGACCAGCCTGCTCGAAGGGATCTTGACGAGGGGCGACCGCCGGGTCGCCGCCGCTCTGGAAGAGGCCTGGAAGCGAGGGGCCCGGCTCGACGCCTGGACCGAGCACTTCAACGCCAGGCTCTGGTGGGGGGTCTTCGACGACCTGGGGATCGACGTGCCGTTCTACAGCCAGAGGACCCGCCCGATCGACGAGGTCCTGCCCTGGGACCACATCCACGTCAAGAAGGGGCGCGAGTACCTCGCCAAGGAGCAAGGCCGCTCCGTCGTGCAACTGACGGCGATGGCCGAGGCGGTCTGAAGGAGAGGGGTGGCGGTTCTTGATCGGGCGAACATCCGGAGATCATGTCCGATGGATCCGTTGAAGCAGATGGATCGCGACTCGGTGATCGATGCCCTGAAGCGGGTCGGCGCGAATACTCCCTGCCCGCGATGCGGCAACACGGAGTTCACATTGCTAGATGGTTACGACAACGTCAGGATCAATCGAACGATCGACGGGCAATTATTTTCGGGCGGCTCCCTCTCACCCGCGTTTCAGGTCCCCTCGGTCTTGCTCGTCTGCGAACGCTGCGGCTACCTGTCGGCCCATGCACTCGGGGCTTTGGGACTGCTTCCGCCCGAAGAGGATTCGAGATGACGGACGAAGACCCTCAAGAAGGGGACAACGTCCCGGCCATCCCCAAGCGTGAGGTCTTCTTGAAAAAGGGAGACCAGACCAACAGTGTATTTGTCCGGGCGGTCCATTCCAATGTTTCCAGCGATCTCATCCAAATCACGGAAGACAAAGCCCTCATCTGCTTGATGCGAAACTTCGACCAACTGAGAAAACGCGACGCCTGGCACGTCCCGGCTGGCATCCTGGCCACATTGCTGACGGGTTTGGTCAACGATTGATGTAGCGGCAAGCTGCCATCTGGGCTAGATTTGCGGCCAATTCACCGAATTTGTCCGGTAAAATGGACCTTCCGGTCAGAGCCGATTCGAAGCCTAAATCCTGCCC